>Ga0310690_10007116_pt1 | contig 14495 bp, 10 predicted proteins | sample AusTroGonzalo_MG_2_FD_207661 | JGI IMG/M metagenome (GOLD analysis project Ga0310690, IMG submission 207661) | Bovine rumen microbial communities from tropical cattle in Woodstock, Queensland, Australia - Gonzalo_04 (v2) (version 2) | ecosystem: Host-associated > Mammals > Digestive system >...
AAGTGCCTGTAGTGCCTCAGGTGACTATCACCGCCAACGGCAAGCCGCTGACGATTCCTTCAACACCTGTCCGCTTCACCAACCAGAACGGCTATCCCGACCAGATCCGCTATCAGCTCTATGGTCCTGTCGAGGCCGGTGTGAAGCTGAAGGCTACGTCTGACGTGCCTGGCGTAAAGTTCGACATCAGTCCGATTGTCGAGGGCCGCGCCACCATCAAGGCCACCTACAAAGGACAAACGAAGATCTTCCTAATCAATTAATCCCCATCGATAAAGAGGTGCTCACAGCGGGCACCTCTTTTTCTTTCGCGCAAACTTTAACCTAAAGATAACATACATTTTGCTGCATTATTGGCAAAATATGCGTACCTTTGCACCCGAGATGAGAAAAGCATTGATGTATCTGTTACTATCGCTGGGTATTATCCTGGTTGTGATGTTTGTCAGTGGAGCCGCCTTGGGCTTCATGGGAAACTACATCGATGGCTTTATCGAAGATTTGAGCGACGACAACTCTTCCCTCTATTTCGCCCTCGGTATGGTCATACTCTGTGTGGCCTGTGCCATCCTGCAGATTGTCTTCCTCAGTCTCCGTTATGCCAGCTACACCATGGGCCGCATTCCCAAGAACAAGCGCAGACTCGTCATCTCCTACACAGGAATGGCAATGTATGGTCTGGCCCTGCTCTACTGTACCATCTCAGACCCCTTCTCCAGCGACGATGAATCCCTGCGAGCATCGTTTGCATGGATTGCCCAACACCCCATTTCTTCTTTCATCGGCATGTCCTTCATCGAGGCTACAGCCGACCTGATTATCTATGGTGGTATAATGCGCGAGATTCTGGAGTGGAAGCATCGTCCGCAGATCATTGTCCCTGTGTTTGCCCTCATCATTGGCTTGGCATCGGCGTTTTTCAGTACTCCTGTCTTGGCCATCGTTTCCACGATGACGGTAATGTTCCAGGGCTATCTCTACGACTATACTCGTAGCGTCATTCCCATCATCTTCGGCGATATTTGCTATTGGCTGATTATCGTCCTCCTTACCGGTCTGAGCCTCCCTGCATGGTGTTTCTTCATTGCCGCCATCCTCTTCGTTCCCGGGGCCTTCTTAGCCCTCCAGACGATGGAGCCATTCAAGCCAATTGATTAGTCAACAATCAGTTGCAGGCCAATGCCCCTGACGGTCTTCAGCGTAATTCGTGGCTCATCAGCCAACAACTTTCTGAGCTTATTCACGAAGACATCGAGCGAACGTGAGGCAAAATAGTCATCCTCCGTATTCCAAAAACGACTGAGGATGGCCTCACGACGCACCACATTATTTTTATTATCCGCTAGAATGGCCAATATCTGTGCCTCTCGTTGGGTGATGGTCTGCGAGGCGTTTGTATCGTCGTTGCGAAGTGTAGCATGATCAGCATCGAGGGTATATTTGCCGAGTTTATAGTGGCTCGTCTCCTTCTGTGTCTTCGCGCCACCCCGCATCTTCATCAATGCCTGGATATGGGCATCGAGCTCCTCAGGCACGAAGGGTTTCTTCACATAGTTGTTGATGCCGAGGCGATAGCCCGCCTTCACATCGTTGGGTGAGGTAAGTGCCGAGGTGAAGATGATGATAACGTCGCCGTCTGTCTCACGGATACGCTCCACCATTTCGAAACCGTTCATCACAGGCATGTCGATATCAGAGATGATTACGTCGGGATGTGTCTCCTCCCACATCTTCACACCTTCCTTGCCGTTGGCAGCAGTTGTTACCTCATAGCCGCCAATAATATCCTCGAGGCCTGTCTTCTCAATATAGGCCAACGATGCATCGTCTTCTACCAATAATAATTTAATCATATCTTTGGAATGTAGAGTGTAAATTCTGAAAACTTTTCTTTCTCGCTCGAGACGGTGACCTTACCACCATGGGCTCGCATCACCTGATCCACGTAATTCAGTCCGAGACCAAAACCAGAGACACCACCTTTACGGTTCTTCTCGTGAATAGCAGCCCGTCCGAACTTGTCGAATATCACCTGCTGCTCATCCCTCGAGATGCCGATACCGTTGTCGCGTACCTTCAGTAACACGTTCTTATCCGTATCGAAAGTCTTGATGCTCATCTCGATCTCGTCCTTCGAGTATTTCACCGCATTATCAATCAAGTTGGCGATAGCCTCCGTCAGATACTGCCCATCAGCCATTACCTGCGTCACCTCAAGACTAGTCGTCACCTTTAACGGCTTCGTGGCCTTCGCTTTGGCTTTCTCCACCAAATCATCGATAATCGGCACCAGGTCTATTTCATTCTTGTTGAGGATGAGCTTTTTATTCTCCAGCTTCGAGATAGTCAGCAACTTATTGACAAGCGTTAGCAGATGCTCCGCCTCATCTTCGATGATGGTGTAGTATTTCTCTTTGATCTGCGGTTTGTCATCCACCTTGCCACTGTGTAGGAAGTGGGCGCCCATGATGATGCTCGACAATGGTGATTTCATATCGTGTACCATCGCATATGAGAAATCATCCCTGAGCTCCGCCATCTGTTCCTGCTCAGTAATGAAACGTAGCAATTGGACGATGATCACAGCGAAGAAGCCAAGGATGAAGGCACTCAGCAGAAATAGCGGACTCAATCGTCGCGCCAATTCCGGATAGGGGTTGTTCAGTGCCATACGGATAGCCCTCGACTGGTCGCGCCTGATGCTCACGGGCTTCGTCAGAAGCGACCATGATGTCTTCCTATCATTGTTCTGTCTCACGACCAGGCCCGAGGTATCCACCTCCTGAATCGTAATATTGCGATTGATATGCACCACACTCAGCAACGAGTCGACATACATTGCCACCGTGTCCAGCGATAGTTCCGAATGGTATTTCAAGCTCAGCGCATCGTTTATGCCTTCTACCGACGAGGCCAGCGACAGGTTACCACGCGACTCAGGGAGACTCAGCGTGTCGCCCTTCGTCACGATCTCCGCACGACTATAGCCCTCGTAGAACATGGCCCACATCAGCTGATTGGCAGCCTTCTCGCGGATGTCGTTGGTTACCGAACGGTAGGTCATCCACATATAGACACCCAACAGCAGCAACACCGCCACCGCACTTACGATTGACACATATTTATATCTGTTCTTATGCATGGGCATCATCTTTTGATTTCGTGTGCAAAGATAAGAAAAACCACTGAAATAACAATGCTTTATAGACTGTTTTGTACATTTAACCTAAAGATAACATTCAAATAACTTAATGTTTTTGTAGTTTTCCATACCTTTGCAGCGTCTAAGAGTTAAAAGGACAATAAAACAAGAAGTTAAACAATTAAAACTCAAGAGATATGGAATCAATTATCACAGCAGCAACAGTACTGACAATGTACTTCAACGCCATCAACAGCAACGACGTGAACTATATGTATAATGGTGACATGGAGGATGGTGTAGTAAACAAAATCGAGGTATATGCCCAGAACGACCGTCATCAGATGGAGCAGAAGATGGAATACTGCTACGAATATGACGAGCAGGGTCGTCTGCAGAACAAGGAGATGCTGAACTGGGACGAGGCAAAGCAGCAGTGGAAGAAGAACAGCCGATTGAGTTATAAATATTATAAGAACGGCTATAATGTAGAGGTAAGCTACTGGAATACTGAGAAACAGCAGTACGACCTGCCCACAGAGGTAACGCTCTACCGCTCGCAGGCCCCCAACCTGACCACGGTGAAGACATACAAGATGAACGAGCAGCATGACAATATGTTCCTGACCAGCAGCATGGTGGTTATGGAGCCTTTAGACACCCGTCTGCTCGCACAGCAATATTGATTCCTTAAAACTCTCTCTCATATTTCCAACGGCCGTCCTGACAGAATATACAGGGCGGCTATTTTCTTTTTTAACATAAAGATAACATAAAGAATGTGTAGTGTTAAGAAAAAAGTCCGTAACTTTGCAGCGGAAAAGTTTAATCAGCTAAATAATTACAAAATGAAACTTAGAAGACTTTTTGTGGCAGTAGCCCTAATCAGTACAGGACTCGCATCGGCTCAGCAGCAGATGCAAATGCCGGAGATTCCAACAGACGACAGCGTGCGTATCGGCAAACTTGACAATGGCCTGACGTACTATCTGCGTCACAACAACACCCCTGAGAAAAAAGCCAACTTTTACATTGCCCAACGCGTGGGTTCGATACAGGAGGACGACTCGCAGCAGGGTCTGGCCCACTTCCTGGAGCACATGGCCTTCAACGGTTCGGAGCACTTCCCCACCGGCACGATGACCGAGTATCTGCAGTCGATTGGTGTGCAGTATGGCCGCAGCCTCAACGCCTACACCAGCATCGACCGTACCGTATATTTCATCGCCGACGTGAGCACGGAGCGCCAGAGCGCCCTCGACTCGTGTGTACTGGTGCTGCGCGACTGGTCGAGCGGTATCACCGTTACCCCCGAGGAGATTGAGAAGGAGCGCGACGTGATCCATAATGAATACCGCATGCGCAACAGTCCCAACCAGCGTATGATCGAGCGCGCCCTGCCCACCCTGTTCCAGGGATCGAAGTACGGTTTCCGCATGCCAATCGGTAAGATGGAGATCGTGGATAACTTCAAGCCTGAGGAGCTCGTGGCCTATTATAAGAAATGGTACCGTCCGGACAATCAGGCCATCATCATCGTAGGCGACATCAACGTGGACTATACCGAGGCGCTGATCAAGAAATTGTTCAGCGATATCAAGGTGGCTGCCGACGCCCCGAAGGTGATCGACGAGCCCGTTCCCGACAATGAACAGGCCATCTACGTGGCCGAGAAGGACAAAGAGCAGCAGTATCCCATCCTGATGCTCTCGATCAAGCGTGACCCCGTGCCCGCCGAGCTGAAGAAAACCGCTGCCTATCTGGTGCAGGACTACCTGAGTTCGATGGTCTGCTCGATGCTGAACAGCCGTTTCTCGGAGATCACCGAGCAACCTGACTGTCCGTTTATCCAGGCACAGGTGCAGGATGGCAACTTCATGCAGCTGGCCCGTACAAAGGATGCGCTGATGCTCGTCGGCGTAGCCAAGGAAGGCAAGGACATTGAGATGATGCAGGCCATCGTCCGCGAGGCCAAGCGTGCCCACGACTTCGGCTTCACCGCTACGGAGTATGCCCGTGCAAAAGCCGACTACCTGAGCGGACTGGAGAAACTCTACACCAACCGCGACAAGCGTAAGAATGATGTCTATTGCAGCGAGTATGTGGAGAACTTCCTCGAGAGCGACCCCATCCCCTCTTTGGAGACCCTCTACCAGACCATGACTGCACTGGCCGGACAACTGCCCGTGGAGCTGGTGAACCAGTATGCCCAGCAGATCATCAGCACCGACGGCAAAAACCTCGTAGCTTTCTATATGGAACAGGAGAAGGACGGCAAGACCTATGTCACTGCCGATGCCATGAAGAAGGGAACTGAGGCCGTGCGCTCGGAGACGCTCGAAGCCTGGGTGGACAACGTGAAGGAGGAGCCCCTGATTGCCCAGATGCCCGAAAAAGGAAAGATTGTGAAGGAAACCGAGAACAAGACGCTCGGCTACAAGGAACTGACACTCTCGAACGGGGCCCGTGTAATCCTGAAGAAGACCGACTTCAAGGACGACCAGGTAATGATGCAGGCAGAAGCCAAGGGCGGTATGTCACTCTTCGGCAAGGCCGATGACATGAACGTGCAGCTGCTCTCGATCGTGCCCTCTTACAGCGGACTGGGCAACTTCCTGAAGTCAGAGCTCGACAAGGCTCTCGCCGGCAAGGTGGCTTCGGTAAGCATCAATGTTGCCGAAGACCGTCAGTATATCGCCGGACAGTCGACACCCAAGGACCTGGAGACGCTCTTCCAGCTGTTCCACCTGATGATGACTGACGTAAAGAAAGATGAGAAATCGATGGCCTCGTTTGTCAACCTGATGCAGACGGCCTTGAAGAACAAGGACTTGAACCACGATATGGTTTATCGCGACTCAGTGGCCAGCGTACAGAACTGCGGCAACTTCCTCTATCTCACCCCCAGCGTGGATGATATCCAGCGTTTCGACTACGACCGCGCACTACAAATGATCAAGCAGCTGTATAGCAACGGTGGACAGTTTGTCTATACCATCATTGGTAACTTCGATGAGCAGCAAGTGCGTGCACTACTGGAGCAGTATATCGCCCCGCTGCCTCAGGGCACACCCGCGAAGGCCAAGGAGATACGTACCTTCTTCAAGGGTAGCCCCGTATGCAACTTCACCCGTAAGATGGAGACGCCCCAAGCCCAGACCACCGAAATATGGCTTAACGACAAGTTGCCTTACACCCAGGAGAATGTAATTCTGCTGAATATTGCCAAGCAGATCCTGACACGTATCTACGACCGCACCATCCGTGAGGAGGAGAGTGCCGCCTACAACGTCGGCGCAAAAGGTACCATCAGTGTGAATGGTGACAAACCCGTGTACATGCTCACCGCTGTTGCCCCCACCAATCCTGACAAGCAGAAGATTGCCCGCGACCTGATGCTGAAGTATATAACGGAGGCCTCGCAGAAAATAACGGATACCGACCTGAACACGGTAAAGGAGATCATGCTGAAGCAGGCAGAGGACAACAACCGCGAGAACGGCCACTGGATGAACGTGCTCACAGAATGGACGGCAGAGGGTGTGGACCTACAGACGAACTATGCAGAGACCGTGAAGGCCGTGACCGCACAGAAGGTGCAGAAGTTCATCGCCGACATGATCAATGCCGGCAACCACGCCTCGATCGTGATGATGCCAGAAAAATAAGAGAAACTTATTAAATAGGTAGTTTCAAGAGGAATCGTGCTCCGCCGCTATATTGCGTGTCGAGCACGATTTCTCCTTTTAGAAGAGTAGCCAAACGACGGCAGAGCGGCAAACCAAGACCCAAACCCTCGCTGAACTCGTCAACCTTCATAAACGGCTCGAATACACGCTTCTGATATTCCGGTGCTATGCCACAGCCTGTATCCGCCACATAGAATGACATAAAGCGACTATTGAGCAGTTGACAGCCGACGGTGATAGTGCCTTCTTTGGTAAACTTATCAGCATTATGGAGCAGTTCGCCCAAAACTTTCAGAACACTCTTCTTGTCGGTCGTCAGACGGATGTCACGTTCCGGGGTCTCAATGTTTACCATTACATCTTCACGATATCTGAACAGCACATTTCCAACGGCCTCGTGACAGAGCGTATTGGCGGTAACCAGGTCCTCGCGTGGAAGATCCATCACCTTATCGAGAGTAGAGGTCATCGACCAATTGTCGATGATAGTGGAAATGACATACCCGTTGTATAGCATATCCCTCGACAACTCCAACCGCTCTATCTCACTCATCATCCGGTGGTTCTCACGCAAAATCTGCGCAAAGCCGTTGATGATATTCAATGGGGTGCGGATCTGGTGCGACATATCCCGAATAAAGGCCGACTTACGTTTATCAGACGCCTCTGCCAAACCCTTCGCCTCGTTCAGTTCATAGTTGCGTTGTTTCAACTCGGCTTTCATCCGCTCCAGATTGGTCACATAATTAGACAACGATGACTGCATAACCGAGAAACTGTTCTGTAACTCTCCAATATCATCCTTACGACGAGTTTGCGGAATGGGAGTATCGAATTTTCCATTGGCCATATCCTGTGTTGTAGCAGCAAGCATCTGCAGACGCGTTACATTGCGCCTGACGACGAAATAGCAGAAGGTCCACAGCAACAGCAAGCCGAATATAACAATAGTAAAGACTATATAGATGAGCTGGTAATAACTCTTGAAGATATTATTCTTGGGACAGACGATGGTAAGCTTCCAATCGGTATGGGGCAACTGATTGTCAATCACCAGATTATGTTTTTTGTCGACACCTTCTTCATCGTTGGTATCAGGTTTGGTCGTAGCAATGATCTTGCCACGGCTGTCAGAAAGAATGAAGTAACTTTCAGGATAGAGCCGTTCCTTGGCGAGTTCCTGAGTAAGTTTGCGTAGTGAGATATCGGACGAGATAATACCAATGGTACGCCCATCGGCAGTGACGAGGGGTTTGCAATAGGAGATAATCAGACCGCGGTTATTGCCAGTAATGTCATTGCTGTCAGAGAAGGGGTCAATCCAAAGGGCCTTGCCACGCAACATTGGGAGGCTGTACCAATCCATACCAAAATAGAAATAGCTCTCGTTACCCTCCTGTTCTGTCTCGATCAAGCCTTCGTCAGTTCTCGACGAATAGGCGGAAAAGAACCGACCCTGACCCTGGTTTTTGAAAAAATAAGGTTCGAGAGCGATGCTACAGCCGTCAAGGATGGGGTTCAACTCTACGATGTTACGCGAGAACCGTAGAAGAGCATCGGGATGGAGCGTCTCAAGCACCTGCCACTCAGTATTGTGCGAGGCCACCTCGACTTCGTTAAGCAAGACCGACATGTGGTGTGTGACATTATTAAGCACCTGGGTGGCCTGTTCAACAGCAGCCTGTCGGGTGGCGGTACGCGAACGATAGAATAGTTCACCGATGGCCACCACAAATACAATAGTGGCGATTACCACGATGCTCAAACTGAGACGTAGCGCAAACGAACGGCGTATTTGTTTGGCAATAATGTTCATGAGGCTTCGTCGTTTGGTTCTTGGGAATGATGCGTCTCTTCTTGGGCAGCGCGCAGAAGTTCATTGAGAAGTTCACTAACCTGGTTGCTGTCATTATTGATCTTATCAACCATGGCATCCATATAGTCGTCAGTCATATTCTGATACTCCTCACAGATAGTGCGCGACACGGCCGTGATATCAGCTACGGGCCCCGACATACTTTTCGTCATCTTGTGGAGCACCGCATTCCTCACATGTTCTTCCTCCTTGGCTTGCTCATAAGCCTGTTGCAACTCCACATGACGCGTCTCAAGCACTGCAGACTGCTGGCGCACCTTTGTGATGTAACTGCCCAATGACTGTTGCATAGCCTTAAAACGACGTTGTAACTGGCCGATCTCGTCTTCCCTTTTGCTATCGGGAATCTCACCTGTAAACTCATGCTGGGTCATCTGGCGTGTGGAGTCTACCAACCGCTGCAGCGGACGGACACTACGCGATACAATATACCACGTGCTAAGCAGCAGCAACAGCAATCCGATGGCTGTCACCAGTTGCACCGTACGTTTCAACTGATGGAAAGCTGCATAGATATCGCTCTCTGGACAGACCATCGCCACACTCCAACCCGTACTTTTAAATGGTTTGAAGAATACATGAGACAACTCGTTATTGATAGTCATCGTTCGGTAACCGCTCTCGCCAGCCATCATCGCCTCACGAAGGCTTTCAAGTGTTGGGTTAGAGCCTTTCACCGAACTGGTGAAAACTTTCTCATGGGAATGATGGGTACTGTCAGGTTGTACGAGGAAGGTGCCACTCTTGCCCAGCAGGATGGTGTAGGAGTTGGGGAAGGGCTTTGTGGCGGAGACTGTGTCGGAAAACCAGTGAAGAGAAAGGTCAACGGAGAAAACGCCTACTATCTTGCCCGCTTTGTCGTGGATGGGTTGACTATACGAAGTAAAGATATCCTGCACGACGATACCCTCAGTAGTATTTTCATGATAGGGCTCTGTCCAATAGGGGCGATAGAGTTGTTTGGGTTTCTGATACCAGTCCATCGTATGATACTGATAGTGGTCGGTCCCTTCGTTTTCTGTCTGGATACTATCGCCATTGTTATAGGAATAAGCTGAGAAATATTGGCCTTTCTGTGGATAGTAGAAGGGTTCAAACGAAATACTGCAGCCATTGATATTCGGATTAATCTCCAAAATCCGACGACTGTAATAAAACATCTCATCTGGCTTATCAAGGTTGCTTTCGATAACCCTCAGCATATTGTTAGCAGCCACCTCCACGATACGTAGAGAATTGTCAATATGTAACACAGTACCGTCAAGTGTCTGACGGGCCTTGCCCAGAGTATCCATACGTACATGATCGCGTGATTCTGTGAACATAATGGTAAGCGCCGCCAGAAAAATGGCGGTCACTACGAGCACAGTCCACACACTCAGACGTGCCGACAAGGACCTACGATAGTCTTTTAAACTCTTCATGAGTTCGGGGCAAAGATAGGCAAAAAAACTGAAAAACCCAAGAAAAAATGCATTTTTATGATGGTTTTTTGGGAATATACCTTTTTTTTCGTAACTTCGCAACCCAAACCAATGAACTTGATAAGATCATGGCAAAAGAACAAAGACCCAACACAAAAGTGATCCGCAATGAGAAATTTGGTGGCGAACGGCCTCTGTTTGCCACCCACGACTTAAGATTGGAAAATGTAACCATTACAGATGGAGAATCGGGCATTAAACAGTGTCAGAACATTGAGGCTTACGACTGCAAATTCTATGGGAAATATCCTTGGTGGCATGTCGACGGCGCCAAGATTGACAACTGTTACTTCGCCTTAGGCTCACGTTCAGCTATCTGGTATACTAACGACCTGGTGATGACCAACTCACGTATCGACGGTCCGAAGTTCTTCCGTGAGATGAAGAACCTGACACTCGAAAATGTAGAGATTACTGATGCCGATGAGACTTTCTGGAAAGTAGACGGCATCCGCATCAAGGATGTGAAACTACATGGAGGCACCTACCCTTTCATGTTCTCGCAAAACATCTTTGTCGATGGCCTTGAAAGCGACTCAAAATATGTGTTTCAATATTGCAAGAACGTAGAGATTCACCATGCCAACATTCTGACGAAGGATTCCTTTTGGGAATGCGAGAACGTTACCATCTACGACTCCACCCTCAATGGCGAATATCTGGCCTGGCACTCTAAGAACGTACGTCTGGTAAACTGTCACCTCGCTGGCGAACAACTGCTCTGTTATACAGAGAATCTTGTTCTCGAGAACTGTACCATCGACCCCATGTGTGACCGTATGTTTGAGTATTCTACGGTCGAAGCTGATATCCACGGACATATTGAGAACATCAAAAATCCCACGTCTGGGCATATCATTGCCGACAGCATCGGCAGCATCACCATCGACGAGCATATACGGGAGCCGAATAATTGTATAATTGAGATAAGAAGATGAAGTACGATTTTGATGAACTGATTGACCGTCGCGGAACGGGTTGTGTAAAATGGGATGAACAGAATGACCCTGATGTCATTCCTTTATGGGTGGCCGATATGGATTTTAAGGCTGCGCCTGCTATTCAGGAGGCTATCCGTAAACGTGCCAAACATGGAGTCTACGGATATACAGTGGTCGGAGACGCGTATTACGAGGCCATCATCTCATGGTTCCAGCGCCGTCATAACTGGACCATCCGTCGCGAAGAAATCCTCTATACCACAGGTGTCGTGCCAGCGATGAGCGTCGCCATCAAGGCCCTCACCACGCCTGGCGAGAAAGTGTTAATCCTCTCACCTGATTACAACTGCTTCTTCTCTTCCATCCGCAACAACGAGTGTAAGGTGCTCGAAACCATCTTACGCCGCACAGGCGATACCTTCGAGGTAAACTGGACTGATTTCGAAGCGAAGTGTGCTGACGAAAAGACCACTGTCTTCTTGCTATGTAATCCCCACAACCCCTGCGGGCGTGTGTGGACCAAGGCGGAACTTGAACAGATGAACAACATCTGTCTGAAGCATGGGGTAAAGGTGGTAAGCGACGAAATCCACTGCGAACTCGTCATGCCTGGCTACCAATACCAGCCCTTCGCAGCCGTCAGCGAACTGTGCCGTCAAAACTGTGTCATCCTCAATTCGCCCTCCAAGTCGTTTAATATTGCAGGGCTTCAAGCTGCCAATATTATCTGTGCCCGACCAGACTGGCGTCGTCGGCTGGATCTTGCCATCAACATCAACGAGGTGTGTGACCTGAATCCCTTTGGACCTGTGGGCCTCATCGCGGCCTATAACGAGAGCGAAGACTGGCTCGACGCCCTCAACGTCTATCTCTGGGACAACTATCAAACCTTATGCAACTTTGCTACGAGCCACCTGCCACAATGGAAGGTGTGCCGTCTGGAGGGCACTTATCTCCCGTGGGTCGACATCACGACGACAGGACTGACGTCGCAGGACTATTGCAACCGTCTGCTCAACGAGGCCAAGGTCCGCATCAATCCCGGACCGATGTATGGTCCTATCTCTGGTGAGGGCTATATCCGCATAAACATTGCCTGTCCCCGCTCCCGCCTCCTCGAAGCCCTGGAACGAATTAAAAAGGTTGAACGGTATCACACGCAAACCCTCTAGGCTTATTTGCGGAAATGCTCAGATTTATTTGGCGTTTCTATCGTTTTTTCGTACCTTTGCACCCAAAATAAGCGAGATATGAAGAAATTATATATAGAAACCTATGGCTGTCAGATGAATGTGGCTGACTCGGAGGTGGTGGCTTCAGTAATGCAAATGGCCGGTTATGAGACCACTGAGAGTTTGGACGATGCTGACGCCGTGTTTCTGAACACCTGTTCGGTGAGAGATAATGCCGAGCAGAAGATTTACCATCGATTAGAAGCACTTGCGGCCCTCCGCCGCAAGCGAGCTTTAATTATCGGTGTATTGGGATGCATGGCCGAGAGGGCACAACAGGATCTGCTAGAGAATCATCATGCCGACCTCGTAGCAGGCCCTGATGCCTACCTGAGTCTGCCTGACCTGATTGCCCAGGCAGAAACTGGCCATAAGGCAATAAATATTGAATTGTCGACGACAGAGACTTATAAGGATATCGTACCACAGCGCATCGGATTAGGACATAAAATTGGTGGATTTGTGAGCATCATGCGTGGTTGCAATAATTTCTGCCACTACTGCATCGTACCCTATACCAGGGGACGGGAGCGGAGCCGTGATGTGGAGAGTATCCTCAAGGAAGTGAGAGACCTAAGGGACCGCGGGTTCAAGGAGGTGACGCTGCTGGGACAGAACGTAAACTCTTTCGCCTCCAGTGAAACGAGTTTCCCGGAATTGCTTCGCAAAGTAGCGGAGAAGGCACCGGAGATGAGAGTAAGATTTACCACTTCGCACCCCAAGGATATGAGCGACGAGACGCTACATGTCATCGCCGAGGTGCCGAACGTCTGCAAACATATCCATCTGCCTGTGCAGAGCGGTTCTGACAGAATTCTGAAGTTGATGAACCGTAAGTATACCCGTGAGTGGTATATGGACCGTGTGAATGCCATCCGCCGAATTATCCCCGACTGCGGCTTGTCGACAGACATCTTCGTGGGCTATCACTCTGAGACGGAGGAGGATCACCAGCTCTCATTAGACCTGATGCGCGAGGTAGGTTACGATTCGGCCTTTATGTTCAAATACTCGGAACGTCCTGGCACATACGCATCGAAGCATCTGCCCGACGATGTACCTGAGGAGGAGAAAATCCGCCGACTGAACGAACTCATCACCCTACAGACAGAGATCTCTGCCCAACAAAACAAGAAGGACGAGGGTAAGGTGTTTGACGTACTCGTGGAAGGTTTTTCGAAACGTAGTCGAGAACAGCTTTGCGGACGTACGGAGCAGAATAAGATGGTGGTGTTTGACAAGAACGGCCACCATATCAGCGAGACAGTAAAAGTAAGAATTACGGGGTCAACCAGCGCCACCTTGCTCGGTGAAGCCCTCTGATTATTCCCTGTTTGATGATTTTAGCCTTTCCGGATGGCGACGTTTATAATCGGCTATCCGCTTGGCAAAGGCACGGTCTTTCTTGCTGTCAGGATCTGGCTCATATTCCAAGTATTCAGGTATTGTTTTTCCAAAATCCAGGATGTTTACCTGACCCGTTGCAGACTTGATAATCTGCAAGGAATCATAGAGCGTATGGCCATAGACCTCATAGGCTGTCAACGACAACGTGTCGCCACTAACAGCAACAGTCTGATAGTAACGACTGGAGATGCCGAACTTATCAAAACGGTCGTCAAACTCGATGCGGTAGTTCTTCGGCGAACAATGGCTGATGGTATAGACAGGCGTCACGGCATGTCCCTTGTCATCATGACATGTCATACGGGCATAGGCATGTTCGTGGCCCTGCAGCACCAGATCGACACCATATTTCTTAATCAAGTCGTTAAACATCCACCGCTGAATGAGGTTATTATTGCCCTTAATCGAATACAACGGATGGTGCAGCACGACAATCTTCCAACGCGAGCGACTCTGTTGTAGTTGTTCCTTCAACCATTGTCGCTGGGTGTACAGATAGGGTAGTTCGCGGTTGCTATCCAACAAAAAGAATTGAATAGGACCATAACAAAGCGAATAAACCTGATTATCGGCAACCTTTGAGTCGAGAAAGTAGGAGAACACCAATGAGAAACGCCGTTCCAAGCGCATGATAATCCCTTTGAGATAATCATGATTGCCTGTTACAACTAACAAGGGCATTGCCTGTGCCACACTATCGACATCAAGGAAGGCCTCTTCCCAA
>Ga0310690_10007117_pt1 | contig 14494 bp, 15 predicted proteins | sample AusTroGonzalo_MG_2_FD_207661 | JGI IMG/M metagenome (GOLD analysis project Ga0310690, IMG submission 207661) | Bovine rumen microbial communities from tropical cattle in Woodstock, Queensland, Australia - Gonzalo_04 (v2) (version 2) | ecosystem: Host-associated > Mammals > Digestive system >...
CCGCGGCACGTCGGGGTCGTCGTTGATGGAATCGGGGAAACGCTTCTGCGCCAGCGTGATCTCGCACCACAGCCCGCAGCAGCTGTTGTAGAACATCCAGCCGAACTTTCTGCCGAACCGGTCGAAACGCTCTTTTCTCAGTTTGCGGTAGTCCGCGTTGGTCATTTTGCCCGCGTCCACCATGACGCCGCCCAGCTTGGGGACGTTGCGGGGCTTGCTGAACATCTTGTAGTCGGAGAGCTCGTCATAACCGTAGATGTCGCCGGAACGGCGGTAGGGGCAGTAGCACCACTCGATGGTGGCGTAACGGCGGCGCAGCAGTTCCGCGTCGGGCTTTGCCCACCAGCTCTGGTAATGAGTGTAAGCGCCCCAGATGTAGGGATTTTCCTGATCCGTTGCCCAGAGCTCCGGCAACGAATCGTAGAACTTCTGGACGACCCCCTCCCGCTCGCCGTAGCGCGTTCCGCTCTCGCCGAGGAACATCCTGAAGGCGACGCTTTTGCCCGGCGCGAGGACGAAACGGAAGGAGAAGGCCAGCTGCCGCGCTTCGGGGTAAAACCCGGACGCGCTGAAACTTATGGGGTCGAACAGCGCGCCGCCGAGAAAGACGGCCGATTTTTTGCCGAAGACCGCCGACACGGGGAAGGGCATCATGGAGGCGCCCACGTTTTTCTCGAACTTGCTCTTGGTCGTCCGGCGCAGAAGCGGCGCGGCGCCCGCCTCTTTCACCACGTTGAAACCGTCCCAGAACCGCAGAAAGGTCCCTCCGTCGAAAACGAGGCGCAGTTCCGGCTCGATCCAGAGCTCCTTCTGCGTTTTGTTCTCGATCTCGGAAGATATTTCCGTGAGGGCGTGCCGTTTTTTCGCCGTGACGCGCCAGGTGAGTTCCGGCGTTTCCGCCTGCCCGTTGCGGAAGGCCAGCGCCATGGGCTTTCCCTCCGGACCCAGCGTCATGTACGGAACGAGCGCCGCCTTTTTCCAGTTTGCGGCGGGATCCTGAGAAGTGACGGCGATCTCCTCCGGCCCGATCTCGAGTTCGGCCGCGGCCAGGGGGAGCGCGGCGGCGGCCAGAAGCGCCAGGAACAGTCTTTTCATGGTTCGATCTTCCAGTTTTTCCAGCGTTTGATATCTTTTTTCCATCCGTCGAAGGCCTCGGCAAGGCCCAGCGTGTCCTTTGTGAAATTTTCCGCATGCCCGTCCAGCATCGCGTAGTTGGAGCTGGCCTTTTCATGGAAGGGCCCGTAGTCCGACGGCCAGCAGACCCGGACGGGACGCAGGGAGTACCCCCTTTTCACGGCGGAGTCCCCGAGGGAGACCGTGTAGGCCGGGGTGGCGGCCTCGCTCAGCTTGCGCCAGCGGGACTTCGGACTCCCGTCGCTGCTCAAATAGGTGTTCATGCCGTAGGCCGTGGAGCCGATGTCGAAGACGGATGGCAGCAGATCCCGCTCACCCGGTCCCTCGTCGGAGAGAATTTTGGCCGACCGGGGATTGGCCGGGCAGTAAAAGAGATGCGCGTCCCGGGCGTAGGGCAGGACGCGGCTCATCCAGAACTCCCACGTCCTCTTGCGCACGATGAGGGGCGGCAGAAAACCGTCGTTGTCCTGCGCGTAGGCGTGGACCGCCTGCGAGAGGCGCGCCAGATTGCTCCGGCAGACGGCGGCTTTCCCGTCCGGCGGCATCGCCGCGGTGAGCATCACCGCGCCGAGACAGAGGATCCCGGCGCAGAGAGCCGCTTCCGTTTTCGTGATCATGCCGCGCTTACTTCCACAGGAAGGGCGACTCGACGTGACTGGTGGGGACGATGCTGGAGTCGAGGAACGTCTTGGGCTGTTTCAGGACTCCCACGTGGAAGTCGGCGTAGAGCAGGTTGTTGTCGCCGTTGTGCCACGTGCCGATGCGCACGGGGGTGTCGTCGCGGATGATGTAGCTGTTGGCGTCCTTGCCCGTCGTTTCGGCCAGCAGCATGCACCGGGAGGCCTTTTTCATCTCGGTGACCTTGACCGGCGTGAAGCGGCCCGGCGCGCCGGCCTTGTACCAGCCGGGGACTTTTTCGCGGGTGCCGACGAAGGCGGAGCTGTAGCCGTATCCCACGTAGGTCCAGCTGGCCAGACCCGAGCCCATGACGCAGACCCAGGGGCCCCGGGAACTCAAGTCGCGCATGTAGTATTCGCTGGGACTGGCGGCTTTCGCCGTCGGGCACTTCCACAGGTCGCCCGTCACCAGTTTGAGGCTCTGCAGCAGCGCCGCCCAGTTCCACTTGTTCTTGTCGAGGGCGGCCGAGCCGTCGGGATTCACCAGTATGTACGGCGGGAAGGAGTCGACGTAGTTGTCGACGTACTGGGCGAAGGCGGTCCCGAACTGCTTGAGGTTGCTCTGACAGCTGGCCGTTCTCCCCCGCTCCCGGGCCTGCTGCAGGGCGGGCATGAGCATGGCGGCCAGGATCGCGATGATGGCGATCACGACCAGCAGCTCGATCAGGGTGAAACGGATGGCGGCGGCGGACTGGGAAACTCTTTTTTTCATGATCTTACTTCTCCTTTGGGTTGTCGGCAAGATATTCGAGAATTTTCTGTGCGAGAAAACTGAAGCCGGGTTCGTCCAGATGGATCACGTCGTTCCGGGCGAAAAATTCCGGGCGGGCCGCCTTGCACATCTCCTGATAAAGATCGAGATATTCGGCCTTTTCGGCCGCCGCGGCCTGCTTCTGGGCGGCGATGCCCTGCCGGGTCAGTTCGGGCACGCCGAACTTGACGAAGTTCTGATTTCTCTTTTCCGCGGCGGCGGCCCGTTTTTCCTGAAAGGCCTCGTGGGCGGCCGAGGGGGAGATCAGAACGATCCGCGCGCCCGGATTTTTTGCCTTGAGGAAACGGATCACCCGGACCATGGCGGCGGTCTGCTCCCCGAAGGGGACCAGCGGCTTGGCATAGCCGTCGCTGCGCAAAGTCCGGTTGTCGTTGGAGCCGACGGCGATGAAGATCAAATCATAGGGTTTGTCGAAGAGACCCGCGTATTTTTTGACGTCGCGGCCCTTGCCGTTGAGCCGGTCCTCGATGCGGGTGATGTAGTCCCCCGCCACCGCGGCGTTGCGGAAGGAGACTTTTCCCGGGTTGTTCCGCTCGAGGAAGTAAATCACCTTGTCCGCGGCGTTTCTTCCCCGGTTGAAGTCGTAGATGCTGTCGCCGAGGAAGAGGATCCTCACGGGTTTGCCGAACTTGATCTTCGCGGCGGCCTTCGCGACGGCGTCGTATTGTTCCTGCGGCAGGACGGAGAAGCGCGTTTCCGCCGTCGCGCCCTCCGCCGCGGCGGTCACGCGGTAGAGCCCCGGCTGGACCGTTTTTTCCGGCGGCGCGGCGGTGAAGGAGCGGTCGGGCAGGATGACGAGCCGGGTCAGGGCCGTGCCCTGCGGCGTCACGTCGAACCGGCAAGGGGGCAGGGGATCGCCGAGCCGGAGGATCCCGTCGGGCGTCCCGGCCTTGACGCTCACGCCCTCTTTCGAAACCGTTTCCATCAGAAGATCGTCGATCTGAGAAGAACCGCCCGCGGAGAGGCGGATCCGCACGTAGACGCCGACGGGGGCCGTTCCCGCGAAGTCCCGGGTAAATTCGATCTTTTGCCACTGATCGGTGAGGACGACGTCCTCTTTCGCGCCGTAGGGGGTATATTTGTACTTCCCTTTCCCGAGGTAGATGCCGTCGGAGAGTCCGGCGTTGATCTTCCCCTTGCCCCGGGCGAAAAACGACAGCTTCACCCGGGGAGAGGCGTACTGACTGCTCATCATCGTGCCGCTGGAGAGCGTGGTCACTTTGTCTCCGGCCTTGAAAAGCAGCACCTTGCGCCCGCCGTGGGCGTCTTTTTCGGCGACGACCCGGACCGTTCCCCCCTTGCTTGAGAGATACCCCGAGCTCCGCTCGAAGTCGGCCTTGAGCGCCACATCGGCCCGGAGGGGAAGGGCGATCCCCGCCGCCGCGAACAGCCAAAACACTTTTTTCATTTTTTTACCTCGGCGTTATAAGCCTGCGCGGGGATCTCGACGACGCGGTGTTCCCGGCGGGCGGTTTCGATGGCGGTCCCGACGACGGTGGAGGCCAGTCCCGCCTCCAGTCCCGCCCGCTGCACCTTTTCACCGCGCACCAGGGCGATGAAGTTGCGGAAGAGGGTGAGGTCGCTGCCGCCGTGTCCGGAGTCGTTGTCCTGTTCGAGCTTGAAGTGCCGGGCCTCGCGCCCGTCGGAGAAGGAGACGTCCACGGTGAAGTCGTGGGAATCCGCCTCGATGTAGCCCGTGGTCCCGATGACTTTGAGCCGGCGTTTCGGCACGGGGGCGAAAAGATCCAGCGAAAAACTGGCCGTGACGCCGGAGGGGTATTCGAAATTCACCACCTGATGATCGATCACGTCCTTGTCGCGGGTGTAGACGCAGCGGTCGAAGCCGAAGGCGGAGGGATCCGACTTCTCCTCCTCCGTCATGTAGACCATCTCGCCCGCGAAGCGGAAGCGGCAGTCTTTGTCGGGACACTGACTGCAGAACTCGCACTTGAGCTTGTCGGACGTGAAGAAACTCAACGAGCCGAAGGAGGAGACCCGGCAGGGGTTCTCCCCGGCCAGCCACGAGAGGATGTCGATGTCGTGACTGCACTTGGCCAGCATGAAGCCGCCGGAGCTGGCCACGTGCCGGTGCCAGCGGCGCATGTAGCTTGCGCCGTGGAGCACAAAAAGCTCCTCGTCGGCCTGGAAATTCATCACCTGACCGATGGTTTTTTCGTCCAGCAGTTCCTTGACCTTGCGGTAGACGGGGTGGCCCCGCAGGACGAATCCCAGCAGGGCGCCGCGGCAGGAGCCGGCGTGCCGCAGGATCTCCCGGCAGCCCTCCACCGTGGGGGCCATGGGTTTTTCCAGCAGCACGGCGCAGCCGCGTTTCATGGCCGCGACGGCCACGGGGGCATGCTGGAAGTCGGGAACGGCCACCACGACGCCCTCGGGCCGGACCTCGTCCAGCATCTTTTCGAGGGAGGTGAAGAGGGGCGCGGTACAGTTGTGCCGGCGGGCGAAACCCGTCAGTCTTGCCTCGCTGCAGTCGCAGACGCCGGCAAGTTCGATCCCGGGTTCCTTCATGGCCAGTTCGACGAAGGTCTTGCCCCGCTGGCCGAATCCCGCGACGGCGATTTTTGGGGAACTCATAAGATGCGGATCCTTTTATGTTTTTCTTCTTCCGCAGAAGATTTTTCCGGAACGGGCGCCCCGGGGCGGGGCGCACAGCTTTTGCGGACGGTGAGCGTGGCGGGCAGGACCCGTTTCACGGCGCTGGACCGTCCTTCGAGAAGATCGAAAAGGAGAGTCTTCGCCGCGCGGCAGGCCTCCTCGCAGGGCAGGTGGATCGACGTGAGCGCGGGCGTGGCCGCCGGGGCCAGCTCGCGGTCGTCGGAGCCGATGATGGAGAGGTCTTCGGGGATGCGGATCCCCGCCTCGGCGCAGCACTGGATGACCCGAAGCGCGGTCATGTCGTTGAGACAGATCCACGCGGTGCACTCGGGCAGTTCCCGCCGGATGGCGGCGACCCGTTCAGGCGTGATCGACTCGAAGGACTCGAACACCCGGATCCTTTTTTCGGCGTCCGGGGCGCAGGCCCGGAAGGCGTTGGCCCGGGGCCCGTGGAGGAAACTTGCCCAGTACCGGGCGATCAGCGCCACGTTTTCGTGGCCGAGGCCGTGGAGATAGTCCATTGCCGCGCGGATGCCCGAGGCGTTGTCGTAGCATATCGTCGTCTCCCGGAGCCGTTCCGGCGGCTCCCCGGGGGAGAGGCAGACCACGGGGCACCCGAGGCGGGAGACGAATTCGGCAAAGTCTTCCGAGACGGGGAAAAGCCGCAGGATGATGCCGTCGCACCCGTAGCTGATGAGTTCGAGGACTTCCTCCCGCAGCAGCGCTTCGTCGCCGGAGGCCGCCCCCTGGATCATGCGGTAGCCGCAGGACTCCAGCACGCCCGAGAGGATCCGGCGCTCGGCCGCTCCGACCTCGTTGGCGGCCAGTCCGCAGACGCCGATGAGGTGGCTTTGGCCCGTGCGCAGCTTGCGGGCGAAGCGGCTGGGCCGATAGGCCAGATACCGCAGCGCTTCCTCGATCCGGTCCCGGGTCCCGGCGGACATGCGGACGCTCTTGCGGTGGTTCAGGTACCCCGAGACCAGTGTCGCGGAAACCCCCGCCCGGCGGGCCACGTCTGTCAGATTTGCCGGCATTTGTTTCTTTTGGTTTATCGTTGCACCATGTCGATCGTCCATAACATAGCACCATTCCGCAAAAATGCAAATGCCGGGACCGCTCTGGAAAAAATTTTTCCCCGTGCTATATTAATGACAGGCGGCGCATGCCGCTGCGCAAACGAATCACTTTCTGGAGGAAAACATGTTTCTGACCGGATTTGCCGACGAGGCCGGGGCCGATTTTTCGACCCAGATCAAGGCGACCGCCGAGCTGGGGTGGAAGTTCATCGAGACCCGGGCCATCGGAACCAAAAACCTCGCGAGCCTCTCCGAGGCCGAATTCGACGACGTCTGTTGTCAGCTGGAGAAGTCCGGCATCGCCATCAGCTGTTACGGCAGCGCCGTCGCCAGCTGGAACAAGCATCCCCGCAAGGAGGAGGATTTCGTCAAGAGCCGCGACGAGCTCCTTGCCGCCATCCCCCGGATGCACAAACTGGGCGTCAAACTCATCCGCGGCATGAGTTTCCTCACCCCCGAGGACGAGGAACCCGACAGTCCGGAACTTGAGAAGATCATCTTTGCCAAAGTCAACGAACTGGTCAAAATCTGCGAGGACAACGGCATCGTCTACGGCCACGAAAACTGCATGAACTACGGCGGGCTGTCGTATCTGCACACCCTCAAACTGCTGGACCACGTCAAGAGTCCGGCTTTCAAGCTCATCTTCGACACGGGCAACCCCGTGTTCAATTACCGCAGGATCGGGCAGGGGCCCTATCCGCTGCAGTCCGCGTGGGAGTTCTACCGCAACGTGCGGGAATTCATCACCTACGTCCACATCAAGGACGGCACCGCGCTGCCCCGGACCGACGGCAAGCGGCCCTCGTGCAAATACTGCTGGGCGGGCGACGGCAGCGGCGACGTCCGGGCCATCGTCATCGATTTGCGGGAGACCGGGTACGACGGCGGATTTTCCATGGAGCCCCATGTGGCCGCGGTCTTCCACGAAGCCCAGCCCCGGAGCGCCTCTCTGGACGCCGTGAAGTATTCCAGTTACGTCGAATACGGCCGCCGTTTCGAGAAACTGCTCCGGGACTGCGGCTGGGAGTTTTAGAAAAGTGAAGCCGTCGTCTCTCGTCCGGATGAGTTTTTCCATCGAGCCGGAACTTTTTTCCGGACTGGAGACCCTTGTGCGCGAGCACGGCTACGGCAACCGGTCGGAGTTCGTCCGCGACATGATCCGCAAGCAGCTGGCCAAGCGCCAGTGCGCTTACAGCGGCCGGGTGATCGGCACGATCAGCGTCCTCTGCGACCTCTCCCGGTCCGGCGTCGAGGCCAAATTGAACGCCGTCCTCGACGCCGCCGTGCCGGAGGTGCTGGGGGCGACCCGCTTCGCCGCGGGGCAGGGGTGCTCCACCACCATGATCACCGTTGCGGGCGTGGGATCCGACATCCGCGCTCTGGCCGACGCACTCCGCAAACTGCGGGGCGTCGTCCAGACCGAGTTCGTCATCACCTCCCCCGCCGCGTGCGGGAAAAGGTATGAGGTATGAGGTATGAGGTGAAAAACGACCTCTCGCGCAGTCATGAAACGCGGAGCGCCGTCAGGCGCGAGCATTGGAGTGACGGAGCGCGGGGTCCCCGAAAAGTACCCGAAGCCCGCGGAGCGGGTGAGGCCCCTCAAACGGGGCCGAAGGCAACTTTTTGGGGCACCATCGCCGCAATAATTTTTTTTGGCAACGAGTATTACGAAAACAAAAAACGTAATATCGAAAAAAGAAAGGAATGAAAGAAATGACACGTCAACTTTTATCGTCCCGCGGGGGAACCCGGTTCACGCTGATCGAGCTCCTGGTCGTGATCGCGATCATCGCGATTCTGGCGGGGATGCTGCTGCCCGCGCTGCAGCAGGCCCGGGAGCGGGGCAAGAGCATCAACTGTCTGGCGAACAGCCGGGAACTGGGGAGGGTCTATCTCTTTTACGCCGACGACTACGACAGCTATCTGCCCTGTCTGGACAGCATGGGCGGCGAGAACGCCGTCAACGCCGACGGGGAGGTCCTGAAGCCCAAGACCTGGCTGAACGGGCTCGTCAAAAAATACCTCGGGCGGCTGAACGCCTCCACGGAGCCCTACAAACTGCTCTTCTGCCCCAACGAGACCGTGACGGAGGACATCACGACCAACTACGGGCTGAATTATCTCATCGCCACGGAAAACAAAATCGGCATCAAAACGACCCGCTTCAAGCACGCCTCAAAAACGGGGATGCTGGTGGAGAACACGGGGCACCTGTGCTACTACTGCGACGTGACCAATCCGCTGGGCAAGCACGCCACGGGCAGTTCCTACGGGAACAACCGGGCGGTCCTGTTCCGCCACAACGAGCGGGCGTCGGTGACCTTCCTCGACGGCCACGGCGAGGCGGTCGAGAAAATGAAGATCCCCTGCCGCGAGAGCTTCCCCAGCCTTACCAAGGACGAACTGGAGTACACCCTCTTCAACCGCGGCGTGACCTCCAAGTAGCCCGGTCTCTTCTTCCCGCCTTGAATCTTTGCCGGGAAAGGGTTATATTACCCGGACGGACAAACGCATTTTCAAGGAGGCGGCGGATGAAGAACCAGGCATCGGCGTATTTCGGGGCGGTCCCCAAAACTCACAACTGCGCCCAGAGCGTGGCCGCGGGAGCGGGCCGGGAGGATCTGCTCCCGGAACTGGCCTCCTGCGGCGGCGGCCGGGCCCCCGGGGGGCTGTGCGGCGCGCTGTACGCCCTGCTGAAACTGGCGCCCGAAAGCGCTCACGACAGGCTCCGGCGGGACTTCGCCGCCCGAGCCGGCGCCGAGACCTGCCGCGAAATAAAGACCGGGAGCAAATTCCCCTGCGCGGAATGCGTCCGGCTGGCCGCGGAACTCTCGGAGGAGTTTCTCTGAGGACCCGTCCATGAAGATCGATCGGAGCAAGTCCGGCGCCCTGCCGGCGGACGCGGGGTTCGGGGCGGTTTTCAAAATCGCGCTGCCGCTGATCCTCTCCAACTCCTGCCACGCGGCGAACATGTTTTTCGACCGGCTGATGCTGGCGCGGTACGCCAACGAGGCGGTGGCGGCGGCGTTCACGGGGGGACTGACCCACTTCACGCTCTCCTGTGTCTTCGTTGGGACCGTGGGCTACACGGGCACCTTCGTTGCCCAGTACGACGGCTCCGGCCACCGGGAGCGCATCGGCCGGGCCATGTGGCAGGGCATCTATCTTGCCCTGCTGGGGACGGTCGTCATGACCAGCGGTTTCTGGTGGGCGGAGCCCCTGTTTTCCTGTTTCGGCCACGATCCCGGTGTGGCGAAACAGGAGGTGATCTATTTTCAGATCCTCAGCATCGGCAGTTTCTCCTTCATGCTGGTGAACGTGCTCAGCTGCTTCTGGAACGGCCGGGGCAAAACGAACCTCGTCCTGGCGGTGTCGGCGGTGATGACGCTCTTCAATCTGCCGCTCAATTACCTTTTCATCTTCGGCAAATGGGGGCTCCCCGCCATGGGGACCGCGGGCGCGGCCTGGGGGACCGTGGGCGCCGAGGTGATCGGACTTCTGGTCTACGCCGCCGCCTATTTCTCCCCCTCGGCCCGGCGGCACTTCGGGACCCACCGCATCTCTTTCGACGGGGAACTGCTCCTGCGGATGATCCGCTACGGGCTGCCCAACGGCATCCATCTGGCGCTGGACCTCATCGCCTTCAACACCTTCGGGCTGCTGCTGGGGTGCTACGGCGTGGCGGTGCACGAGGCCTCGGGGATCACCTTCGGCATCAACAACATCGCCTTCTGCCCGGCCATCGGCATCGGCATGGCGGCCTCCATCCTCGTGGGGCAGGCCGTGGGCGCGGAGCGGATCGGTCTTGCGAAAAAGGCGCTGAAAAACTGTCTCGTCATCGTGACGGCCTACACCTTTTTCATGGTCCTGCTGTTCTCCGTCTTTCAGGATCTGGTGCTCTACCCCTTCATGCGGCCCGGCGACGCCGGGCAGGCGGAGTCCATCCGCATCGCGGGGTACATGCTGTATTTCATCAGCGGCTATCTGCTGATCGACGGGTGCAGTATCGTGCTCAGCAACGCCCTGCGGGGGGCGGGGGACACGCGCTTCACCATGTGGGCCATGACCGGGGTGGGGATCGGCCTCTTCGCCGTGCCCTGTCTCGTGCTGTATCTTGCGGGCTTCCCCTGGTGGACGCTGTGGATCGCCCTCGAAGCCGAGATCGTGCTGCTGTGTACCCTTTTCTTCCTGCGCTGCCTCGGCGGACGCTGGACCAGAATGCGCGTCATCGAGGTCTCCGCCCTCCGGGACGGTCACGACCCCGCCCCGTGACCCCGGTCGGGAAAAGCCGGGAGACGAACTCTTTTTTTCCTTGAAAAAAACAGTAAAACAGTGTATTTTATTGATAGTCAAAGGAGGTGTACCAATGAACAATATTTTATTCGGTTTCATTTGTGCAACCGTACTTGTTTGGTATCTCTTCGGCTGGAGGGGGCTTCTTGGAGCTTTTCTTGTCGCTCTTTGGGCGTGGGGCGCAAGCAAGCGCCCGCGCAAGAAACCCGGTCCGCTGACAGCGGCGATCATGAAGCTCGGCGACAACAGCGACGACGACCAATAGCGCCCCGTTTCGAAAAGATCCCGTTGCGGTAGAGTGCTCCGCAAAGCAAAAAAAGGGAGGTTGCGTATGGTCAGTGATTTGTTCGGTGTCATCTGCAAGGTGGCGCTGGTCTGCGGCTTCTTTATCGCTCTCGTTTCTCCTATCGACAATCATCTTGTCGGTTTCATTGGTGCGACATTGCTGTTTTGGTACGTCTTCGGTTGGAAAGGTCTGTTCATCGCATTCCTTGTCGCTTTTTGGGCGTGGGGCGCAAGCCAGCGCCCGCGCAAGAAACCCGGTCCGCTGACAGCGGCGATCATGAAGCTCGGCGACAACAGCGACGACGACAAGTAAGATCACGACGGCCGGTCCACCGCGGACCGGCCGTTTTTTGCCCTCTGGCGGACCTGTCCGGCAAGACCGGCTTTTGCCCCGGCGGCGGGCGGAACGGCACAAAATTACCATAAATGGCATGATATTCCGATTTACATTTTTGCGCCGAGGCGGTATCTTATAACTGCGTCAAGCCGGGGAAACGTCGGTTTCCCCCGAAAAAAAAGAAAAAGGAAAAGAGTTTATGCCGAAGATCACGTTTATGGGAGCGGGCAGCACGGTTTTCGTGCGCCACATCATCGGAGACTGCATGCTGACCGATTCTCTCAAGGATTCTCACGTCGCTTTGTACGACATCAGCGCCGAGCGCCTCAAGGAGTCCGAATTCATCCTCAACGCCATGAACGAACAGCTCAACGGCGGAAAGCTCAAAATCACCACCCATCTCGGACCCCGCAACCGCAAGGCGGCGCTCCGGGGCGCGGATTTCGTCGTCAACGCCATCCAGGTCGGCGGCTACGAGCCCTCCACGGTGATCGACTTCGAGATCCCCAAGAAGTACGGCCTGCGGCAGACCATCGCGGATACGCTGGGCATCGGCGGCATCTTCCGCGCGCTGCGCACCATCCCCGTCATGCAGGATTTCGCCCGGGACATCGAGGAGGTGGCGCCCGAGGCGTGGTTCCTCAACTACACCAATCCCATGGCCATGCTCACGGGAGCCATGCTCCGGGGGACCGGGGTCAAAACCGTGGGCCTGTGCCACTCCGTCCAGGTCTGCGTGAAGTCCCTTCTGGAGAGCCTCGACATGGACGCCTCCCCCGAGCGTCTGGCCCGCATCCGGTCCCGCATCGCCGGCATCAACCACATGGCGTGGCTGCTGGAGATCACCGAGAACGGCAAGGACCTCTACCCCGAACTGCGCAAAGCCGGCGAGCGCAAGATCAAAACCTGGCTCCGGGCGAAGAAGGAAGACAAGCACCGGAACATGATCCGCGTGGCCATGATGAAGCACTTCGGCTACTACGTCACCGAGTCCAGCGAGCACAACGCCGAGTACGCTCCCTTCTGGATCAAGAAAAACTATCCCGAACTCATCGACCGCTGGAACATCCCGCTGGACGAGTATCCCCGCCGGTGCGTCCTGCAGATCGAGGGCTGGAAGAAGGAGTACGAGCAGCTCAAAAAGGATCCCACCGTCAAGCCGCAGGAGCGTTCCAGCGAGTACGGGGCGCAGATCATGAACTCGATCCTCACCGGCGAGCCCAGCCAGATCGGCGGCAACGTGCTGAACCGCGGGCTGATCCCGAACCTGCCCGCCGAAGCCGTGGTGGAAGTCCCCTGTCTGGTGGACGGTTCCGGCATCCAGGGCGCCTACGTGGGCGAACTGCCCACCCAGTGCGCGGCCATGAACATGACCAACATCAATGTCCAGCTGCTGACCATCGAGGCGGCGCTCACCCTCAACCGCGAGCGCATCTATCAGGCGGCCATGCTGGATCCCCACACCGCCGCTGAACTCTCCATCGACGACATCGTCAAGATGTGCGACGACCTCATCGAGGCCCACGGCGACATGCTGCCCAAGTACATCTGACGCTTCCCGCGTCTTGCAAAAACATCCCCCGGCGGGCATCGGCCCTGCCGGGGGAGTTTCGTATTGTCGGCGGATATTTTTCTCAGATATCGTAGACGGCGCCGTCCTCGGCGATGAGGACGGGGCTTCCCCAGGCGGCTTCGGCGCGGGCTTTGGCGCCGGCATAATCGTTGAGGATCTCCCGGCCCGAGTGGACGAACATGATCTCTTTGACGCCGAGCCTGTCGCGGCGGATCCCGGCGCAGACTTCGGAGGCCTTGTGGTGGCCGGTCTCCATCATGAGGAGATCGCAGTCTTCCAGCCAGTCGCCCATGTCGGTGTATTTCCGCACGTCGCCGGAGTAGACGATGCGCTTGCCTTCGGCGGCGATCCGGAAGCTGTAGGAGGTGAATTTGGCCGAGTCCGGCGCTTCCAGGTGGAAATTGTGCCGGGCCTCCACGGTGAGGTCCGCGTTTTCGAAGATCCTCCCCTCGGTGAAGATGTGGGGCTCGACGGCGATGTCCGCCCAGTCCAGGGCGAGCATGGCGGAGACGCCCTGCCAGATCAGACCGTCGGGGAGATAGAGGTGGATCTTTTCGGGGACGGGGGAGTTCGTCATGGCCTTGGTCTTGCGGATGTCCCAGAGGAGCGTCGGCAGGCCGCCCGTGTGGTCCCGGTGGCGGTGGGAGATGAAGACTGTGTCGACGGTCGTGAGAGGGAGTCCCCCGAGGGCGGCGGTGCGGGAGCATCCCGAACCCGCGTCGAACCAGTACGGGTGTCCGTCGATCTCGAAAACGCAGGAGGCGTGCTGGCGCGTCGGCATGGGTTCGGTCCCGGCGCAGGTGCCGAGGGTTCGGATTTTCATAGGCTCTTCCTTTCCTGATTTTCCGGCGCCTCTCCGGGCAGGAGACGGGCCGCGAGGGCCCTTCTTCCGGAGATGAAGTCCGCCGCGGCGAAGACGGTCCACCCGGCGACGCCCAGGGCCAGGAGCAGGATGAACCATTCGCCGTATCTCACGTAAAAAGTCCGCGGGGGATCGACGGGGACCGCCACGGACACGATCTCGGCCGCGGCGCACCGCAGCAGTTCCGGACGGGGGTGGCGGCCCGTGGGGTCGACGATGCGGAAGGTGCCGTCGGGATAGACGACGCCGCTGCCCCCGTTGTTGCCGCAGCGGACCATGGGCAGGCCCGTCTCCACCGCGCGCAGGACGGCGTTGGCCAGATGCTGTTCCGGTTCGCTGCTGCGGGGATACCAGGCGTCGTTGGAGAGCACGATGAACATGTTGGCCCCCCGGGCGGCGAAACGGCGCATGACGTACGAGAATACGCCTTCGTAGCAGATGGCCGTCCCGGCGCGGACCTGCGGCAGCACATTCACGGGATTGGCGTTGCGTCCCGGGGTCAGGTCCCGGCCCATGTCGATGCGCCGGATGACGAATCCGGGCAGCAGACTGCGGAAGGGGATGTACTCCCCGAAGGGGACCCGGTGCAGTTTGTCGTACTTCGCCCGGACGGCGCCCTTTTCGTCGATGAGGAGCGCGCTGTTGGTCGCACCGGCCTTCTCAGAGGGGGAGAAGGTGTCCTCCAGATCCAGCGCGCCGATGTAAAGGGGCAGGCGCCACTTCCGGCAGAGCTCCTTCACCCGGCGCTGGTACGAGGCTGTGAGACGCCCGAACTCGGAGCGCTGGAGCGTGTATTCCAGATCGTAGGCGCTGTAAAACGTCAGGGGAACGGCGCTTTCGGGCCAGATGACGATATCCGGCTTTTTCCC
>Ga0310690_10007118_pt1 | contig 14492 bp, 26 predicted proteins | sample AusTroGonzalo_MG_2_FD_207661 | JGI IMG/M metagenome (GOLD analysis project Ga0310690, IMG submission 207661) | Bovine rumen microbial communities from tropical cattle in Woodstock, Queensland, Australia - Gonzalo_04 (v2) (version 2) | ecosystem: Host-associated > Mammals > Digestive system >...
TACGGAAACGTTTCCAAAACCAAACAATGCCTCCCAGCCAAAGGAACATCCAAACAATTCAGGCTCCAAATGCGTTCAGCGAGAAGACGAAACCAAACGCGTTAGTTCGCCCAATGCGCAAGCATATACCACCCATAACGCCACCAATCGCTATGCAGTCGGTAAGGCTTTAGGCACCAGTAACGAACGCGGAAACGAATCCACAGATATAGAGTCACCAGAACCCAAAGGACAGCCCTACACAAACTGCAACATCCTATACAATCTGGGTGTGAAGGGGCTCGGGGATGAATGCTCAAATACCGAACCCCAAGACACCACCACCAATAACAACACTCCCTCCGACATGGAAGAGGAAGGGCTAAGGGATGGAGATGACAATAACCAACCCGATATGGAACTCGAGGACGAAGGCATAGACAACCAACCCAACATGGGGTTAATGAGTTTTGGGGAGATGGCCGCTCTTACACAGAATATCGGAATTTTCTCATGTGCTTTGGTTTCCCTCCTGCGCCGCCCAATCGCGTTCAATGAAAATTTGGATTCCCGCGTGGACGTTGTGCTCGTGGACGGGCCCATCCATATGAAATATTCTAATTGGACGAGCAACGGGCGTTACACACCTGCGCCATTCTTGGTGTCCGTCCCAAAATCTTTCAAACCCGTATTTGGTTGTGGGCGGTTTAGGGATTATGATGATTTTAATAGGCGAGCGGAATCGAACCCCGCCGTTGCCTTGGTCCGCGACTTCTGCCATGTGACCAAGGATAAATTCGACTTAGCCCAGAGGAACAAAGGAACCATCGTTCAACTTGCGTTCGACTTGGTGGCCTATGAAAAGGCCGTCGGCAAAACCGACTTCGCGAATGAGTCGATGAAGACGCTGGCGGCGCAAAGGCGAAAAGACCTCGCATCTAGGAACGTGGCGTTAGGAACAATCACAGGAGGAAGGAAATGAACATCAGCGAATACTTGCAGGCGACCGCGTTCGCCGTGCTTGGGTTACAGGGAACGCAACCCCCCGTCGAGGAGGAGAAGATGGCGTTCGTCAACGACTTCGAGGACGTGGTTCGTCAGAAGGTCGTGGAAGCGAAGACGTGGTATGACGGCGACTCGGACAACCTGCTCAACCTATACAACTACGACGAGCGGATAGAGTTCAGGACCGAGCGTTGGTATTGGAAGAACAAGCGGTCCTACTTCTGGGCACGGTCGTCTTCGGAAAACGACGTGAAGCGCACGCACTCGGGGTTCGCCCGTGCTATGGTCGATACCTTGGTCAATATCGTGGGCACGCCGCTTGTGACCGTCGCCGACGATGGGGCCCAAAAGAGGCTGGAGGACATCCTAAAGGAAAACTCGTTCTGGGAGAACTACTCCCGCCGTCAGATGCCCATGACGTTGGTTGAGGGCTGGGGCGGATGGAAGATAACGTGGGACGAGAAGGTGTATGGGCAGATACCCGTCGTCGATTGGTGCGGGGCCTTGGAATGCAGGTGCTACCGCAAGGGAAACAGGGTCGTCGGCATGACCTTTATGAACTGGTATGAGGGGGCGGATGGGAAGCGCTACATGGTGGCGGAAACCCGCGTAAGGCCACCCGTGCTCGGCGCAGGGGGCAAGTCGGTGGTCCATGTGTTCCAAAGCGCGGGCGACGAACTCACCTTGGTGTCGAACCCAGAGGAGATTGGCCTTAAGGTGGACAAAGCCGCGTGGGAGGGGTTGCCCTGTCTGTTCGCGGTTCCCTGTTCGTTCTTCGCGGACAACCTCCATGGCTATGACGGGAAGGGCGTCTTGGATGGCAAGATAGACATTCTGGACGACTTGGACCAAGCGCTGTCGCAATGTGCGAACACCGTGCGCAGAAGCACCCCCGTCGAAGTCTATAACCTCGACTATGCGGAGAGGGATAAGGGCGGAAGGCCCAAGTTGCCGTCTCTGTTCGAGCGCAGATACGTGGGTGTGCAGGGCAAGAGGAACGCGATGGGGGAAACCGATGGGTTGCCTCCCGTCACCGTCACCCAGCCCTCGCTCAACGTTGACCTCTATGCCTCGCACATCGAGCAGTTGGAGAGGGCCATCATCAACGGTGTGCTTTCCCCCGCCGTGCTCGGCCTCGACATCTCCAAAAGGGACGGAGCCGACTCCATCAGGGAGAAGGACAAGACCACCGTCTTCGTCAGAAACTCCATCGCCAAGCGCGAGAAGGAGATACTGGAGTCGCTGTTCAACCAACTGCTTGTGGCCGACGAGTGGCTTAGAACCAAACAGATTACCGTCCTCGATTACGGGGTGAACGTCGAGTTCGACGAGTTCTCCGACGTGTCCTTCGAGAACAAGATTTCCAGCCTTGCCGCCGTGCTCGCCAACGATGCCATGTCACCAGAGGAGTTCGTCTCCAAGGCCTATGGCAAGTCCATCTCCGCGGAAGACGCCCAGAGGGAAATCGACTGGATTAAGTCCATGAGGCAACAGCAGCAGCAGGATGGTGGGGAAGGCGATGACGAGGAGGCGGGTATGTTCCATCTGGACGAACCCGAGTTGCCCGAGGAAGAGTTGCCCAAGAAGAGTCTGAGCGATGTATAAGTCCACGCGCAATGGCACGGTGAAAACGATGGAGGCCGTCTTCAAAGGAATGAGGGACGGCTCTTCCATCACGCGGTTTACGAAGTCATTGAACCTGATGCTTAGGAAGTCCTTCCCATGGATGGACGATTGGGGCAGAAGGGAGGTGCTGGATGCGGCGACTGCCGTCTTCCGCGTGTCTCTACTTCGGCTGAACGACCAAGAGAAGTCCTACCAAAGGGTCGCCGTGCTGTTCGATGGGGTCATGAAGGCCTTCAACCGCGCGTATAAGCGGACGTGGGTTAGGACAAAGCGGACGGGCGTGACCTCCCTCCTAAAACTCGAAAGGGGGAAGGACTACCCATGCGTGTTCTATTTGGTGAGCAAGCACCAACTTCCCCAGAAGGCGCATGAGCCGTTGCAGGGGAAGGTTCTGATTGACCCAAAGTGGCGCACCGTGCTAGAGGGAAGACCCGAGGAGAAAAGGGTCGCGTCCTACGTCAGAAGGCACAAGACCATGACGGTTTACCAAGCGATGCGGGCCCCATACTACCTCATCGTCAGACCCAACTGCCGACACTTCCTAATCCCGCTTCCCACCACCTCGGCAATCACTTTGTCTGAGCGTGGGGTCAACGCCATCTACCAAAAGCGTCCTGCCCACGTCCACCGACCGATAACCGATGCCGAGCGAAGGAAGGCTTATAGGGAACTAAGGTCCACCGTGCTATGGTTGGCCCAAAAAATTCTGGGACGAAAAAACAAAGCGGGGGTTTAATCCCGCTTTTAGTTTGCCCTTCTCATGGCTTCCGTCAGAGCGAAGGCTTTGGCAACCCGCTTATCGGAGCCGACTTTCTCCAGTTCGATGAACTCGTCGGGCTCGACGTAGCGTAGGCCATAGGCTTTGGCGAAGCGAAGGGCGACTTCCTTCACCTGCTTCGGGGTGTCGAAGCATTTGTTCTCGACGAAGCACCCGTAGTGCATGCCATTGGCGAACATAACGTTGCGGTCAACCTTGGTATAGATGCCCGCATCCATGAGGGCGATATAGACGTCCCTATTGGCCTCATAGAGTTTTTTGTGGGCCTCATACCCAACCCCCGCCATGGGGGTTGAGTAGAGGTCGAAGAAGATTTTGTTGGCTACCATCGTTCCTTCCTCTTAGAAGCAAGGGTCGCGATAGTTCCTAACTCCAAGGGCGACCCTATAACATCCGTAGGACCACATGCCATGCTTCTTGGACCAGTGGAGCGTGATGCGGGGGCCATTGGGGTCCTGCTCACATTCCAGTTCGCCGTCCTGCCAAGAGTCCTTGAATTTGGTTTGCCTGTCCTCAACGCAAGTGAGGGTATAGTGGGTGCGGCTGACGACTGTGTAGGACTGCCAGTCGCTGTAAGGGCTAAGGGAGATGCGGTCGCCTGCTTGGAGGGCCATGGACTTGGCCGCGTAGAGGTCGTTCTCGCATTGCGCGATTTCCTTGTTGAGTGGGTCGATGGTTCCGTAATACCACTGGGAGTCGAAGCCGCCTTTCCAGTTGGTGTCTTTGAGGTGCTTGCCGTAGGCCTCGTCTTTCTTGGCCTCTAAGGCTTTCAGTTTGATGGAGAGGGTCTTGCGCGCTTCCTGCGCTTCTTTGATGTATTGTTCCATTTGCGGAATCCTTTCTGAAGGGGTATTGGTTCGTCCCTTCACTTATTATATTACGCTTGGGAAAACACTAATGCAAGCACTTTTTTAACATCGGGCGAAATATTTTTAGGGGGCCTCCCACCGTGCTACCTTTGGGGGGGCAAAAGAAAAGGGAGGGTCGCCCCTCCCCGTCGGTTGTTAATACGGCCTTAGAACGCCGTTCGACGATTCAAAGATGTCGTCGTCCCTAGCCAATTCCTCGTAGTCGATTGTGATATAGGAGGAGATTCCCGAAGATTCAATCGCATCCCATACCTCTGGATAACAATCCATGATTAGTCGCTCTTCGTATTCTGCGGCCGTCATGTTCGGGTAGTATTCCCACTTTGCTTCTTCCTCAATGGCGGTTACAAGGTCGCCATAGCGGTAGGAATCGCATTCTTGCATTGCCTTTAGTTTGGCGCAAAGTTCATCGTCGCTTAGGTCGATATTGTTATCATAGATTGCGTCCGCGAGTCGCGCGACGTCCACTTGTGTGCAGTCCGCAATATCCAAGCCCGCTTCGCTGGTGAAGAAGTAAATGCAAACGTTTTCCATTTCTTCCTCGCTCCAGCCAAGTGTTTTCAGAAGGGCATAGAGTTCGTCGCTCCCTTCAAGTTGCTCGAAGTCGATTTCATACTTGCTGCCCCATTCCGCGTTGATACACGTTTTGGCGCCTTCGCTCACCTTGCGCCATACGGATAGGCTTAGTGCGAGGTTGGAGTGGCAGGGGCTAAATAGTTCGTCCATGCGCTCGTCGGATAGGGTTTCAATTTCTTTATAGTCCATTGTGGGACTCCTTTCTAAGGGTCTTATGGTCGCCCTTCTTTGTGTCTATATTGTTGCATATTTAAATGCGTGGCGCAATACAAAAAAGAAAAAATGTTGACATTCTGGCACGGTGAAAGGTTTTGGCGCCGCCCTTCTGTGTCCACCGTGCCTATATAGGTCATAAAAAAAGAAGGGGGTTTTCCCCTCCTTCTTAGGCGGTTCTGGTGACTCCGCCGTTCCTAGGCGCGATGCCGATGGTTCCGAACTCTGAGCACATCGGGTCTTGGATATTCGCGACATAGGCCATGAAGTAGCCTTTCTTCATGTCCTCGCGTTCATACGCCCACTCGTCCTCATACTGGCTTACGTAGAGGAATGAGAGCAAGTCCCCATCGTAAGTGTGCGTAAGTTGCGCGTGGTAGATGAGAACGCCATGTCTCTCCTCCAGTTCCTTGGCCAACTTAACGAACGCTGGTTCGTTTTCCAAGTAGTAGAGAATGCCGTCGAAGATTTTGTTTTGGCGCTCCGAGTAATAGATGGTTCCGCTTTCCTCGAACTCGTCCATAACCTGCTTCATCAGGCGGAGCGAGCGCATACGGGAGAGCGCCTCCGTTTTCATTTTTTCGTTGATGTCGATTTCTTTGACCTGTTCCATTTTTTGGTCTCCTTTTCTAGAGGCTGTTTTTTTGTCCGCCTCTGTCATTATATTACGCCAAATGAAATATGATTGCAAGAAGAAATTTCAGAGAATTTCCACCAGCCCATCACCGTGCTACCCCCTAAAGGAAAAGGCCCGCGTGTGGGCGAGCCTTCCCCGTTAGATTTTGATGGGCTTCTTGTTGGCCATCAGTTCTTCGTTGGCCTTGACGATGGAATAGTTCCAAGCCATCAATTCGCCACGTTCCCTAAAGCCATCGTTCCACCGTTTTGCCAACTCTTCACACTTGGTTTTGGTGAAGTGGTTGATGGTTAAGACCTTCTCATGCTTGGTGCTTAGTTGTGTTGCCAAGTACGCCAAGTTATCGCTTTCATAGGACCACATGACATAGGCTCTGTATAGGTTCTCTTCTCGCGCCTTTGATTGAATGACGAAGTATAGTTTCATAGATGTTCTCCTTTTAGATGTGCCAGATGCTGTTTTTTATGAAGTCTTCCGCTTTTTCAAGTTCGCTTGGATATAACCGCTCCGCTAAATCATAAGTTCCTTGCGATTCGCTCTTGTCCGCATATAAGAATAATGGCATTGTCTTAATCTCCTTTCTACGCTTCTTGATAGCCTTGCTCGCATAGGTTGCTTAGGCCATGTTCTGAAAGCCATTCATTGAGGTTTGCGAAGATTTTGGAGGCATATTCTTCTAGGCGCTTGCGATTGAAGCGAGCCGCCTCTTCGCCTTGTGCGTAGAACCCGTCTCCGATGATGGTTGACCTGCACTCGTATCCGCCCTTATCCGAAAGCGCCATGGGCGTATAGGATACCCGATAGCCCGATGGATAGACGTGGTAATCGTAGAATGACATCCCGCCTTTGACGTAAGATACAGAGATGCTAAACGCGTTGCAAACGTTGCCGCCGTTCGACATAAACTTTTGCGCAGTCTTGTAGGTGCGCTCGATGCGCCTTGATGCTTCCATTTTCTTATTCTCCTTTCTCCAAGTCTTCGAGATACTCGCTCGCTTTGAGGATGTCGCTGAACACAACCGCTCCGACCGAGTTTTTCGCGAAAACCCAATACTGCTCGAAGCCGTCGCTTAGCGACCTGATGATGATGTTTGCGCCGTCATCGAAGACGACTTTGTTTTTCTGCACTTGATATTTCATGCGCTTTATCCTTTCTGGTGGATTTTTCCACCTGCACTAATGTTACGCTAGGGAAAACATAACGTCAATGAGATTTTTAACTTTTTTTGCGATTTTAGCACGGTGGCATTTTTGACAAAAAAGAACCTTGGTTTTACCCAAGGCTCTCCTTTACCAACTTGCGTAGTAGGTGATGTCGTATCCCTGCTCAATGAGCCTAAGCGCAATCTTGAAGGTTTCGAGGGTATAAGCCAGTTCGTCATGCTCCTCGTCCGTCAAGGCCGTTCCGTCATAGCGCCGGTTGGCTGTTAAGACATGTGAGATTTCGTCAACCATGTTTTTCAAGGCCTTCTCGTCCACGTCCGCATACGCCCCCTCATCGTAAATGACATTTTCGATGAAGAGATAGTGCAAGTCCCGAACATTCCGCCAATAGCCGATTTTGTATCGGGTCGTCTTGGCCATGAATGTGTGGTGCTCCTTAAGGCTCTTTTCGGCCTCCTTCAATGCCTCTGGATAGAGGGGTTTGCCCATGTCAAGCGGGCTTCTGGTGAATTCGCTCTCATACTTTTCAGCGAATAGAAACATGTCTAGTCCCATGTGTTAGTTCCTTTCTGATGCAGTTCCGCATCTGTCATTATATTGCGCCATAGAAAATGTAGTGTCAACAACTTTTTTCGCCGAGGGTAACAAAATAGGCACGGTGACATGATGCCAAGAAAAAAGGCGGGCTCGTTACCCGCCTACGGTCGTTCGCGTATATATGGGAGCAGTTGGAGCATCTCCAACCCGTTCCGCAGATATATCCGTATCCACTGCTTCTTCGCCAAGTTCGATAGCGCTTGCATTGCCTTGTTGTATTCCTTCACCTCAACCGACTTATCGGTTAGGCCCTCTGGAGGCCTTTTCGGGAGGAAGTCGGACAATATGCCAGCCCAATCGCTTTTCGCGCATAGCGAGGCTTCTAGGCGCCTTAGAAGGGCCTTCTCGTCCTTGGTCAGTGGCTGTGGATGCCTTGGACCGTCCCAAATTGACGTTACTTCGATAGGCAAGTTCTCCTTTCTAGGGTTCGTCCCCTGCATATATATTGCGCCCAGCAAAACATTATTGCAAGAGGGAGTTGCATCAGATTTCCAAGGTCATGTCCACCGTGCCTCATGGAGCGCAAAAAAGAGGGGAGGTCGTCCCTCCCCAGATTACCAGCCGTAAACCTTTGCGATGTCTGGTCCGACGGGTTCGGTCAGCGCGTCCACGTCAACCGCTTCCTCCCCCCGCTCGCAAAGGGCGATGCGGAAGTCTTCCTTTTGCTCGTCGGTGGCGCCTTCCTTCCACTTGCGAAGGACGTTCACGTTTGTCCCGTCATGATGGGCAATCTCAATGGTGAGGTCGCCATCCTCAACGTAGATTTTGACGTAGCCGTTGCAACCGCAAGCGACCGCCCTAATGGCATCAATGAGCCGATACCAGTCCTCGCCGTTGCATGCGCCCCTACGGCCATACCATAGCCCAAGGTCGGCGATGCAAATGATGCCGTTGTCCTCGATGATGTCGTAGAGGTTCATCATCTCGTCGTCGAAGTAGTCTTGAAGGGTATCGGCGATAAACTCGTCAATGGACTTGTCTTCCTCTTGGAGGTCGTTTATCTCGAGAAACTCGCGATAGCCTTCCTCCCAATCTTTCTCGTCTTCGTAGATAGCGTCTTGCCAAATAATTCTTTTCATGGCTTTGTGTCCTTTCCGATGCGTTTCTGCATCTACCTATTATATTACGCTAATAGAAAAATAGTTCAAGCATAAAATTTCTTTCCGCGAAACATTATGGCACGGTGAATCAGGGTGGTTGCTTTTTGGATGTCCCACCGTGCCAATATAGGAAAAAAGAAAGGCGGGATTGACCCGCCCCTCCTTTCTGATTTGTGCCCTTACCTTGCTTTCACTGGATACATCTTCGCCAGTTCGGCTTTGCTTCCGACCGCAAACCCCTCTTGCCTCAAGAATTCTCTTACATGCCTAACGGTTGTGCTTGAGTAGTTCCAATCGGGCAGCAAGGTTACTTTGCCATCTTTGATGCGGCAAACTTTGGTTCTGTAGGATAGAAGGGTTTTTATGCCCCCCTTCTCCTCAACGTAGGCTTTCCTGTAAAAGGACTGCCTGCGGTCGTATCTTGCGCTTAGTTCGTATAGCATTTTCGTTTCCTCATTAGTTTTCCAACGCGAGAACGCGCTTCGCCTGCGCACCCGCTTTCCTTGCGCTACCGTAGTAGTCGCTGATGATGGTGCGAGCGCATAAGCCCGCAACGACTGTGAAGTAATACTTTTTGCAATACTCCCACACAATCGCGATACCGCCGTTTTTGCGGTATGTCTTTATTTTGTTAGCCTGCATTTTAGGCTCCTTTCCGAGGTCTCGCCTCACCTATAATATTACGCGACGGAAAACATAAGTCAACAAGAAAGTTAAAAAAGTTTTTACGCAAAAAAAGAGCCTCGCTTGGGAGGCCCTTATGGCACGGTGTCTTAGTTTAGGGAATGTTCTCTGATGATAAACCGCTTGGTCGCGTTGATGATGTAGGTAGGGGGAACCTCACCATAACCTTCAATCTCGAAGGCCCTATTGCTGGCACGGCACTCAACAGCCTTCTCCAGCAGGTCAATCGCCGCACCAACTGAAATTCGCTCTGGAGAAGAATACGGGTATGACGAATCGGTTCCAATGGCAAGTTCTACCACCATTTCGTATAACGGGTCCTTGTCTAAGTTCATCTTCTTGCAAGTCCAATCAACGGCTTTCTCGATAGTTGTTCCTGTTTTGGTCATGAGGAACGCAAGTTCTGATGCTTTTAGGTATTCGGGTTTGATGTCCATTACTTCGTCCTCCTGCTCTCACGCTTCACCATAAGCCACGCTCCCCTCGTCGGCTCAAAGGACAGGTCGATGACACTAAGGCCTTCCTCGGTCGGCCTGCACTTGACTTCCAAGACGGACAGCAATCCATCCTCGACGCTGACGCAGGCCACCGTCACCGTGCCATCCGCCTTGTCGAATTTGTAGGCAATCTGGTTTTTCAGATGGTCATGCAACCTCTCCAAGATGGATAGGTATTTTGTCGCCCAGAGGCCCGCGAGCCTGCTTAACCAATCGGGTCCAGCGTAGATGAACACTTTGGTGTCCACCTTCTTGCCGACTAGGCTGTTTGCCAACGTTCTGATGGGGCCGTTGGCTTGCCACAACTTGATGCAATCTTCTTTCATAAGCATCCTCCTTGTTGCCAACATAATATAACGCTACCGTGCCAAATGCAAACAAAAAGTAAAAAAACGCAAACAAAAAGGCTGGTGGTGTTCCAGCCTTGGTCGCTTTGCTTTACGCAATTTCGAGGATACCGCTTGCGCGTAGGCTCATGACAACGGGCGGTTCTCCGCCATCGCGAATGCCAAGTTCGTTTTTGGAGAAACCAAGTTCGAGCAACCTCTCTTTGGAAACGGCTTCCCCGTTCATAACGTAGATTTTCTCATGGTGGCCGTTCCAGTTCGGGTAGCAACGGAGGATTAACTCCCCTTTCGCGTTGGTGTAGAGCAGGTCTTGGACAACCTCATATAGGCCTTTCAATTCGCCTTTGGGCTGGCCGTTTTCGCGAGCCTCGATAACGGAAGCGATGTTGTCATAGTCAATGCCAAATCGGGCATTGAAGGTGCTGATGGTGTAGATTTCGTAGCCTTCGGCCTTGTGCGCCTTGGTGAGCGGCTGTTCCTTCTGATAGGTAACTTGGTGGAAGGTTCCTTTCTTGATGTCGGCGGTAATAGTTTTGATTTCGGTGTCGGTCATGGTTGGACACTCCTTTCTGTCCCTTTGGACACCCATAATATACCCCAAGCGAAACATAAAGTAAAGCGTTAAGCGAAACATTTTTCGCCAAAGTGGCACGGTGGTATATGTGGAAAGAAAAAGGGCGCCATCTCTGACGCCCATCTCTACTACCTCTGCTGCAATTTCTCTAGGTCGCTCTCATCGAACATCCTGCCACATCCGCAGTAGAATTCTCCAGCCGTCTCCCTTGTCCGCCACTTCCTGTTTTCGACATCCACAAAGATATAGTTGGTTCCGTATTTGGAAGTACTTTCGACGATTTTGATTGCGCTCCAAGAGCCGTTGTTGGCATCTTCGGTGAACTCCAGCGAGTCTCTAATCGCGAGCCATGTGCGGATTGCGCTCATATCATACCTGCGCGCTTCCGACCCTCTGAACTTGTCTGCATCATACTCCACATTGTAGTCAAGGAAGTCTTGGGTTTCTCCATAGCGAAGCATTTCGATTTTGTTTTTGAAGTTGTTCATAATATCTCCTTTTGGCCTTTTGGCCTGTGTCTATATTATTGCTGATTTGAGCCTGTATTGCAATACCCTCGGCGTATTATTTAGCACGGTGGCAGATGCTGAAAAGAAAACCGCCTGTTCTGGCGGTCTCCCTTACTTCTGCGTTCGCGAAAGTTCTTCTAGGTAACACTCAATTTCGGCCAATATGTCTATGTCGCAACGGATGAGCCGTTCTGACATCTCCAGCAGTTCGGCCTTCCGTTCCTCGTCATTGACCTTGTAGGCAAGGCAACTTAGGTCTTCTGCCAAGTTCTCCACATTGTCGCGCAAGAGCGATATGGCCGTTTCCAATCGGCTTAGTTCAAGGTATGTTTCCTCGTTCATGGCTATTCTCCTTTCTCGATGGAATTTTTAAACGTCATCGCGCGTTTTGAATTTCGGCACCAGACGAATGCCGTTCTTCTATCGGCTATACCCGCACTTCGGCATCGAACCAGTTTTTGAATTCTTCGATAAGTTCAGGGTGTTCTATCTTGATGTAGTCCCACAAATACAGACGTGGGTATAACCCATCCTTTATGCAATCGCATCCGTAATCGGCGAGGTGTTGTGCCAGTTCTTTCTTTTCCATGGCCGTTCTCCTTTCGGGCTTCCTGCCCTAAGCATATGTTACTACCGGCGAAACTGATTGTGAAGGGGGTAAATGCGATTTTTCCTAAAGGTGGCACGGTAAAACAAAAACCGTCTGGCCGAGATAACAGACGGTTGTGTGGACGTGACTGAGAACAAGGAGGACGTGCCACAACAGAAGGATACACCAGATGAAGACGCTCTGCAAGGCACGGTAAGCATCAGATAAGAAAAAACCGCCTTTTCGGCGGCTCGCGCTCTGGTGCGCATTAGTAGCGACTGGGGTCTATCATATCGGGCTGGAAGCATTGGACTTCCCCGTTGTTGAGGTTGCGCCGTTCGACGAAGAACCCAAACGATAGGTAGTCGCTAACGGCTTCATCGGCTTCCGCTTCATCGGCGAAGGTCTCATCGCTCGCAATCGTGCGGTGGCGCATGTCGAAGTAGGACAATACTTCGATTCCTTTGGTGGTGGTTTCGGTCATGTTTTTCTCCTTCGGCCATTCGGCCTTTTTCATACTCCCATTATGGGGCTAAAGTGATGCGATTGCAATACCCCAAACGCAACATTGTGGCACGGTAAGAATCAATAACAAAAAAGACACCCATCGCATGCAAGGGCGGCTTCCCATCGGCTTCTTGGAGGTACCGATGTCAAGAGTGTAGCAGGCAATCGGCTCATCGGCAACGGAAAAGGGAGGGTTTCCCCTCCCCTTAGCGTTACCGCTTGATGGTTTTCTTGGCGATGATGCCGTTGAAGCGGACGAACTCGAAGATATAATCTTCCCCTTTTTCGTCATACTCAACAGTCCAAGTTTCTTCGGCGATGGTGATGGTGGTCTTACCGCCCTTGGGAACGGGCACTTCCTCGAGCGACTCGTATTCTTGGCAAGCGGCGAAGTAATCAATATAGATAACGGAGAACTTGTCCTGCCGATTCGGCCAATCTACGATAGTAGTGACCCGATACTGAGTAATCTCTTCTTTCATTGGATACCTCCTTTCTAGGCCGTTTTCGACCTACCTATAATATACTCTTGGCGAAATGCGATTGCAACATGGCAAGTGCACTTTTAGCGAAACATTGTGGCACGGTGAAATCTGTGACATCTCTGGCACCCATCTGATGCAACTGCCTTCTGACGCTTCTGGCGCAAGCATCTGCTGATGTGTATGGCGACCTTCTGGTTCTGGGGTTGGTGGTGGCACGGTGACATGATGCGGTCTCTCGCGCAACTCTATGCGCGTATAACGTCGCGTATGAAAAAAGGCGCGTAGAGCGCTTTTCTACGCACCTAGGTATAAATTCATTGGCAAACGGCTTAACGCGCCTTGTAGAGCCGTTTATGCATAAAAAAACCGCCCTATCGTTTCGGGCGGGTGATGTGGCTTACCATCTTTCGACCGACCACTCTACGAATTCACTTAAGAATTCGGGGTGGTTCTTTTCAAACCACCCCTTCATGAATTCTTCCCTCACTAGCCATTCGGCATCCGCATCGGGGCCGTAAAACGATTCGGCATAGTCCCAAAACTCGTCCGCAAGTTCGGGGCGGCCAGTCGCTCTCGCATAATTGCATAGGCAAAGATACGGGATAAACTTGTAGCCTTCGCAAGCGGAAAATTCAATGTCGTCTGAAAGTTCTTGCAGATACTTGTCGGCTTCTTCGGGGGTCATACGGGCAACGGGGGTGTATTTCATGGGTTTGGTTCCTTTCGAGGGCTTTCCCTCTTTTCATGCCCTAAGTATAACGCCTAGAGAAACGCAATTCAAGGGTTTCGCAAAATTTTTAGTGCCAATTTAGCACGGTGTTTTGTTTAAAAAAAGACCCCCTTCTCAGAAGGCCTTTCCTATACTCTTCGCACATGCTTGCTACGTCATCGACATCATATCGAACGCATCTTTCTAGCACGGTGTCGAAGGCCCCTATATATGGCATATAGGTGCGTAGCACACCCCTTATAGCCCCCTATTAGACAGGGGGTCGCCACCAATGCAACAGGAGTTTAGCACGGCGTAAAAGGAAAAATTTTATTCGGTCAAAATAGGGAGAAGGGGAAGAAGTGAGTCTCACACCTCCCCCTTCTTGAAATATGAACGCTCATTCATATATAACTCACTTCTCCTCCGCCTTGTTGGTATCGGTTTTCTTTAGGGCGAACCAATCGAGGCACTTCATGTCATAAAGGACTTGCAACATATCGAACGAACCCCTATGGTAAGCAATCGCCTCTTTCTCGTTATAGTAGCCGTCAGGTATGCTAGGAGATAAGAAGTAATACAAATTTTCGATAGTGTAATCAACGGGATAGATGCTTTCGGTTTGCGTTTTCATTTGTATTCCTCCTGCGCTTCGTATTGGTCACGCAACTTTGCAATGACTTGCCTATTGGATTTTAGGATTTCGCTAAGGTATATGACTGAATCCTCGTCTGATTCGCGCTTAATGGCCTTTTCCTTAATCTGGTCGAGAATGTGGCAGTATTCTTCCAAAGCCGCTTGGATAGTCCTGTATTCCTCAATCGTAAGTTCAAATTTCATATTCGATAACCATTCCTTTTTCATTCCCCTTGCTCCGTTACCTCGATATACGCCCAACTCTCAGGAGACCTCAGCATTTTGAAGTCCAGCAAATCCTTTGGTTCTTTGAACACCTCCAAATCGGAGATATGCCATGCGTATTTGGACGTGTATAGGAACGACGGGAGGACGCGGGAGCGCTCCAAAAGTTCCTCTTCCATTATGGTG
>Ga0310690_10007119_pt1 | contig 14490 bp, 15 predicted proteins | sample AusTroGonzalo_MG_2_FD_207661 | JGI IMG/M metagenome (GOLD analysis project Ga0310690, IMG submission 207661) | Bovine rumen microbial communities from tropical cattle in Woodstock, Queensland, Australia - Gonzalo_04 (v2) (version 2) | ecosystem: Host-associated > Mammals > Digestive system >...
GAGGGATGCCCTTGATGAAGTCGCATTCGGGTTTATTCATGCGCCCTAAGAACTGTCGGGCATAGCTCGACAGACTTTCCACGTAACGGCGTTGTCCCTCGGCATAGAGCGTGTCGAAAGCCAGCGACGACTTGCCGCTGCCACTGACACCCGTAATGGTGATGAACTTGTCACGCGGAATCTTCAGACTGACGTTCTTCAGGTTGTTGACTCGCGCACCTTTGATCTCGATGTAGTCGCTCATGAACTCGGTTTAACTATGGGGATTACTTGCTCACTTCAAGCGAACTGCGCTTGTCGCGATGATAGGAGCGGTAATCGTCAAGGGGTATCTCGACGTCTGGTTCGGTAAGTTCGCCATCGTGTGGCAGACGGAACTGCTGATAGCGGATGTTCAAACCACGGTCAATCCACATCTGTTCGTAATAGGTCTGAATGGAGGCTACTTCTGAGTACTCGGACTTTTCCAAGACCTCGGTGTAAAGATCTTCTGTTCTCAGAAGCAATGGCAGATGGTTGTGGTCAACCATATACGACGTGTAAGTGAAGAGGAAATTGGAGTCGGTCTTCAGATGGATGATGCCCCCATCAACAAGGAATCGACGGTAGCGTTCCATGAAATAGGTTGAGGTAAGTCGCTTGCGTGGATTCTTCATTTGCGGATCACTAAAGGTAAGCCAAATCTCCTGTACCTCATTCTCTGCAAAGAAACGGTCGATAATCTCTATGTTGGTACGCAAGAATGCAACATTCGTCATGCCATCGTGGACGGCTTGTGTGGCACCGGTCCACATGCGGGCTCCCTTGATGTCAACACCGATGAAGTTCATGTTTGGGTACTTCTTCCCAAGTCCTACGGTGTATTCGCCCTTGCCACATCCCAACTCCAACACAATGGGATTGTTGTTATGAAAAAAGTCCTCGTGCCAACGACCACGTAGGGGAAAGTCAGCGTGTTCCAGCGCCCCATAGGGGTACTGGAACACGTTATCGTAAGTCGCCATGTCGGCGAACTTGGCCAGTTTGCCTTTGCTCATTATTCAATGACTACCGTTGTCCAGCCGTGCTTGTCCTCAATCTCACCGTACTGGATTCCACGCAGGGTGTCAAAGAGTTTCTTTGACATAGGACCGGGCTTGTCGCCGAACGAGTAACGCTTGCCGGTATCGAGGTCGTCAATATAACTGATAGGGCTGATAACAGCTGCCGTTCCGCATGCGCCAGCCTCCTCGAAGGTCTCAAGTTCTTCTTCAGGAATAGGACGGCGCTCCACTTTCATGCCGAGGTCTTCTGCTACCTGCATCAGACTCTTGTTGGTGATAGATGGCAGGATAGAGGTGGACTTAGGCGTGACATAGGTGTTGTTCTTGATGCCGAAGAAGTTGGCAGCACCACACTCGTCCATGTATTTCTTCTCTTTTGCATCCAGATAAAATTCGCAGGCATAGCCTTTCTCGTGAGCCAGATTGTTGGCAAAGAGCGAAGCTGCATAGTTGCCACCTACCTTATACTTACCGGTGCCGAGAGGAGCCGAACGGTCGTAGTCGCGGATGATAACATAGGGGTTAGCGGCAAAACCTCCCTTGAAGTAGGGGCCTACAGGTGTGACGAAAATGAGGAAGCAGTACTCCTTGGCAGGATGAACACCAACCTGTGCGCTAGTACCAATGAGCAGTGGGCGGATGTAGAGCGTTGCACCACTCTCGTAGGTGGGAATCCACTCCTGGTTCAGGCGTACCACCTTCTTGACCATCTCAGTAAAGAGTTCGGTGCTGACCTCGGGCATCATGATGCCACGACAGGTGCTCTGTAAACGGGCAGCATTCTCGTCAACACGGAAGATGCGTACCTTACCATCCTTGCAACGGTAGGCTTTCAGACCTTCGAAAGCTTCCTGTCCGTAGTGCAGACAGGTAGCTGCCATGTGCAGGTTCAGATACTCGTCGGAGCAAACTTCGATTTCGCCCCACTTGCCGTCACGATAGTAACAGCGTACGTTGTAGTCGGTCTTCATGTAACCGAACGACAGGTTTCCCCAGTCTAAGTTCTTCATTTGCTTATTGTATTTAAAATGTCCTCTTTTTGTGAATTGCATGCAAAAGTAAGCAAAATCTTGCTTTTAAGCAATAAAAACGATGAAAAAACGCTTTTTTCTTTCTTTTTCTTGTCGGTTATCATGAAAAATCCTACCTTTGTGACGATTTTTAACACGTAAAGTAAAAAGATTGCAAAAATGAAAAAACTACTGATGATGGCATTGTTGGCTGTTGGTATGACTGCCAATGCCGAAGGAACTAAAGATTTCACTAATGTGAACGAAACTAATGGCGTAACTATTACTGATGATAACGGTGATAAGGATAAGGGTTCGAAAACTGACATTGTGCTGAAAGAAGGTGAGTGTGGTAATTGGACCATACACGTCGGTATCGGTGTCAACTTGGTAACAGGCGCTCCTGATGCTTATGAGTTTGCTCCGTTTAAATCGTGGGATATCCAGTTTACCGTAGTATCGTACGACTACACACCGAAAGGCGCTTCGCAGACTTACTCTATTGGCCTTGGTTTGAACTGGCGTAACTACGGACTTAATGATAATGGAACGTCGCTTGTGAAGGCTAACAATCTGGTAGGTCTTGCTCCATTCCCTACAAATGCAGGCTCTAGATATTCAAGTGTTCAGACACTGGGTATCAATATTCCTCTCCTGTTTACTCAGAAAGTAAGCAAGAGTGTAAGCCTTTCAGTTGGCCCGATTGTCAACTTCAACGCATGGGGATGGGTGAATCGTGATTATGAGTTAGGTGATGATGACTATAGCATCTCTACTAGAAAGATTGGTCAGCGTCCTGTAACGGTTGACGTAATGGGTATTGTGGATATCGACGGATTTGGAATCTTCTGCAAGTACTCACCTATGAAGGTGTTCAAGAAAGATCGTGGTCCTGAATTCAATTCAGTTACGCTCGGCTTGTATTTTTAAGAGTTCCTCTTCTGTCTTGGTCAGCTTGTCCTGACAGAATTTAATCAATCGCTGTGCATCTTTCAGTTGCGCAGCGATTTCGTCTATATTATACTCACCATCCTCCATTTTGCGGACAATGGTTTCCAATTGGGCGAGTGCCTCTTCGTATTTCAAGTTTTCGTTCATTTGATAATGGATTTAAAAGATCCTTTTTCTACTCTTGTCTCTATTTCGTCGCCCGGTTTCAGCTGACTGGCATCACGAACGGTACGGCCGTTGTAAAGCGTGATGCTGTAGCCGCGGCTCAACAATCGTTGAGGGTCATAGCCTTGTAGTTGTATGCTTAGGTTCTCGAGACGATGGCGTTGGACGGTCAATCGTCGCTCAATAGCTACGGGCAAGCGGTTTTGCAGCAGTTCAAGGCGATGAAGGTGGTCTGTGATGACGTGGATGGCTAGGGTGGGGATACGCTGTCGCGCGTCAGCTATGCGGTCTGCCACCCGTTTCAGATTGTCAATGAGCAATGCCGCAGCTGCTGTCGGGGTCTTGACACGCTGATGAGCTACCATGTCGAGGATGCTTTCGTCGCGGTCATGTCCGATGCCTGTAATGACGGGTATGGGGAATTGTGCTACGTTTTCCGCCAAAGCCAACGTATCGAATCCACTGAGGTCGGTGGTAGCACCACCGCCTCTGATAATGACCACGCAATCGAAAGCCCCCTTCTCATCCCCCCCATTGGGGGGAGGTCCCGAAGCACCAAAAGTCTCCCCTAATGGGGGGAGGTTGGAGGAGGCACTATAAATTTGGTTGAGTGCGAAGATGATGCTCTGTTCCACCTGTTCCCCTTGCATGATGGCAGGGAAGAGCGTGACAGAGAAACGGAAACCGTAGTCGTTTTCCTCCAGTTGGCGACAGAAGTCACCATAGCCAGCAGCCGTTTCGCTGGAGATGACAGCAATTCGCTGGCAAAAGAGCGGCAGGCAAAGCTCACGCTGCAGGTCGAAAACCCCTTCCTGTTTGAGCTTGACAATGATTTCCTGACGGCGTCGAGCCAAGTCACCGATGGTGTAGGTCGGGTCAATGTCGGTGACAATCCATGAGAAACCATACGCCTCATGGAATTGTGGATAGACACGAAGCAGCACCTTCATGCCTGCATGAAGTGGCTGTCCGGTAGTGCGTTCGAAATGCGGACGGACAACGTTCCATGTGGTTTTCCAGCATTTTGCCGAGGCACGCGCAATAGGGGTATTGCTCTGCTCGTCCTTTTCAATCAGTTCCATATAGCAGTGGCCACGATTTTCGCGACACTCTGACAATTCTGCTTGCACCCAATACTCATCAGACAGCTCAGCCTCAATGGCATCGCGTACCATGAGATTGAGCTGTCTGAGGGTGTAGGCTTGTTGTGACATGAATTATCTGGTCAGGTTGTTGATATAAGCGTGCCAGAAATTAGGCAGTCCATATCCGTAGATGTTGTCAGGATGTTGGTAGTTGTCTCCACACTGACGTACAATCTCTATGAGTTCTTTGGCGGTGAGGTGGGGCAGTGCCTGCCACAGGCAAGCTACCATGCCGCATGCCGTAGGTGAAGAGAATGATGTGCCGTTGGCACGTATAATCTCACCCTCACCGTACATGAGGTATGAGGGGTTGCCGATGGCCATGATGTCTGGCTTCACGCGACCGTCCTGTGAGGGACCGATACTACTGAAATTGGCATTGACCAGCTGGCGGTTCAGGGCTCCTACAGTAATGACGTCGTTAGCGTCTGCAGGCGGTGTGATCTTCTTCCAAGGCTCATCGCCAGCGTTTCCAGCGCTGCATACGAGTACGACTCCCTTGTCGGCAAGCATGGATGCACCACGTGAAATGAAGGCTGTGCGACCGTCAAGGTCATTGTACTTATGACTGGTGGACGGGTCGTCAAACTTATTGTAGCCGAGTGAGGTGTTGATGACATCAACGCCTACGGAGTCGGCAAACTCAGCAGCCATCACCCAATAGTCTTCCTCGACTTCCTGCTCGGTACGGCCGTCCTCGCTACGCAGGAGCCAGAAACTGGCTTCTGGTGCGGTGCCGATAAAGATGTTAGGCTCGTTCAGGCCCATACATGAGAGCACTCCTGTGCCGTGGCTGGTATCCAAATAGATGTCGGGACGTGGCTCACAGACGAAGTCATGCGTACCGAGGATGTTGATTTTCTTGATGCTGGGAATCACATCGGCATTACAGAAACCGCCGTCGATGACAGCAATCGTCATGCCCTGGCCGCGGAATCCGGCTGCATGGAGGCTGTCGCCACCCATGACGCTAATTTGACGGAATCCCTTTCCGTAGAAATTATCGGTGGAATCCTTGGCTGCAAACGTTGTGGCATATTCATGTCGTTCAGGCATCTCGTTCTCCTTGCCTGTAGATGTCCATACCTTACGGGCTCCCCAAACGAATTCCAGCTCACATATCTTGTTGATGACAGTCGTGTCAGTCACCTTTACGAGTACGGTGTTCAACCATCGACTAGTACCTACTACAGGTGCCAGTTTGTTAATCTTCTTGATGTATTTGGGACTAACGGGGCGGTCAGTTTCGTCAAGCGTAAGCATTTGACGCTTACGGCGTTCAAGTGCTTTCTTCGAGAGGAGCTTCTCAGGTTTACTGAGGTCAAAGGCACCTTTCTTGTCACTTAATGCAATACGATAGATGTACGACTTCTGCGGAGCTTCGGTTTCCGTAGTTGATTGTTCTTGTGCGTGGGCCGTTAGCATTGCCGTAGCAAAGAGTGCGGCCGTGAAAAGTAATCGTTTCATGTTGTTCTTGAGTTTTATTCAGGTTTCTGGGTGCGAAGGTACGAATAATTGGTCATACGGCCAAATTTATTTTATAAAAAAGCTTCGGCTTATTTGGTTTTTCGCTTGATTTGCACTACCTTTGCACACATTATAATTATAAAGAGCAAATGGACAACAAGCAAGCGACACTGGAACTCGGTCAGAAACCCGTAGGACGGCTGCTTTGGCAGTACGCCCTGCCAGCCATTGTGGCCATGACAGCGTCGAGTCTTTATAATATCATTGATCGTGCCATGATAGGACAGGTTGTGGGGCCTGAGGCCATAGCCGGCCTTGGTATCACCTTCCCGTTCATGAACCTTTCGGCAGCCTTCGGTGCTGCTGTCGGCGTGGGAGCCTCTACCTGTATCAGTGTGAAGTTGGGACAGCGTGACTACAAGACTGCAGAGCATTTGCTTGGAAACACTGTCACATTGAACCTCATTGTGGGTTTTCTCTTCATGGTGGTTTGTCTTGTATTTCTGGATCCCATTCTGCGCTTCTTTGGTGCTTCTGACGTAACATTGCCTTATGCCCGCGAGTTCATGGTGGTTATTCTTTTAGGTAACATGGTGACTCACATGTATTTTGGCATGAATGCCGTTTTGCGTGCAGTTGGAAAACCCCGTCATGCCATGTATGCAACGCTTTTCACCGTGGGATGTAACATCGTGCTCGTAGTAGCTTTCGTATGGTGGTTCCGATGGGGTATACGAGGCGCTGCACTCGCTACCATCACCAGTCAATCTCTTGCATTATGCTGGCAGATGTGGCTATTCTCAGACAAAAAGGAACTCCTGCACCTGCGTCGTGGTATCTATCGTTTGAAGGGTGAGCTGGTTCGTAACATCGTGTCCATTGGTGTTTCTCCTTTCTTGATGCAGACAACGTCATGCATCATCGTTATTTTTATGAATAACCAGTTCGTTCGCTATGGTGGAGACATGGCTGTTGGTGCCTATTCCATTGCTAACTCCATGGTTATGGTTTTCTTCATGTTTGTTATGGGCATGAATCAAGGTATGCAGCCTATTGTCGGCTATAACTTCGGTGCAGAAAAGTACGACCGCATGTTACGCTGCCTGTGGTTGACCATCACAGCGGCCACAGCAATCTTGCTTGTGGGATGGTCACTCTCCATGCTTTTCCCCCGACTGATAGCACGAATATTCACTACCGATCCGCATTTGCTGGAACTTTCTGCACGTGGCATAAAACTGGATATGCTGGTGTTCTTCGTTGTCGGTTCCCAGGCTGTTATCACTAATTTCTTCCAATGTATAGGAAGAGTCAAAATATCCATCTTCCTTTCACTCTCCCGTCAGCTTTTCATGCTTCTGCCGCTGGCCTATATATTGCCTCATTTCTGGCAGTTGGATGGCGTTTGGTATTCCATGCCAGCCAGTGATTTCGCCTCTTTCTCCATGACAATACCCATGCTTTGGTGGTATATTCGTAGTCTGCGTCCAAAAACTGTTCAATCATAATATACTGATGAAAAAAATAGGTATAATCAGTGATACACACTCCTATTGGGATGACAAGTATCTTCATTATTTCGAACCTTGTGACGAGATATGGCATGCAGGCGATATTTGTTCCACCGAATTGGCAGAACGGTTGGCTGCGTTCCGTCCTCTAAGGGCTGTCTGTGGTAACTGCGATGGGGGTGACCTGCGGCTGATGTATCCCGAGGTGCTACGCTTTAAGTGTGAGGAGGTCGATGTGCTCATGAAGCATATAGGTGGTTATCCAGGCAACTACGACCGTTCCATTGCCTCGCAGATCTATGCCTCGCCGCCACAACTCTTCATCAGCGGTCACTCGCATATCCTGAAGGTGAATTTTGACAAGACACTCAATCTGCTCCATATCAACCCAGGTGCTGCAGGGCTACAAGGGTGGCATAAAGAACGAACACTTGTAAGATTGACCATTGAAGGCAATAAATTTACCGATTGTGAAGTTATAACTATAGGAAATAATCAAATATTAGTTTAGATATGAAAAGAACCATCGTCATTACTGGCGGAGCAGGCTTCATTGGAAGTCATGTGGTGCGCCTGTTTGTGAAAAAGTATCCGGATTACCACATCATCAATCTCGACAAACTGACGTATGCCGGAAATCTTGCTAACCTCAAGGACGTAGAGGATAAACCTAACTATGAGTTTGTGAAGATGGATATCTGCGACTTCGATGCATTCTATAAGCTGATGCAGGAGAAGAAGGTCGATGGTATCATCCACCTGGCAGCGGAGAGTCATGTCGATCGTAGTATCAAGGACCCCTTTACGTTTGCCAAGACCAACGTCATGGGAACGCTCTCGCTCCTTCAGGCAGCCAAGCTCTATTGGGAGAGCCTGCCTGAGCGTTATGAGGGAAAGCGTTTCTACCACATCTCGACCGATGAGGTGTATGGTGCACTGGAACTGACGCATCCCGAAGGTATTGAACCGCCGTTCACCACGACTGCCTCGTCGTCAGAGCATCACCTGGCATACGGTGACAAGTTCTTCCTGGAGACCACGAAGTATAATCCGCACTCTCCCTACAGTGCTGCGAAGGCATCGAGTGACCACTTTGTCCGTGCCTACCATGACACCTATGGCATGCCTGTCATCGTGACGAACTGCTCGAACAACTACGGTCCATACCAGTTCCCTGAGAAGCTGATACCGCTGTTCATCAATAACATCCGTCATCGCAAGCCCCTTCCCGTCTATGGAAAGGGTGAGAACGTGCGTGACTGGCTCTTTGTGGAGGATCATGCGCGTGCCATTGACCTCATCTTCCATCAGGGACTGATTGCCGAAACCTATAACATCGGTGGCTTCAACGAGTGGAAGAACATCGATATCATCAAGGTTGTCATCAATACCGTTGACCGCCTGCTTGGTCGTAAGGAGGGTGAGGATATGGATCTCATCACGTTTGTCACAGACCGTGCCGGTCATGACCTGCGCTATGCCATTGACAGCACCAAGCTGCAGAAGGAACTCGGCTGGGAACCCTCGCTGCAGTTTGAGGAGGGTATTGAGAAGACCGTCCGCTGGTATCTGGATAACCAGGAATGGCTTGACAATGTCACCTCTGGTGACTACCAGAAATATTACGAAAACATGTATAAGAACCGATAATAAGACAAGTCGCGAATATGAAGAAAATATTGCTTTTAGGCTCAGGTGAACTCGGTAAGGAGTTCGTGATTGCCGCCATGCGTGCTGGTCAGTATGTAATAGCCTGTGACCGCTATGACAATGCCCCAGCCATGCAGGTGGCTGACGAGCGTGAGGTGTTCTCGATGCTGGATGGTGATGCCCTCGAGGCAGTCGTGAAGAAGCATCAGCCTGACATCATCGTGCCGGAGATTGAGGCCATCCGTACGGAACGCCTGTTCAAGTTTGAGGAGCAGGGCATACAGGTAGTGCCTTCTGCCCGTGCCGTCAACTACACGATGAACCGCCGTGCCATCCGTGACCTTGCTGCCAAAGAGCTTGGGTTGCGTACAGCGAAGTACTTCTATGCCAAGACCTTCGAGGAGTTCAAGGCTGCTGCTGACGAGATTGGCTTCCCCTGTGTGGTGAAACCCCTGATGTCGTCTTCCGGTCATGGACAGAGTTATGTCCATAATGACAGTGAGCTGGAGACTGCTTTCAAGGAGGCAATGGAGGGAAGTCGTGGTGACGTGAAGGAAGTGATTCTCGAGGAGTTCATCGACTTTGATTCGGAATTCACGCTCCTTACTGTCACGCAGCAGCATGGCTGGCCCACGCTGTTTTGTCCGCCCATCGGTCATGTGCAGAAGTCGGGCGACTATCGTGAGTCGTGGCAGCCCTATAAGATTAGTGACGAGGCCCTGAAGCAGGCTCAATACATGGCAGACAAGGTGACAAAGGCTCTGACAGGTGCCGGTATCTGGGGTGTGGAGTTCTTCCTGACAAAGCAGGGAGAGGTCATCTTCTCGGAACTCTCACCGCGTCCACACGATACGGGAATGGTGACGCTTGGTCATACCACGAACCTTTCGGAGTTCGAGTTGCATTTCCGTGCTGTCATGGGACTGCCTATTGCCGGTATCCATCTGGAGCATGCTGGTGCCAGTGCCGTCATCCTCTCGCCAAAGGAGGCTTCAACGCCCGTTGACCGCTCGTTGCTTGACTACAACTTCGTTGATGCACTGAAGGAAGACCGCACCCGTATCCGTATCTTCGGTAAGCCCGAGGCTCATAAGGGCCGTCGCATGGGTGTCGTCCTCTGCTACGGCGAGGTGGGTGATGATGTCAATGCCCTTCGTGACAAGGCGAAGCGTCTGGCAAAGACTGTCCTTGGAACAGATCCTTATACAAAGTTTGAACATTAATGGTTGGAAATGGCAGGAACGCTTATTGATTTGCCCAAGATTGTTGACCCACGAGGCAACTTAACGGTAGCGGAGCAGATGAAGACCGTACCGTTTAACATTGAGCGTGTCTATTGGACATATGATATACCGTCAGGTGAACGGCGTGGCGGACATGCCCATCGTACTTGTGAAGAAATCGTCATTGCGGTGAGCGGCTCATTCGATGTGATTCTTGATGATGGTCATGGAGACAAGAGAACGTTCCACCTGAATCATCCCTATCAGGGATTGTACATCGGAACGGGAGTTTGGCGTACACTGGAAGACTTCTCAAGCGGTGCTGTTTGCCTTGTGCTGGCCTCGGAATTGTTTGATGAGGACGAGTATATTTATGATTACGAGGAGTTTCTGAAATATACGGAATGTTCAAGATAAGACGATATACATCGGATGATGCTGCCGAATGGAATCGGTTTGTAGCGCAGTCGAAGAATGGCACGTTTCTCTTCAATCGCGGTTATATGGATTACCATGCAGACCGTTTTGAAGACTATTCCCTGATGTTTTCCGATAGTCATGGACTGTGTGCTTTGCTGCCTGCCAATAAAGTTGGGGATACACTTTCTTCTCATCAGGGATTGACGTATGGTGGAGTGATTGTTTCTGAACATGCCAAGACAATCGATATACGTGATATATTCATTTTGTTGAATAGCTATCTTGCGGAGTGCGGATTTCGCCATGTCATATATAAGCATATTCCTTGGATTTATGCTCATGTCCCGTCAGAAGAGGACCTCTATGCCTTGACTATGGTTTGCCATGCTTCTTTGAAGACTCGCCATGTTGCTTCTGTCGTGGATTTCATTCATCGTGTTCCGTTCTGCGAGTTACGAACGAGAGGTGTGAAGAAAGCTCAGAAGGAAGGAATTGTCATACGGGAACTAAATGATTTCACATCATTCTGGCATGTACTTGAGGACAATTTGTCACAACGTTTCTCGGCCCATCCTGTTCATTCGATAAACGAGATATCATTGCTGAAACAACGGTTCCCAGATAGAATCCGCCTTTTTGCTGCAATTAAGGATGAACGTATTCTTGGTGGTGCTGTGCTATATCAATGTGGTCAGACGATAAAAACGCAGTATATTTCAGCTGACGAAGAAGGTAAACAGCTTGGTGTACTTGATCTGCTTTTTGACAGACTGCTCTGTCTGTTCTCCCAAGAGGATATACGTTACTTCGATTTCGGTACTTCCAACGGAACGGATGATGGCAGTATCAATGAAGGGCTAATTTTCCAAAAGGAAGGCTTTGGCGGTCGTGCGGTTTGCTATGATACTTACGAATGGAACCTATGAAGTATTTGGAACTCAAACAAATCAATGCTCCCTACGAAGTGGAGATGCGACAGGCCGTCAGTGAGGTTATTGACGGCGGATGGTACCTGCAGGGTAGGGCAGTAGCTGCTTTTGAGAAGTCCTATGCCGACTATATCGGTACACGCTTTTGTGTCTCCTGTGCTAACGGCCTTGATGCGCTAACGTTAATACTTCGTGCTTATTTGGAAATGGGACAGCTACAACGGGGCGACGAGGTGTTGGTTCCTGCCAATACTTATATTGCTTCCATTTTGGCCATCACCGAATGTGGCCTGAAACCGGTTCTTATTGAACCGTCACTTCAGACCTGTCAGATTGACGACTCCCTGATAGAGCAGGCGATAACACTGCGTACAAAAGCCCTGATGCTTGTTCATCTTTATGGTCAGTGTGCCTATACCGACCGTATTGCCGCTCTCTGCGAGACTCATCATCTTATTCTTATTGAGGATAACGCTCAGGCCCATGGGTGCTGTGTCGATGTTAAGGATCTTGCTAACGGTAACACGCTTAGGCGAACAGGTACCCTCGGTCATGCTGCAGGACACAGCTTCTATCCTAGCAAGAACTTAGGTGCTTTGGGCGATGCCGGCGCTGTTACTACCGATGACGAGGAACTTGCAACAACCATCCGAGCCATCGCTATCTATGGTGCTACTCGCAAATATGTCCATGATTTCCTTGGTCGAAATAGTCGAATGGATGAAATACAGGCTGCTGTTCTTTCTGTCAAGTTGCGTCATTTGGACGATATAAGCCGTCGTCGTCAACAGATAGCTAATATATATATAAATAAGGTGTCGAACCACTTGCTGCGACTACCGCAGATGACAAATAGCGTCTGGCACATTTTCCCAATATTCTCGAAATATCGGGATGAGCTACAGCTATACCTGAAACAGCAGGGGATTGAGACGCAGATCCATTATCCCATTCCCCCTCATAAGCAACGTTGTTATCAAGAATGGAATACGATGTCATTACCTGTTTCTGAGCAGATTAGTCGTGAGGAACTCAGCATTCCTTGTAATGAAGCCATGAGCGATGAGGAAGTTCTGGAAGTTGTTGCAGCCTTAAACAACTTTACTGTATAACCAAATAAAAAGGTGTCAGACCGCAGTCTGGCACCTTTTCTTATCTTATAATTTAATAGATTTAATACTCCATTACACCTGGCAGTTCCTTGGCCTGGTCAATCATGGCCTGAACCTCACTCTCAACGGGAACACGACGAACCAGCTTCTTCTGCTCGTTCACCTCCAGTAACTTGGCAGCCAGATTGGCCGCTACACGGTGCTTCAGTTCCTTGACGGTGTCAACGCCTGATGCTTCCAGCAGTTCAGCAAACTGAGGACCAACACCGTTGATGCGATACAGATCGCAGTGGTTTGCCCACTTCAGAATCAGCTTCGGACTAATCTCTGTAGCCTCGGCCAGTTCTTTGCGGCCAGCCGGCTTTGCACACTTCTCCAATAACTCTGCATCAGTCTTGATTCCTGCTGCAATCAATTTCTCAGCGTAAACCTCACCTACGCCTTCGATGTCAACTACTTTGTAAGTCATAATCTTTTTGTTTTTAGTTATGGGTTAATTAAAATGAAGTTCTTGCTTGTTAAGCAATGGCAAATATACTTAATATTTCAGTCTCAAACAACTTTTTTATCGTTTTTTATGAAAACAATGGCATTTATCCCCAAAATATTGTATAACTTTGCCTGCTGAAATCATAAATAGGAAAGAAAAATGAATTACAACGATTATGAAATGGACGTAGCGTTCCGTGAACGCGAACTGCAAGCATCAGCTGCTTTGCCAGCATTGATGCGTAAAGTCTATGTATGGATGACACTGGCTTTAGCCATTACTGGCTTCACTGCCTATGCTGTTGCATCAACCCCGAATCTTCAGGAAATTGTACTCTTGAACTCATGGGTCATGTGGGGACTTATCATTGCTGAGTTCGGATTGGTAATGGGAATCAGTTGGGGCATCAATAAGCTGTCATTGACAACTGCCACGCTTTTGTTTGTTCTTTATTCCGTTATCAACGGAGCAACGCTGTCGGTCATCTTTGTGGCTTATTCCATTGGAACCATATCTAAAGTGTTCTTTATCACAGCGGGAACCTTTGCCGTGATGGCCTTTATTGGCTATGTCACTAAAACCGATCTCTCCAAGTTGGGGAAGATATTGTTTATGGCTCTGATAGGAGTTATTATAGCTACTGTTGTCAATATCTTTGTCAAAAGTAGCGGACTTGATCTCATCCTCAGTTATATTGGCGTGTTGGTCTTTGTGGGTCTCACAGCATATGATACCCAAAAAATCAAACAAATGCTATGGCAGGCTGGTGATATGAGTGAAACATCACAGAAAATCGCTTTACTTGGAGCTTTGTCTCTCTATCTTGATTTTGTCAATCTGTTCTTATATTTGCTTCGAATATTTGGACGCCGCGACTAAGATTTGGTAGGGTAATAGGACTAAAAAGTCTTCGTTTTTTCATAAATCGAAGACTTTTTTCTTTTTTTAGCAAAAAAAGTTGCAAAAATATTTGCCAGTTCAAAAAATAGTCGTACCTTTGCATCCGCTTTCGCTCAAAAAACTTAGCAAGTGAGAGCAGAGCCAAGTTTACTTGAGCTATGCCGAGCGCAGCAAGTTTTCGACTTGAAAAGTCAAAAATTGGTGAGAGCACAAAAGAAGAGTTCTTTGAAAGATTTACATAAACAGACAAGTAGTACAAGAAGCGAGTATTTAATGTTTAATATTAGATACTTGGGTAATTGAACGAACCGTCAAGTCCTTTATTATATATATTATATGTATGATACTGGATTGAATAAGATTTGGACATCCTTGAGACAGAGACATTAATTTTTTACAAGGCTGTTAGGAACGAGGGCAGAGTCAAGCTTGCTTGCTCTATGCCGAGTGACGACACAGTCTCGTAAAAATTTC
>Ga0310690_10007124_pt1 | contig 14486 bp, 11 predicted proteins | sample AusTroGonzalo_MG_2_FD_207661 | JGI IMG/M metagenome (GOLD analysis project Ga0310690, IMG submission 207661) | Bovine rumen microbial communities from tropical cattle in Woodstock, Queensland, Australia - Gonzalo_04 (v2) (version 2) | ecosystem: Host-associated > Mammals > Digestive system >...
AATTTCAAAAGATTTAATGCAGATAAATAACGGTGCAATAGCAGAACAATTTGTAGGGCAGGAAATTTTAGCATATTCAAACCCGAATATTGAAAACAAATTATATTTTTGGTGCAGAGAAGAAAAAAGCAGTATGGCAGAAATTGATTTTGTTGTAAACTACAATTCAAATATAATTCCCGTAGAAGTAAAAGCAGGAACTACCGGAACATTAAAATCGTTACAGTTGTTTATAAAAGAAAAAAAGCCGAAAATTGCCGTTAGGTTTTGGCAAGATAAACTATCTTTTTATGACAACATTTTATCAATACCGTTATATATGGTAGAACACACAAACAGATTGATAAAAGAAATTATCGGATAAGTTTTATAAGCCACATTTTCTTGATGAGTTTTGCTTTTTAATCCCGACTTTTCCAAAGTATCACTTTGTTTTAGTCGTTTTTTTGTTTTCTCATAGAATAAGTTGCATCTATTTAAAAACTCATTTTTAATTTATATTTTTCAACTATTGTTGTTAAAATATTTTTTGGTTCAACAATAAATTTATTAAAATCTTTTATATTCTTTTCTGTAATCCATAATTGTCCTTCTCCAACATTTCCACGATGTTGTCCATTACTATAATAAGGATTATTCTCTACCTCCGTATTTTTTAAAACCCAATATACAATTTTATCTTTCCAAACAGCAAACCATATAAATATGTCACAACATCTTGGTTTTATTTGTTGAAAATTCATATTAAATCTTTTTGAAGTTGTTGATGATAATGCTTTTTCTATAGGAGGCAATTGATTTAAATCTCTATCTACTCCCCTTGAAGCTTTTGCTTCTATTTTAATCCCTTTATACCAAAAATCATATTCTCCGGTATAATAAGGATCTTTTTTCTTAGAAGGTCTTTCTAATTCTTGAACTAATTCGCTTATATGTTGTTGCCCCCATGTTTCGCCAAAAGTCCTCGGGGCTAATTCAAACAAATGAAGATATTTATTCCTTTCAATATATTCTTCTCTTATATTTAAATATTCATCTAGTGTTAATAAATCATCTGCTAATAAATGACTAATAATATATTCAAATTTATTAAAAGGATAAACAGAATGTAATTTTTCAATTTCAAAATCATCAAGTTTGTGTTTCGAATGTAATTTTTTTCTGTAAGAATTTAAAATTTTATTTAATTGTTCCATAAACAGTCTCCTTAATTTTATTCTTTTCTTTTTTAGTCAATTCATAATAGTCAAAAATAATATTTTCGATATTTTCAAAGATATGTTTTTTATTTTCTATTACATCTATAACTAAATTTGAAAGTTGGGTTTGTAATTGATTTGGCAGAAAAGGTAATGGTAAATTTTGTATGTCTTCTTTAAGAACTTTTATTTGATTAATTACTTTTATGAAATAAAAATTCATTAAATCAGAATTTAGTAGTGCTAGGAGCACATATTTATTTAGAGGATATTTATTTGGTATAAGCATAATGTTTGCACTGTTAAGTACCAACATTTTATTTTCATCTAAAGAAAAAACAAGTTTCCTTGAAATAAATTTATAAATAAATTTTGTTTTTTCTTGAAAAAAATAATCCGGGCATACTTGTTGAAAATTCTCTCTTTTATATTCAATAAAATATTTAGATTTTGAAGGATAGTATTTACTTATTTCTTTTCCTGTAATAATGGGTTGTAAATTTGGAGATATTACATTTTTTAATAGTTTTTTATTATTTCCGGTAACTATTCCTAATGCATATTTGGCCTTTTTTAAATTTAGTTTGGCTTTATTTTCAATTTTATTTATTATGGATAACTCTATATTATCTAACAACAAAATATTATGATTTCTGTTTTTTAAAACATTTTTTATAGGGCATGTAATCTTATCTTTATCATTCTTATATAATGTATAACTATAATTGTTATTTAATTTGTTCTTTGATATCTTTATACTAATTACATCTGTTAAAACACCCTTGAAACATTTCTCCCATATTTTTATTTCTTCAATTTTATAATTGCTTATAATAAAATCTCTTATATCTTTATGTACTTTTACATTTAGAATTGAAATTGGAAGTAAAAAATTTATAAAACCTTTTTCTGTAATTAAATTTAATGAATGTTCTATAAAATAAGAAAAACTTTCTTTTGAATTAATACAAGAAAAAAGTGGTATTTCAGAATTATTTATTAAACTTCCCCATGGAGGATTTGTAATTATACAATCAAATTTCTGGTCATAATATATAAAGAAATTGATATTTTGAATTTTTTTATTAAAATCTATATTCGGAAATTTTATAAATAAGTTTGTTTTAGTAATGTTTACTGCTATATTATCAATATCAAATCCATATATATTGTTAGGGTTAAAATACTTTAAGGCTTCTATCAAAAAAGACCCCGTTCCGCAACATGGATCACAAAAAGTTTCGTTATAGTTATAAGTATTATTTAATAAATCTTCTACTATTTTTCTAGGTGTATAGTAAGATCCTTTTTTGTTTTTTTCTCCCTCTTTAATTAAATGTTGATAAATTAAGCCTATTGGATCTTTCTCATCTATTGGTAGTTTTATTTTAACAATATCATTGTAAAAATCTAATTTTTCAATAAAAATTTTTACAAATGGATAATTGCTTACTATTTGATTATTATAAAAATTAATGAGACCTTTATCTATCAAAAGAGAAATTATCAAGCTATTTATTGATTTATTTATATCTTTGTTTTTTAATTTATCTACTATTTTTAAAATTTTTTCAATATTATTTGAATTCGTATAATACTCAAATGGTATTATGTTTTTACAGGAATCATGTTTATTTGCTCTACTTACAAACTTATGTTTTTCTATGTTTTTATTTAATTTAGCGAAATTTCTTTTTGTTGCATTTGATATTTTTGCCATATCTTTCCCTTTCTGTTTTTGGAAAGATTCTTTGAAAAGAAATTTTTGTAAATAAAAAAATGGCTAAATAGGTAAGATACCAAACCTAAATAGCCATAATTTTATATTTGGGCATAGATATAGCGAGTAAAAAACATATCAAATGATATGTTGACTATTTTTGGACTGGTAACTACTTTTGTTTTACAAAAGTGGTTCTGCTCTTCACAGAATTCCAAAAACAATTTATTAAGTTGTTTTAATAATGAAATGTTTTACTTTTGGAAAGTTTAAACAAAATAAAAACGGCTGTTTAGGCAGTTACCAGCCGACCTAAACAGCCGCCGTCTTTGCCCCGAAGGGCAAAGAACATAAATTAAAAACAAAACAAACTAATTTGATTTGTTTTTAAAAACGACTGCTTTTGGACTGGTAACTACTTTTGCTTTCGCAAAAGTGGTTCTGTTTTCACAGAATCCAAAAACATTTAATATTAAGTTTTAATAACTACAATTTTCTATAGATTCTGAATCAAGTTCAGAATGACAAATTTTTTCTCCTTAATATAAATTTTCACATTTAATTATATAAAATTTTAATTAAAAATTTTTATTGACAAACATAATGTTTTATATTATACTATCACTGCCCTTAGAGAAGACAACATTCTTTCTGTTGTAAAGTCTCTAAGGGTTGTTTTTATTTTCGTCTAAATCGTAAAATAACTTTCCTGTATTATCCTCACCTATAGTTATATATACTTTATATTCTTTACCTTTCAATATAATTTCATTTGTAAAATAATGAAATATTTTTAGATTATCTGTTCTTTTTTTGTACTTTTCAGAAGAAATTTTATATTTTGAAGTTTTTAATATTTCTAATAATTTAGGAATTATTAACAACTTTCTTATATCATAACTGAAACTTTCGTATTTATCTCTTGTCCTTCTATTTATTCTTATATTTTTATATTTGCCGATATCAAAAGTTTTGCCTTGGATATTTTTACTAAAGTATTGTATGGCTTTTTCTCTTAATTCCGTTATGTCTTTATATTCTCCGAAATATTGTTTTATTTCTTCTTCGGTTATTATTATTTGTTTATCGTTATATATTGCATGTTCTTCGTTAAATTCTTGATGAGTTAAATTAAAGATTTTATAGAATTCTTCTGCTGTATTGATTATTCCTAAAAAGATAATATTTTCTTTATTCATGGTAATTTCTTTGATGATTAACTACAAACAACTTAGATTTTATATTACAAAATAAACCTTTTAAAATTTTCTTTTGAAGCACTTAAAACGGCAATTTATAATTTATAGTGTAGAATTTATAATTAACTACACTAAAACCTTTAAAAATATTTTTCTTTTTGAAAGTACCAAAACTACAATTTAAAATTTATAATTTAGAATTTATAATTAATTCCAAATTTCTTTCAGAAAAACCTTTACCGAATTCTTTTGTTAATTTTCTTGACAATTCAGTTATAAGTTTTTCTCCATAACCGGCTCTTTGTTTTCCTTTTTGTTCTTCTTCAACTATTCTTTTACCTATTTTAAAATAGGTAACAACCATTATATTATTTACTTGTTTTAGCACATTTGTTCTTGCAGATTGAAGTAGGTTTCTGATATCAACTAATATTGAACTTTGTTTTATTATCTTATTTGTAACCATATTGTTAATAAATTACGAATCAAATTTAGAACGACAAATTTTTCTACTTATTGTAAATTTTTTATTATTATACCAAAAACAAATATAAACGAAAATTTTTTATTTTAAACGGAATTTAATAAAATATTTGAGTATTCGTAGTCTAACATTTTTTCAAATTTTTTATATTCCGGCATAGTTTCACTTATAAAATTATAAAATTGTTTTGTGTGCCCTAAAAAAAGAAGATGTGTAAGTTCGTGTAAAACTACATATTCGACACATTGCGGCATTGTTTTGTATAACAGTAAGTTTAAAGTTATTTTTTTATCCTTTGGAACACAACTGCCCCATTTACTTTTTAATATTTTTACTTTTAATACCGGTTTTTGAATATTATATTTTTGAAATATCGGATAATATTTATCAACTAAATTTTTAAAATATTCCAATGCACAATCATAAAAATATTTTTCATATTGTTTCTTTACATAATCCGAATTGTTATGATTTGTTGAATAAATACAAATGCTAAAACCGTCTTTTGTTACTTTATCCAGTTTGCTTTCGTAAACAAAGATAATATATTTTGTTCCAAGCAGTGTTACAATACCGCCGTTGGCAATTGTGTCTGTTGTTCTTTCGTTATCTTTAAATTTTAATATGTTTTTTTCAATCCATTTTTTATGGCTGTTTAAAAATTTGTAAATTTCAACAATGTCTGTTTTTAAGGGAGCGGAAACAGTTACCGTTGTATCGGGCAGAATTTTTAAATAAATATTTCTTATTCTTTTTTTATCTATAACAACATCAATGTTTTTTCCGTTAAGTAAACTTAATTGAATTTTTTCTGTCATTTGTTTAAACAAATTTCTTTATAGTTGCAGTATTTGCATAAGAAAGTTTTTTGAGTTTTTTCAAAACATTCTTTTTCTTTCGGTATGTTTTTATTTATATCGGTTAAGTATTGATACATTTGGTTTGTTTCTTCAACGACCTGTTCCGATAAAAGATTTAAATCGTTCTCAGTTAAATTGACGTTGTATTCTTCAAAAGCAGGTTGCAAATATGAAATTGTAGGGAAAACATTTTCACAACTTACATTAAAATGGTAACAAGCCCACAAAGCATAACCTATTAGTTGCCTTGAATGTTTTGCTATATCTTTTTTCCCAGTTTTCCAGTCGAGTATAAAAATTTTATCTTCGGTAGGAATTAAAAAATCAACTTTACAGTATGCTTTATAATTATTTATTCTTGTTTCACCGAAACCGTCGGGCTCTATAATCCAATAGGGGCTTGTTTTTATTGCCGTTTCAAATATCCATTTTAATCTTGAACTGTATAAAAAATTGTTAAGAATTTTTTCTATTGCGGGAAACAATGTTGTTTCATCTATAATTTCGGTTTGTTTATAATAAACTTCACTGAAAGTTTTACTGTTGCAATATAATTTTGTTTTATTTAATGTATATTGCAAAAATCTTTTTTTATCTATGGGTTTTGCCGTTTTTTGCAAGCGGATAAGCAGGTCCCGTATAGTATCGTGGACAATATTACCTATTTCAAGTGCGGTTGAAGTTAATGCTTTTAATTGCTGTATTTTTTCAACAGAAAATTCTTTATCAAATTTGCCGTAATAATCGTAGAAATATTGTCTTTTACAATTTAAAAATTTGTCGTATCTTGATATTGACCAACCCAAAATATCGGTATAGGGAAACCTTTTTATTTTTGGTATTTCCATTATTTTTGTTCCTCTGATGTTTGTTGTGTTTCCTGTTTTGATTCTGATGAGCCGGTATTTGTATCTTTTTTACCGCCACCGAGCAAATTTGACAGTTGATTAATTACCTTCGTCTCTGTTGTTTGTTGTGCCTCTTGTTTTGATGTTTCCTGTTTCTGTTCGGTTGATGTGTTTGCAGTAGTAGTAGATGTATCGGTTTTTGTTTTATCTTCTTTTTTACCGCCGCCGAATAAGTTTGATAATTGGTTAATTACATTTTCCGACTTTAATGCATTCGTAACGGCTTTTCCTAAATCAAAATTAGTTTTAGGCTCTTCAATAGTACCGGTTATTTTAAAGGCAGTATATTCTGCAGGAACTACACTTAAATTTAAATTCCTGTTAGCAAAATTAACGGTTCCGGTAACATCAATTGCCGTAATAGGCATTTTAAAGTTACCTCTGTTTATTTGCAGGTTACCGTTTGTACTTACTGCATCAAGTATAAATCTGTCAAAATGAATTGAATCTTTAGAAGAGTTTGCCGAAGTACCTTTAATATTATTTGCAATAATAAAAATGTTTAATAAGGATTTTGCCGTTTTATTTGTTGCAAATGTCGATACATTTGTGATTTCTCCATCGTTAAAATTACAATTTGCCGTTCCGGATAGTTTGCTACAAGTTTCGGTTATTGAATTTAATGCGGTTTTTAAAGTGAAATTTTTAGCATAAAAATACGGAATATTTATTGTTGAAATTTTAACATCGGTATTAAGGTTAATATTAAACCCTGTTGATTGTTGCTTTTTTGAAGCTGTTGTTTTTGTATTTTTGTTATTTGTCGGCTTTTCCTGTTCGAATTGAGGAAATTTTTCCATTATCAATTTATCCATTGCCAATTTTATCGTTATGGTTTTGTTGATAAAAGAACCTGCCAAATCAAAACTTCCATCGTTAAATTTACCTGTAGCCTTTTGAACAGATATGTTATTTTTGGATTTTAAAACAGCTTGTAAATTTACATCTTTAAAATTTATACAATCCTGATAGAAGAAAGATACTTTGTTTAAATTAACATTTCCGCTGAAATCGTTATTTGTTACATAAAGTTTTGTGTTAATGTTTCCTGATACATCTTGTTTTGTTAAACTTTTTATAAATTGATTTAAAGTAAGGTTTGCCGCAATATTCAGGTTGTATTTCAAAGTATTGTTCCAATCAATGTTTCCAGAAATATCTGCGGTTGAATTGTTAAGAGCAATATTTAATTTGTTTATTTTTGCCGTTTTTGTTTGCATATTAACCAAAGAATTTAATTGAGCAGTTATTTTATCGATAACAATGTCTGTTTGTAAATCGTAAAAAGTTTTAATATCTTTACTTGATAAATTTTCAACGGAACAGTTTATATCTGCTAAAATTTTGTCCGGTTTTGTTATTGAACCGTTGGCTGAAAATAAACTGTTGTTAATTTTAGCCGATAAGTTTGAAATTTTTATATCAATATCTTTTATATCATTATCGGTTCTAAAATCTATTTTGTGTAAAGCTTCATTAGTGTTAAGCTTTATTGTCGCATTTGAATTTAAGTTTGTTATATTTATAGAACTTACCGAAACTGAAATGTTTTGTAAATCCAAAGTTCCATCGATAAGATTTTGGTTTGCTTTAAAAACGGATTTTAATTTACCGTTTAAATTGTATTGAGGGAAAAAATCTTGAAGTTGATTTAATGAAACATCCAAATTCATATCAAAATCGTATTGCATATTATCTTTGTCCCAACCGATAAGCCCTTTAAGTTCGGCTTTTGAATCAGGTAAATTTAAACTGAATTTTTGAATGTCTGCAGTTTTACTTGAAAGGTCAATTGTTGCTTCGGTTACAAAATTAAGTTCTAATATACAATAAACTAGAGGCGAATCCGTAAGAATACTAAATGCTTCGTTTGATAAATTTTTTATTGACAAATTTAATTTTATTTCCGGTTTATTTAAATTAAAAACTTTTCCGGAAACATCAAATTCAGTTTCTTTTATTTTAGTAAGTAACGAATTTATTTCAACCGAAAACTTATCAAAATTAAAATTATTTAAATTGATTTTTGCATCAAATTCCAAAGGAAAAACAAGTTCGTTGGTATCTTTTATATATGTAATATCAAAGTTTCCTTTGCATTTAAAATAATCGTTAAGAGAAAAATCGGAAAGGCTTAAATTTGTTTTTGATATTTCGTAAGTTAAGTTTTCGGTTAAATCTTTATAAGAAATTTTTGAATCTTTTATATCAAGTTTGTTTATTTCAAAAGATATGTTTGACTGTTTATTCGTATCTTCTTTTTTGTTTTCTTCTTCATTTGATTTTTGTTCGTTATTTGTAAAATCGGCAAAATTAAAAATACCGTCTTTATCTTTTATAATATAAACTTCCGCACCGTCACAAATTATTTTTGTAAATTGTATCTTTTTTGTTATTAGCGGTAACAATGCAACTTTTACGGTCAGGTGATTTGCTTTGATAAAAGTGCCGTCATTAAATGTTGTTTTTTCAGACATCGCAAAATTGTGTAAAGTAATACCTACAAAAGTAAACGAAATTTTATCTAAAGAAATTTCTCTGTTAAGATTGTTTTTTGAATATTCCGTTATATAACTTTTTATTTTTTCTTCAGGAAAATATATTTTTAAAACGGCAATTGCGGCAACCGTCAACAACAAACAAAAAGCTATCAAACTTACTAAAATAATTTTAATTTTTTTCATTTTTTAATTACCATTTATCATTATGTATTTTAAACTTATTATATTTATCTTTTGGTGTAACTTCTCCTTTATAATAACCTACAGGTATAATATTTAAAGGAATAATATTTTCAGGTAAATTAAGCAGCTTTTTTACATCTTTTATTTTATCATCGAACGGATAAACCGCACACCAAACTGCACCCAAACCTAAAGAGTTTGCTGCAAGCAACAAATTTTCCGTTGCAGCACAACAATCTTGTATTCAAAATTTTTCACTTGTAGTTGTATCACCGCATATTACAAATGTTAATCTTGAATCTTTTGCATAAGCTGCATTAGGTGCAATTTTTGCAAGTTTTTTCAATATTTTTTTATCGGTTATAACTATGAATTCCCAAGGTTGATAATTCATTGCCGAAGGTGCCGCCATTGCAGCTTGTATCATTAAATCTATTTTGTCTTTATCTATTTTTTTGTCGGTGTAACTTCTAATACTTGTCCTTGAAAATATGTTTTCAAGGCTTTCGTTTGTTTTTGCATAGGCCGATACTGCCAAAAGACATAACATCAATAATAACAAAATTTTTTTCATAAAATTCTCCTTTTGAAATGTTAATTTATAATTCAAATTTTATAATCTATAATTATACAAAAACAAAAAATTGAAAAAAATAGCTGTTTTGTATATAATAAAATATTCAAATAAAAAAACAAAAAGGATTTTTAAAATGAAAAAATATTATATTACTACACCAATTTATTATGTCAACGATAAACCGCATATAGGGCATGCTTATACTACAATAGCTGCCGATATTGCAGCCCGTTGGAAAAGGTTACAGGGTTGCGATGTTTATTTTTTAACGGGAACAGACGAACATGGTGCAAAAATTTGTCAATCCGCACAGGCAAAAGGTATAACACCTAAAGAACTTTGTGACCAAATGAGCGGATTTTTTCAGGAAGCTTGGAAACTTTTAAATATTTCCAATGACGGTTTTATAAGAACAACCGATAAAATGCACGAGGAAACAGTTCAACTAATAATGCAAAAACTTTATGATAAAGGGCTTATTTATAAAAAAGAATATGAAGGTTTATATTGTGTAGGTTGCGAAAAATTTATTGCAGAAAAAGATTTGGATGAAAACGGTTGTTGTCCCGATCATAAAAAGAAACCTGTTTTGCAATCGGAAGAAAATTATTTTTTTAAATTGTCACAATTTAACGATCAACTTATTGATATGATAGAAAACCCTGCAAATCCTAACCATATAGAAGTTTTACCGGAAACAAGAAGAAACGAAATTCTCGGTAAATTAAGGTTAGGTTTGGAAGACATAAGTATTTCAAGAGCAGCACTTGATTGGGGTATTCCTTTACCTTTTGACAGCAGCCAAACCGTTTATGTTTGGGTAGATGCTTTAATCAACTATGTTTCCGCTATCGGTTACAAAGATAATAAGGAAATGTTTGAAAAATATTGGCCTGCCGATATACATTTAATGGCAAAAGATATTTTGTGGTTTCACAGTGTAATTTGGCCTGCACTTTTAATGGGTGCAGAAATTCCCGTTCATAAAAGAGTTTATGCACACGGATTTTTCACGATTAACGGTGATAAAATGTCTAAAACTTTAGGTAATGTAATTACACCGCAGCAGTTGGTTGATAAGTTCGGTGTTGAACCTGCAAGATATTTAACCGTATCTTTAATTCCTTTCGGTCCCGACGGCGATATTTCAATGGCAGAACTTGTAAAAAAATATAATGTTGATTTGGCAAATAATCTCGGTAACCTTGTTTCAAGAACAAATAAAATGGCTGAGAAATATTTTGAAGGAAAGGTTCCAGTATGTGATGTTGAAGATAATTTAACAAAAGAAGTTGCAAAAATTTTAGATGTAGATTACGGTAAATCGATAGAAAATATGCAATTTCATAAAACTTCCGAAATTTTACAGCAGGCAATAACTTTAATTAATCAACAAATAGAACAGGATGCACCTTGGAAACTTGCAAAAACTGATACTCAAAAACTTGCACAATGTATGTATTGTTATTTTCAGGCAACTGATTTAATAGTGTTACATTTAATTCCTTTTATGCCGACTTTATCCGAAAAAATTTGGAATTTAAACGGTGCTGCAGGCAACATTACAGAAGTTGCAAAAAAATATTTTAACGATAAAATATTGCCTAAAGAAGGTTTTTCGCCGAAAGGTAACAAACTCGGTAAATTCGAAATACTTTTCCCGAGAATACAGCAACAGCAATAATAAAGAGGCAAGTAGAATAGACAGAATATTCAAATTTATCAATACCAATGTTTTCTTTTTAATACTTATAACAATAATTGCTTTTGCTCTTTATGGCAAAAGTATAAATTATACGGTTTTATTTTTAGATGATGAAACTTCACTTGCCAGTAGTATAAATTTCATTTCCGATATAAAAAATTTACCAAAATTATTTATAAAAGATTGCTATTATCAAAGAGGCGGTGAGTCTTATTATAGACCAATTCTTTCTATGTCTTTTGCAATTGAAACAATTTTATTTGGTCATAATACAAAAGTTAATCATATGACAAATATAATATTGTTTATTTTATGGATTTATTTAATGTATGTTTTTTTGCTTAAATTTAATTTAAGTAAAAACATTTTAAAATTTGTTTTAATATTAATAGTAGTTCATCCCGTATTTACTTCAAATGTGGTTTATATTTCTCCCAGAGGAGAACTGTTTTTAGCAATATTCACAATTTTAGCATTATTAAATATTAAAAAATATTGTACAGATTATAAAATAAAAAATTTAATTTTAGCTTTTTTATTTTTTACACTTTCTTTATTTACAAAAGAGTCAGGGATTGTGTTGATAATAACGACTCCTTTGTTTTTATATTCACTAAATAAATTAAAAAATAAAAAAAATATAAATTTGTTTTTTGGATTTTTTTTAATATTTTTTTTATATGTATATTTAAGAAAATTTGCCGTTTCAAATACTCCGATGAATATATATATTCAAAATTTTAGTTTTATATTAAAAAATAGTATAAATGGTTTTATTATTTATATAAATAAATTATTGATACCGAACGATATTCCGGTTATAGTTTATAATTATACTCCTGATATTTTTAGTATAATAGTTTTTGTAATATTTATTATACTTTTATTTTTTATTTATTTGAAAAACTTTATAAATAAAAATTTTATGTTATTTGGAATACTTTTTTTTGTTTTATATTTATTACCCACTTTCGTTATAGTTGAAAATCAAATTTTTTTTCATAGATTGTTGCTTCCGTCTTTGGGATTAATTTTAATTTTTATTTTGTTTGTTCAAAAAATTTTAAAGCTTTATCCTGTTTCAAAAAAGTATCTTTTGTTTTCTTTTATAATTTTATTTTTATTTTTTTCTTTCGGCTCTTTTTTGCAAGCGGATAAATATAAAAATAATGCTGTATTTGTAGCAAATGGATATAAAGATGCTCCTGAATACTATACTTTTATCGGTGCAATGGGTGTTTTGTATATGAAAATGGGACATTATGATAAAGCATTGGAATATTTTGTCAAAGCAGGAAAATATCATCCGAGCAAGTATCTTAACGGAATAGGTTTGGTTTTAATGAAACAAAACAAATTTGATCAAGCAATATCTTTTTTTAACGGTTCAATAGAATTCAATGAAAATAAAGCTCAAGCTTATTTTAATTTAAGTTGTATATATGAACAGAAAAAAGATTACAAAAAATCACTTGAATATGCACAAAAATCATATTTGGAAAATCCGTATAATATAGGTTTGTCAGTAAATTTGGCAGATAAATATAAATTAAATAATGAATATGAAAAAGCAATAAAAATATATAATGAATTATTAAAATTTAAAAAAGATAATTCCGAATATTATTATAATATTGCTGTTTTGTATGATGATTTGAAAGATAAAAATTTTGCATTGAAATTTATTAATAAAGCAATTCAATTAGATAAAGGTAATCAAAAATATAAAGAATTTTTATTAAAACTTTCCGAAGAAAAATAAGATTAATTTTTATTTTTTTTATTATCAAAATTTTATATAATTAAAAGATACAATTAAAAGGTGGATTTTATGAATATAATTAACGGTAAAGAAATATCGCAAAAAATAAGGTTGAAACTTAAAGAAAAGGTAGCTTTGTTGTCAAAACAAAAAGGTAAAATTCCGGGGCTTGCAACAATTCTTGTAGGTGAAGACCCTGCAAGTAAAGTTTACATAGCTTCAAAAATAAAAGCTTGTCAAGAAATAGGAATGAAATCTTTTCATCATGGGCTACCTGCAAATTCAACTCAAGAAGAAATAATTTCTTTAATTAAAAAATTAAATGCCGATGATAATGTTTGCGGTATATTACTTCAACTTCCTTTACCTAACGGACAAAATCCGGATAAATGTATAGAAGCAATTGCCCCTTCAAAAGATGTTGACGGTTTGCATCCTTATAATGCGGGAATGCTTACACTTGTTAAAAACTGGAAAGAAATCGTCGATAAAAAAATGCTTGTTTCATGTACTCCGATGGGAATAATATATTTGTTAAAATATTCAAACATTGATATAAAAGGGAAAAATGCTGTTGTTATAGGAAGGTCTAATCTGGTCGGGAAACCGATATCAATGTTGATGTTGGCAAATGATGCTACCGTAACCATGGCTCATTCAAAAACCGTAAATTTAAAAGAAATAACAAAACAAGCCGATATTGTTATAGCTGCAATAGGTAAAGCTAAATTTTTAACTAAAGATTTTATAAAAGACGGTGCAACGGTTATAGATGTAGGTATTAACAGAGTCGATAAAAAATTATACGGTGATGTTGATTTTGAAGATGTTAAAGATATGAATATAAATATAACTCCCGTTCCCGGCGGTGTGGGACCTATGACCATAACGATGTTATTACATAATGCCGTTTTAGCTTTTGAAAGACAATGAAACAAATAATATTAAAACCTGTAGATTCTTGCGAAAAGATTTTCAATTTGTTGGAAAAAAAGAAGTTAATTAAAATTTTAAAACCTACAAAAAAAGCAATACAAACAAGAACCAAAACGGGAACAGTTGATATTTTATACACTTCAAGAAAAACTTTCGGCAGCCACAGGCTGATGTGTATCGGCAAAAGAACAACGAAAGTTCAACTGAGTTATCACAAAGATAATGAAGATTTATTGTTTTTAAATCCAAGTAATATTGATTATAAACCTTTGTATTTGATTTTTGCCACGGATAAGTTTGATGTGTTTTTAAAAAAGCTTAAAAATAACAAATTAAAAAATTCCGATTTTATTACAGTAAAAATTATGTATAATAATATAGATTTTAGCTTTTTTACGGTTTTAAAAAATACTGTTCATTGTGAAGTAACAACCGAAGATGATAAAAAGCAA
>Ga0310690_10007125_pt1 | contig 14485 bp, 17 predicted proteins | sample AusTroGonzalo_MG_2_FD_207661 | JGI IMG/M metagenome (GOLD analysis project Ga0310690, IMG submission 207661) | Bovine rumen microbial communities from tropical cattle in Woodstock, Queensland, Australia - Gonzalo_04 (v2) (version 2) | ecosystem: Host-associated > Mammals > Digestive system >...
GCTTCCTATTACGAGATATGGGACATGGTCGATCTGAGAGATCCGATGCACTACGATGAGATTTACGGGATCAGTGCTGCCGAAGAGATTGCAGGAATCGAAGAACGGGCACAGGCGGTTCTTATGCAGCATGAAACAAATGATGTTAAAGTTGAATTTTAGGAGGTAAACATGAGAAACGTATTTTCAAAACATCTCGGAAATGGTTGTAAAACTAATTCAATAAGAAATATTTCAGGAGGTAATGTTATGAAAAAGTGTACTAAAATCGGAACTTTTGCTTCAAAATGCGTTTCTACGGTAAAAGAACATATTCCGACGGGATCTTTGTTGAAAATCCGTAAACCATTGGAAAACGCAGGTATTGTAGCAGCCGGTGGCGGTGCGGCTGTAGGCGGAAACGCTTTGGCTACGATGGTCGTTGCGACGAAGACTGCCGGCTGGTTTGTTTTCAAGAAAGAGGTCGCGGTCACAGCAGCGGAAGTTGTTGCAGGTGCGATCGGTGTTCCGACGGCAGCTGTATCAGTAGGTATTCCGGTAGTTTGCGCTGTCGGTACAATGTATGCGGCCTCCAAAATCGTTAAATGCTGCAATAAGCGTAATAAAAACAGGTAGTTGAGATGTAGAAAACAAATAGAAAGAAAGTGCGGGTTCGTTAATTTTTAATTTCGGGGGAGGTTTTTAAGATGTTAAAAGTGATGACAAAAACGTTGGGAAACGCAGGTGCTTTGCCGGGTGCAGCCATAGTTGGAAACCCTCTTGCCGTTATTATTACTTAAAAAACCATCATAGATTTTTTCTCTTGCAAAACCCCATCCGATTTTAAACGCCGTATTTCAAGCTGGCAGGAACTTAAACCTGGTGACGTAATAGGTGTTCACAGAAAGGTCATGGGAAAAACCGTTTATGACCATTACGGCATATATGCAGGGAACTGGGAAGTTATCCACCGGTCCAACGGGCGTAAAGATTTTGGATTAAAGGTGTCTGTCCGCAAAGATTCGTTTTCCATGTTCAAAGGTGAAGATTCTGAAGTTTTCGTTGTCGATTTTGACACTTTTAATGAATACATTGAGAATCTTTCTCAATTGGAAAAATTTAGACGCCTGCCCGATGATACCATCAGAAAAATCTTACGCCGTAACTACAACCTGTACTCGCCTGAAGAGACTTTAAGAAGAGCCGAAAGCAAAATTGAAAAGAAGGTCGGTGTGTGGAATCCGCTCAACAACTGCGAACATTTCGCACTTTGGTGCAAAACAGGAGTCGCTGAATCAAGTCAAATAAGGAGATTCCTTGAAATAAACTTCCAACTACCGGAGACTATCTCGAAACCGCCAGGAGAGAACCGGAAATCTCGACAGTCTTCAAAATCGCATTCGCCAAACCGTAAAATCTTAGAGTAGACATCCGTTTTGGTGGTATTATTGCCATCTCATTTGGTGGTTCTTGCGATTTTGTCTTCATCAAAAAATTCGGAAAAACTGAAAATCCGACGCTTTAAGAAGGTGTGGATGTTGGTTTGTTAACGTTTTTTAGGAGGTTACGATGAGAGGATCCGACATGAACACAATCGGTTTCAAAACAACAGACAATGCCGGAAAACTTCTCATCAACAATCTGGATCTCCGCGGTTCGACTTGTGACGGTCCTGGAATTAGAAATGTCGTATTCTTTCAAGGTTGCGACCGGCATTGTCCCGGTTGTCACAATGCAGGAACCTGGAATAAGGAGGGGGGACATCTTATGAGTGTAGATAATTTGGTTTCGATCATAGATGAAAACACTCCGCTCCGCAGAATCACGATATCAGGCGGAGAACCTCTGCTTCAGCATGACGGTCTTATGAGTCTGGTCAGGGTTCTTCGCAAAAAGGATTATGATATCGCTGTTTACACCGGCAACAGCATGGAAGATGTCGATCCTGAACTTTTTCGATATATCAATTATATCAAGGTCGGTGATTTCCAGATCGACAAAAAAACGAGCGTCAAGCCCTATGTCGGTTCGACCAACCAGAGTTTTATAAAACTGAACAATTAAGGAGGAACAAATGGAAAACGCAGCTGCAAGAGACAATTTCGTAAGCGGTCTTTATGAAGAGGCTGTAAAGCAGGAGAAGGATTTTATCCTCAATAATCTTGTAAAGCCGGAATATGCCGAAATGCACAGAAGTGCGGAGATACATCTTCATGATCTTGAAGGATACCGCTTTGTCTATAACTGCTGTACACCGGCACTTCAGGATGCCCTTGATGCCAAAAAGTTCGTTTCAACTAATGATTTCAGTAAGATCGCCGAGATCTTCGAGAAGATAAAATCGCTGATTTCTTCTCTTGCAGTCTGCCAGACGGGCGGAATCGGTTTCGCCAATTTCGATATCGATATCGCGGATGTTCTTGAAAAACTCAATGTGACGTTCAATGGAGCAAACAGGGATGCTATGACCGATCTTGCGGCGCTTTTCCTGAACTGGGTGAACACGACACGTACAAGATACTGCCGTGAACCTTACTATATATCGCTCAACCTCGGGCTTGCCACGTCGGAGTGGGGGAGATTTATCACGAAATCGATACTCAAAGCTTATCTTGAGCAGTCGATACACTATGAACGCCCGAACATCATCTTCAAAGTGAAAAAAGGTGTTAACGCCGACGTGTCGGATCCGAATCACGATCTTTTTCTTCAGGCTCTTCATTGCACTGCAAACAGGATGATACCTACCTATCTGCTTCTCGACAGCGAACCAAACCGCGGCTGCGACCCTGAAAAACTGGGGATCATGGGATGCCGTACCAGAGTATACCAGAATTCCAACGGACCGGAGCAGACCATCGGACGCGGAAACATCGCTTATGTTTCGATAAACCTTCCGCGTATTGCCCTTCAGTCGGGATCGGTCGATGATTTTATGAAAAAGCTCGACGAAAAGGCTCATGTATGCAAAGATATCCTGCTTTCCAGAATGGAGACTCTTAAAAAGACGCGAAAACTCGGTTTTGTGTTCGAAAACCACCTTTGGAACGAAGTCTCAAATATGGACGAACTTGTCAAACAGGGAACTCTTTCGTTAGGTTTTATCGGGATTTCCGAAACTGTCGAGATCCTGACCGGTGAAAAACTCTATCTTTCGAAAAATGCGGAACAGCTCGGTTTTGATATCGTAAAAAAACTTAGAAACTGTGCAGATTCCTTCCGCAGGGAGACAGGACTCAACTTTTCGCTTCTGGCAACTCCGGGAGAGTTGATTTCCGGGCGTTTCGCCGAGGCCGACAAAAAAATGTTCAAGCACCCTGTTCTTGAAAAAGAGTTCTACACGAATTCTTTCCATGTCGAAGTAGATTCAGGGATTTCTCTCTATGACAAACTGCGTATCGAAGGAAAATTCCACGCTCTTTGCAACGGCGGCAGCATCGCGTATGTCGAATTTAACGACGCTCCGATGGAAAATGTCGAGGCTTTGGAAGATCTCGTAGGTTATGCCGCGGCTCAGGGAGTCTCATACTTCGGAATGAATTTTCCGCTGGATATATGCCGCGACTGCGGACACAAAGGGACTTTCGACGACTGTCCGGTATGCGGTTCGAAAAATATAAGAAGAATACGCCGTGTATCGGGTTATCTTGAAGATCTCGAATATTTCACGACCGGAAAAATGCGTGAAGTCGCAAAACGCAGAGCAAACAGCAGATCTGCTAAAAACTGCTGAAAAATCTTTTAAATTTTCTCCGAAAAATCCGGAAAAACCAGAAATCCGCCGCTTTATACGGGTGTTTGTTGTTAACTTTTGGTGGAGAAAAGGATGAGAGAGATGCTTTATCAGATGAAATGCAGAGCGGCTTCGTATTTTTCGGAAATCGGTAATTTCTGTATGGACTGGGCGACATGGTTCTTCGCGTTTTTTCTTAAAAAGGATCTCGGCAAGGTGCTTTTGCCTAAAGCGGTGGAGTGGGTCAGAGAGAATGTCAGGATCGTTGAACGCGCAGGGCTGAAGTTCTATATCTTCGACAAGGAATTTCCTCTTTACATGAGGTTCGCTCTCGGAAGAGAATCTGAATATGAGGGCGGTGCGCTGCACCCGTTAGCTTTAGACGAGCTCTTTCCTTCAGAATTAAACAGAGTCCGTATCTGGCATGACTCCTGTGGTATATGCGCTTACGGCAAAATGAATGGTCCGCTTGATTTCCGTAAAATAGACGGGAATTTACAGCGTTGTAAGCCGGGATTGTTTTTTATCGGTAGATTCAACTACAAGGTCAAAACTATTGATCAGGTTATGGATCTGATTGTCGAAAGTCTGGACAAAACCGGTTTCGCGGAAGAATTTCACCGTTATTCACATGAATTCTGGTTTAAGAAACTGTGGAAAAAGTTCCACTACTGGATGCATGAATTCGACTACGAAAAAAGCAGAAAATGGTTGTCGGAGCATATCGAAACAATGACGATCGAGTGCCGCCACGGGGAAATAAAAGCCGCTATGGTTTATGATGACTGTCCGCAGTATGTTAAGCGTTATTTAGATTTCCCGTCGGAGGATTTCGATATTATTTACGTGAGTAAGTTCTTCGGATCCCCGGTAATGTTCAAATCCGATGATCTGGACTGGCTTGATTTCAGAAAACTGCCGGAAGAAATTACTGGAATATTGACTCCATCCAAAAACGATGCCTTCCTGACAGATGTCGTTTCTCCTGCCAAACTTGCTAAAATCATTAAGGATATCGAATGAAATGTTGCTTAGAAATAGATCTGTTTCTCAATTTCTTTCATTTTTTCATCAAAAAATCCGGAAAAACCGAAAATTCGACGCTTTAAGTAAGTGTTTGGTTGGTTTGTTAACGTTTTTTAGGAGGGTATCATGTCAGAAGTTATCATTTCAAAACTTATAGAAGGTTTCTTTACTCTGATCATTGTTCTTGCATCCATTGCTGCTGTTTCTGCTGTTTTGAAGTCCTTTTTTAAAAGATATTTCAAGAATGATCCCGTAATAACTGTCTCAAACTCTTATATAATCGAGGCTTTAAAACCTATCTTTGAATGTGGGCTTGAAAAAAAATACCTATCACGGTGAGTTTGACTTGGAAAGCGGGAGGTTGATCAAAGCTAAAGGAACGATCTCCTATTTCGGCTGTGTTAGATACGGATTCAATATAGACAATGCGGAAATATATAAAAATGAAGATGTGTATATCGTCAATTTGCCCGAACCTGAGATCCTTAGCCACGAGATTACTAACAAGAGAGTGTTTAAGAATTCATGGAGAAAACTTAAAGACCAGGAAATCAAGATGGCTATTGAAAGTAAAAAAGAGGAATATAAATTGAAGAAAGATATAGCAATAGCAAAACTTCGTGAGATAATAGAAGAGTTCAGACCTTTCTTGGATCCGAAGCTGAAATTCCGTATCGAAGTCGCCGGTGAAACTGTATATCAAAACTATGAGGATTCCGGATTTGATAAAATAGTGTCTCTGATATCGACAAAAAACATCAGGGATAAAATAGCCGCATGATCTGTGGTTTATTAGAAGGAGGGAATAATGACGCTGATTTTTAAAGATCTGCATTTTATTATTGCTAAGATCTCTGGTTTTACTGCGGGGACCGGGTTCGGTGTACTGTTATCCTCGGCACCGGTTCCTATCACAACAGGTATCGACGGACCGACAGTTCCTTTAGATACAATGCTGGCTGCCAGCTTGGGAATCAGTGAAGATATAGTATCCTGTGGTATATGTCTCCTTTGCGGAGTGCTCGGATATTATGTTTTGTCAAAACTCATCAGGAATATCTATGGATATTTGTTTTCTGGGGATGAATAGTCTCGATGACGGGGATCCAGCAGCGTTGCCGTGGTAAGCTTCGCTCACCCTGTCAGACCCGGGTGCGATTCCCGGCATCTCCACCAATTGTCTGATTTTCAATTTTCTTCAAAATTTTCAGAAAAACCGGAAATTCTCTACTTTGTAGAAGAGTTTGATCGTTAACTTGCTGAAATCTTTATTTTCTGTTTTGTTTTGATATATTCCGGCATGTTCATTGGCAATTGAGAAACAGATAGTTCTGCTGAATAGACGCCCCTCAGCCGCTTTTGCGGCAGCTCCCCTGATTCAGGGGCGCCTGAAAGAATGAGAGGAGGTAGCTAATTTTTGTGCCGCCAGAGCCTTTTCTGAGAAAACGGCTTTACGGCTATGCTTGAATCAACGCATTGATTTTATTGCGTAATTTCTTGAATGGCGTTTTCTTTGAATTTTCAGATTTCAGTGAAAAAAGCCGGCTGTCCGAACTCTCATTTTTGCGGTCAGCTAAAAACAAAAACACAGGTAGCTAATTTTGAGGTTGAAAAAAGTAGTGTTTTCTGCTATATGCTGACACTACTCTTTAAGGTAGGCAGAACCTGGGTTCTGGTTGAAACCCCAGGCCGTTCTGTTTGAGCACGACCCGAGCCCCACTTTAAGGTAGGCAGAACCTGGGTTCTGGTTGAAACCTTTTCCCCACAACTACCGTTTACACAATCTTTCTTTAAGGTAGGCAGAACCTGGGTTCTGGTTGAAACCTGTTTTTTCCGGTCTTCCAGTATTTTCATTTCTTTAAGGTAGGCAGAACCCGGGCTCTGGTTGAAACTATACAAATAATGTTTTTAGTATAAATTATTACTTGTTTAATGTAGGCAGAACCCGGGCTCTGGTTGAAACTAAAAGGAATTTTATTTTCCACTAACTCACAAGTTTAATGTAGGCAGAACCCGGGCTCTGGTTGAAACTTGTGGCTAATGACAAGAGGGTTGTCCTTTACGTTTAATGTAGGCAGAACCCGGGCTCTGGTTGAAACAAAAACCTCTTCTAAAACTTTTACCTTTTCTTTAAGTTTAATGTAGGCAGAACCCGGGCTCTGGTTGAAACTTTTTCGGAACCCAAATCTGATTTGCTTCCATGTTTAATGTAGGCAGAACCCGGGCTCTGGTTGAAACAAGTCCCAACAGAGCCAAGAGACGCCAAATCCTACGTTTAATGTAGGCAGAACCCGGGCTCTGGTTGAAACGCTTAGCTTGACTGATAAGTTTTCTCCACTCATGTTTAATGTAGGCAGAACCCGGGCTCTGGTTGAAACACTTCGAATTCGTCATTCGGATGTGCGTAAATCTTTAAGGTAGGCAGAACCTGGGTTCACAGACCTCTCCGCCGCTGTGCGGCACCTCTCCTTTAGAAGGCGAGGCAAGGGAATATATCTGTTCTCTAAACGTAGAGACGTGACCTGACACGTCTCCAAAAGATCGTGGTTTCCCTGAAATGAGCCGTATCAGGTTACGGCTCTGTATCTGCGAACAATACCGCTGGTCAAAATCTGTTTCTCAATTTTTCTTTTTTATTCCTAAATTTTCGGAAAAACCTGAAATCCGCTGCTTTATAGAAGTGTTTGGTTGTTTTTTTGAGGTGTAAATGAAGAGATTCATCGGTGTGACATTTTTGTGGCTTGCAATAATTGTTATGTTTCTTGCAGGCATATTGCTGGTTGCGGGTGGTCTTCCGCCTCAGATTATCTTTTACTTTTTTGTTGCCGCAGTATTAGTTTCTGTTTGGAGTGGATTAGGACTGATGCTGCAAGGTGTGTTTATGCTGGCAACTTTGTGTCTGTTTAACATATTCGGAATATTTATAGGCGGAGTATTTCTTCTTTTTTCGACATTTTATACTATAGGACACTATCTTGAAGAGAACAATCCGCCGTGGAAAAAAACTGCCTCATCAAAAGAAAACTCTTTCATATTGGTGAAAATTCTTCGGGGAATAGTTTCTCTTGTGCTTTTTCTTTTTATAAAACCGATAGGGTTTCTGCTTAACCCAATACCTACAGAAAATGATAAAAAAGATCCGACCTTGAAGGATCTTTGCGCAGCGAACCCTGCTATAAACATTTATCCGCAGCTTTTGGGAACTATGCCCACGACACCGGCATTCGCAGCAACTTATGCTTTATTTTTATACCTGACATTTAATAAACATAATCCCCTGCCGTCATTAGGACTTCTGGTTGCAGCGGCGGCATTTTACTTCGTGAAACCTACTGCTTTAAGAATCGTGGCGGCGGTTGCTCTTCATGCCTATACTCTGTATTGGTTTGATTGGGCTGATGAAGTCTTAGTTTTATTTCTGCTGGCAGCTTTTAAATTCATTATCGACCCGCTTTATTGTTTTGCGAAGAAGATGCAGGCTGAAGATGCTGGAAAAATAGAAAAAGCTGTTTCTTCATAGAAAAATTCTGAAATTTCCGGAAAAACGGGAATGTCACCGCTTTATGTTGATGTAATTGGTTAATTTTTAATTTTTTTGGAGATGACTATGACAAATTCGAATTTTGATGCACTTAAAAACAATTTCAGAATGGAACTCGCGAATGAAGGTTATGAACTCAGGAAACTGCTCTCTCAGAACGACATCCTAAATAAAAGTGTTTTGCAGAACTGTTTGGATACAGTCGGCGATCATATCAAGGTCTTGTGTTTGAAATACAGCAATGCTGCACGAAAATATATCTCGCTTGCATCATACAGGATGGATGCTCCGCTATCAGAGGACTGGATCGCAACGACGCTGGGAGCCTTGGTAAGCGGGATCGGAGGTCTTCTCCTTGCAGGTATGACAGTTACAACAGTTACATCAGGCTGGTGGCTGTGGAAGACAACTACTGATGTCTCTCTGGCGGCTTATATAGCAGGAGTTCTTGGAGTAGGAGCCGGAATTGCTACAGGCGGTATAGCTCTTGCTCTTGGTGCAGGCGGAGGTTATGCAGTCTCAAAACTTACGAAAAACATGTTCAAGGAAAAACTTATCAGCACGGTTATGACAAATTACGAAAACAAGGTTGCCCCGCAGCTTTTAGAGTGGTTTGACAATGAAATAGGCGAGTGTAAGGAAATTGAATGGAGGCAGTAATGAACGGATTGATCCCTAAACCACCGTTGAGTATCGGAATATTTTTCGCTGTTAAAGAGGCTGTCTCTGAATCCATGAAGAAAAAGGACGGTAAAATGTGCGAAAGGATCAAGGATGCCGTTGTCGGTACAGTCGTGTTATATTTTACCGTGATTTCCTGATATTGATCGTAACATTTTCCTATGCCTGAAAGAGATCTTTAAAAAATCTCCTAAATTATCGGAAAAACCAGAAATCCGCTGCTTTATACGGGTGTTTGTTGTTAACTTTTGATGGAGGAATGGATGAACGAGATTCTTATGAATGTTTTGATCACCGCAATTATTGTCGGAATGATTGCAGCAATCACCAATTATGTGATCAAACCTGTGCTGAGGAAAAAATTCTTTAATACTCCCGGAGTGGTGGAGCAGATCCAGGTCACTTCGGACAGCAGCGCTTTATTATTGAGAAAAACGTTTCCATGGTATGCGACACTAGGGGACTTCGAAAGACATGTACACAAAAGGTACAAGTCAGATTCCACAGTTAAAGTGCTGTGTTTTTATAATACGACACCAAGACACGAACAGGTCATATGCTCATACGAGCCGCCGTCAACTAATACCGAGTATGACTTTGAGAAACTAGGTATTGAAAATTGCTATGTGGCTGTTAAGAGCATGGCGATCCTTAAGAAAGAACCTACAACGGAGGAACTTATTGCGCTTATAAACAAAGCGAAAGTACTGCCTTAAAAGAGGGTCCTCCACCTCAAAATCTAAATACCGCTGTCAACCTTTTCCTTGGAAAAAATGTGCTTGGAATACATTTTTTCGTCGGAAAAAGTGTTGAAACATCACATTTTTTCGTATGTAAATCAAAAGCAACCATATTTTTCAAAAATTTCCGGAAAAACCAGAAATCCGCCGCTTTATACGGGTGTTTGGTTGTGAACTTTTGATGGAGAAAAGGATGAGAGTCATCAGCGAGTGCATCACGGTTTTCCTGCTTGGTATCTTTAACTTCGATCTTATTTCATGGCGTATCGAAAAGGCGGAAAAGTGGGCTTTGAAACACACCGAAACGATAACGCTCAAAAATGGCTTGAAAATGCTCAAGGCTGAAAAGCCGTTTCCTTTCTTCTACAGGATCCCGTTGTATTTTCCTGGCATCCGCAATGAGAATCGTGCCGACTGGTCAGCTATGTGGAAAGTTGCAGAAAAAGACCAGGATATAATTATAATATGTTATTTCCAGCACGATTCGAGAGTGGATATCACGACAACAAAATCGGGAGATTTAAAATCAGATATGAACCGTGTTAAATCAGACAGGATCATAAGGTTTTCCCAGTCAAAGATAAATGCCGGATTCAGAATGCCGGTAAGCGACGAGGAGCTCATTTTTGCAGCGGAGCAGAGCTGTGATCCTGACGAGACTTTAAATCCGATGGATGCCGAAATGCAGTCTGAGGATTTTAATTTAAGTCTGTTTTTAGAGAATGTCTGGTGGAAGATCCAGCTCCTTGCAATGAAATTTAAAAGAGTGCTTTCAGGTAAAAAAGAGATCGAAGAGAAAATAGATCCGGCTGAAATGAAATTGATCGAGGAAAGTACAAGATTGCTTGAGATCAAGGACGGACAGAATCTTCTTGTGGGCGAAAATCTTATTCTTAACAGAAGCCTGGGAAAATTTTCAAAAGAAAGGAATGTAAAATTCATCCTTGAAAGAGATCCGGAAGGCAGGAGCGCGACACTAATGACTTTCAAGGATGCTGAACTTGATTTGAGAAAACTGAAATCGGATTCAGTTATATTTACTAACGGCAAAGTGGCTTTGCTTCGCATGGATATGATGAGCAACATGGATGTCGCGGAAATGCTGAAAAATCTGCTACCGGGAAAAACAGCGGAAGAGGGTTCTTAAAGCTGCCGATTGGGGAATCGTTTTGTCAAAACTCATCAGGAGTATCTATGAATATTTGTTTTTTGGGGATGAATAGTCTCGATGACGGGGATCCAGCAGCGTTGCCGTGGTAAGCTTCGCTCACCCTGTCAGACCCGGGTGCGATTCCCGGCATCTCCACCAAATGTCTGATTTCAAATTTTATCCAAAATTTTCGGAAAAACCGGAAATTCAACGCTTTAAGGAAGTGTGAATGTTTTTATCAACTGATTTTTGGAGTTTAAAATGAACGGAAACCAGACTATCGACACCTTCTTAAATGGCAATGATGATTAATTAGGAGGAAAACCATGACGCAGAAAAGCAGGATCTTTGTTCACGGTCTTAAAGCTCACGCAGACGAAATGTGGGCATGTGCACTTCTTATCGCATCCAAACCGGATATCGAATTTACTGAAATCATAAGAGATGCGAAAAGAATCCCTGAGGCTGCTGACAACGATTTTGTTCTTGACTGCGGAATGAAATTCGACGGAGAACACTATTTCGACCACCACCAGTTTGAAAGCTCGGAAGATGTTGACTGCACCCTTACGCTTGTCGCCAAAAGGTTTGCTCCATGGGTCTTGTCCGACGAGAAATTCGGCCATATTGCCGAACGCGTCAGGGTTCAGGACAACTTCGGGATCCCCGCTGCGGAAAAGAAGTTCGGAAAGTCTTCCTCATGGCTGGCTTCGGAATTCGTTATGATCTCACTTTTTGAAAAGGAACCTCTGAGAATAGCCGGCATTCTCGCCGAAGGATTCAGAAACAGACTCGCGGAGACCCAAGAGATCAAAAGGGCGGGAGAGTGGCTGAAATCGAATTCTCATATCGAAATTTCGGAAAACGGCATCAAAATCATGGTGGTCGAGCGCTCTCCTTTCAAAGAAGGTTTTTCAATTATCGGATTCAATGCGGCAAGCTGCGTTTATTCGGCATCGGCAGGTGCCGGAATCGTTTACGGCTGGAACAGCGACGGCAGTGATTCAAGAACACTTTTCAGAACGAGTGCCGGAAAAGGTATAGATTTTATGAATTCGGTTCCGGAAAGACCTGTTTTCTGCCACAGCGGCGGATTTCTTCTGATTTTCGACCCGGCATACGATGACGAGTACAGAGTTCTGGTTCAGCAGGCGTGCTGTCCCGGCAAAAAATGGGAAAAGTCAGACGAATACTTCGGAAAAAACGCAAAAGTGACGCTTTAGTAGGGTGTGATTGTTGTTTTTTTTATTTTTTTTGGAGGTTTAAGATGACACACGCAGCAGAGATGATGAAGAACAGATTCAGAATGGAACTTGCAAACGAGGGTTACGAACTCAGGAAACTCCTTTCACAGAATGATATCCTTGATAAAAGTATTCTTCAGAACTGTTTGGATACAGCAACCGATCATATCAAAGTCATTTGTCTGAAATATGCCTGCGAGGCAGGGAAAAGCGTCTCCGCAGCAAACGGAACAATGGAAACTCCAGAATCAGACGATACTCTGGCAAAGGCTGTAGCCGCTATCGGAAGCGGCGTTGGAGGTCTGTTTCTGGCAAATATAACCGTTGCAACTACTACGACGGGAATGTGGTGGTGGAAAACGACGACCGATGTTTCTCTTGCTGCGGCTGTCGGCGGAGCACTCGGAGTCGGTGCCGGTATTGCGACCGGCGGTATAGCTATTCTTCTGGGTCTCGGAGGCGGTTATGTTGTATCGAAATTTACGAAAAACTTTTTTAAGGAAAAAGTTATAGGCAATGTGATGGAACAATACGAAAAAGAGATAGTTCCGAAACTTTTGGATTGGTTCGACAACGAAGTGGCTTCTCTTGAAGGTACCGCTTGCGGGCAGATCGGATGGTAAAATGAACGGTTGATTGTACTCGGAGGATTCAATGGCTGTCGAAACGAATCTTTATAATGCCAATACTGTTGTTCACGCAAGTACTGATCTTTTAAGAACCGCAGCCGGTTTCGGTTTCAAGGGTGTGGCAAAACCGCTGGTACTTCCGAGTGCCGTTCAGGGCGCGTTGACAGAATACCACATAGCTCACCATATACCTGGACCAACGACAGCATGGATCGACGCTGTCAGAGGTCCTAATCACCGCATTTTTCACGGACATCATCTTGTCGAAGACGGATTGCGCGTTATCAAAGATCCTAATTTGAAATTCGGTCATCTGCTTCATCATTTGGGGATGGATTCGCTTTCAGTCAAAGGAATTCCGGTTGTTCCGCGGTTTATGATAGATGCTCTGGCGCGGACAGGGCTTTCCCAGTCTTACATTTCAAGTTTGTGCTCTTTGAATGTTGCTCAGGTCCTTAACGGAGGTATAGCCCTCGTATGCAGCGGAGTCGATGTCCTGATGGTCTTGGCAGACGCTATCCCGCATACTTTATCTGCTGCTGGTCTTCACTTTGCTCTGGGGTGTTTAGACCTTGCTTCCGGGCTTGTATTTCCTAATGTGCTTGTAGTTGTGGCATCGGTCGGAGAGTTTTTCACGAGTGCTGTTACGCTTTACCGCGCTATCACAGATCCCGTCATTCCTATGCTCGGCGTTCCCGGCAGCGTTTTCTATCCTGCGCTATTCCAAAGTATGATTTTAGGCGGAGTTTTGGGCGGAGGTATCTCTCTTCTGAGGGGCGAAACTCTTGGTGAAGCGGTCAAAACATCGGCGAGTTCCACTCTTTCAGCTGCTGCTGCAACTTTTACCAGTTTTGCAACCGGCACTTTTTTAGTTTCCGCTGCCGCCGGCGTTGCAACCTTTTTTGTCGCAAAGAAACTACTCGATACGGTTTTTCCTGAAAAGGATGAGCCTTTTTTTGCAGTCGGGGATCCTTTCGGAAAGGGAAACGGCTTCTTCAAGTGCGGAACTGATCTTCTTACGTCTCCCAGTTTATTTTCAACGCCGGGTGAACTTTCAAAACCGAGCGTGCTTTCAACTCCGAGTGCGCTTTCCATTCCTGGAGAGATGTCCCGGCCGAGCGAACTTTCCCAAATAGCGAGATCCTCTTTCCACGATGTCAGGTTCGATGCGGAAACGGCGTTTGCCGGACTTTCGAGGGAACCTATCGGTTTTATTGATAACGGCACATTTTATCCGAACGAACAGGGACTTCGCAATGCGTTCTGAAATTTTGTTTCATGACGAGAAAAACAGGAATATTTATTTCGTTTTTTTATGATTCTGATAAGATGTTTCACCTCGTTCCCTGACAATTGAGAAACAGAAATTTCTGCTAAATTCTTGTGCGGCAACCTCTTCGAACTTTTTGGTTTCAGTGAAAAAAAGAGGCTTTCGGAAATCACATTTTTGCGGCTTTTTAAAAATGAGAACAGGGGTGGCGAATTTTTCATTTGAAAACCGTAGTATTTTCTGCTATATGCTGGTACTACTGTTTAATGTAGGCAGAACCCGGGCTCTGGTTGAAACAGGAAAGTGAACGCATATAGAAACAGTCCCCATGTTTAATGTAGGCAGAACCCGGGCTCTGGTTGAAACCTTTCCCCAATCCAAGTTTTCCAGCTTAATTTGTTTAATGTAGGCAGAACCCGGGCTCTGGTTGAAACTTTTATTTCCTCTTTATTCAAGAGCTTCAGGTTTAATGTAGGCAGAACCCGGGCTCTG
>Ga0310690_10007126_pt1 | contig 14485 bp, 5 predicted proteins | sample AusTroGonzalo_MG_2_FD_207661 | JGI IMG/M metagenome (GOLD analysis project Ga0310690, IMG submission 207661) | Bovine rumen microbial communities from tropical cattle in Woodstock, Queensland, Australia - Gonzalo_04 (v2) (version 2) | ecosystem: Host-associated > Mammals > Digestive system >...
CTCGTACAGCGACTGGATGAGCTTCAGGGTCTGTTCGGCGGTATAGCCGTACGACTTGTTGCACTCCACCTGCAGCGAGGTCAGGTCGAACAGACGCGGCGCATACTCCGTGCCTTTCTTCTTCTCAACGGAAGTGATGGTGAGCGGCTGGTCCTTGATGCTGTCAATCACCGCCTGCGCCTCTTCCATTGTGGCAAAGCCGCGGAGCTCGGAGCTGTCGGAGTTCTCAGAATTCTCCGAGGTGTCTGAATCTTTGCCGAAAACATAGCTGAACAATGTATCGCGATACAGCGTTTTCAGTTCGTAGTACGTCCTCGGCACGAAATGCTCTATCTCCTGCTGCCGCTTGACAATCAGCGCCAGAGTAGGGGTCTGCACGCGCCCGATGGATAAGATATCACGCCGGCCTGCGTTACGTGCATACTTAAGGGTATATGCGCGCGATGCGTTCATCCCCAGCAGCCAGTCGCCTATGGCGCGCATCAGTCCGGCTTCGTACAGGTGCTGGTAGGCTGATTGGTCCTTGAGCTGCTTGAATGCTTCGCGTATAGCCTCTTCGGTCAGCGAGGAGGTCCACAGCCGCTTCACCGGCACCTTGCAGCCTGCCTGCTGGTACACCCAGCGTTGGATGAGTTCGCCTTCCTGACCCGGGTCACCGCAGTTGATGACCTCCGTGGCTTCCGAGATGAGTTTCTTGATGATTGCAAACTGCTTCTGCACGCCTTCGTCGCCGCTGACCTTGATGCTGAACCGTTCGGGTATCATCGGCAGTGCCGACATGTTCCAGCCCTTCCACTGCTCGTTGTACTCATGTGGATCGTACAGCGCGCACAGGTGGCCGAACGTCCACGTCACGCAGTAGCCGTTGCCCTCCATATAACCATCGTGCCGGGTGTTTGCACCCAGCACTTTGGCTATGTCTCGTCCTGCGGACGGTTTCTCGGCTACGCAAAGGATCATATTCGTCTAGTTGTCTAGTTGACTAGTCGTCTATCTGACTATTGTTTTATTCGACGCGAAGGCCATCGATGGTGTATGTCTCGTTACCGCGGCGCAGATACAGCGTGCCGTTGTAGAAAAATTTCTGTACCTGGCTGCTCGGCATAGTAGTGACGGTAATATCCTCGATGCCTGTTGACAGTTTCTCCACATCACCAATCTTCGGCAGTGGCTGCTGTGAGCCGGTCAGGATGAGCAGTTCACCCGGCTGGAGCACTATGGTGCTGGCTGTCTGCTTCTTTTGCAGATAGTAGTCGTACCACGTGCCTGACGGTACACTTACCGGCTGAGCGTCGGTAGCGGAGAAGTTACCTGCTACAAATACGTTGTTACCCCATTGGATGGTGCGCACAGCTTTGCCACCGCTTACGCTTGCGGCTGTCGGGTTGCCGGCAAACACCTCCGGCATCAGTCGCGTGCGCAGTTGCAGGGCTTGTGCGGTCTTGATGAATGCAGCCTGACGGTTGGCATCGGAGAAGTAGCCTCTTGTCTCGGGACGAGGTTTCTTGTTGCAGCGGTAGCCTTCGTCGTATCCGTCCGGGTGGTCAATATCGCTGTTGATAGAGAAATCGTAACCTATCTCCTCGAACTGCCATAGCATGTGCGAGCCGTTGAGCAGAGCGTTGAAGGCGATGTTGACTGCCACGCGTCCCAGACGAGCAGCCTCGTTGGTCTGCAAGTCGCCGTTACCGTACATCTTGGCCTTGTACTGCATGCGCTCCTCGTCGTGCGACTCGGCATAGCTGACATAGCCGTCCTTGTTGGCATCGTCGAACGAGTCGCCGTCCTTGAGCCAGCCCATAGCCGTCTGGCAATAGGCGTTGGTGGTGTTTGCCCAGCACTGCATGCCGGCGCTGATGAGTTGCGGACGCTCGGAGCCCATGTTGTTGCCCCAGTGCTCGAGGATGAAGTATGCGCCCGGTGAACCGGCTTGTACACCATTGGTGTAGTAGTCTTTGAGGTTGGCGACAGAGGTGTTGGGTTTGTCGGAGCAGAAGCCGTGGCTCAGGTCCATACGGAAACCATCCACCTTGTATTCGGTCAGCCAGTATTTGAGTGCACGCGTGAACATCTCATGTGCCGGTTCAAAACCGTGGTTCCAGTCCTCATACACGTTGTCGCTGTGCGGAGCAGAGACGTTGAACCAGGGGTTGTTGGCAAGATCAGTTCCGTACGGATAGAGTTTGTTCATCGGGTTGAGACCTGTAGCGTGGTTGAACACCATATCCATGATCACTGCCATGCCGCGTTTGTGGCACTCGTCGATGAACTGCTTGAACATTTTTGACGAACCGTACGCGCGGTCAAAAGCGAAGTAATGGTTAGGTGAATAGCCCCAGTTGTAGTTGCCGTCGAACTCGCAGACAGGCATCAGCTCGATAGCATTCACGCCGAGGGCTTTGAGGTACTCGAGTCGCGTCATCACGCCGTTGAGCGAACGGTCGCGGGTGAAGTCATATACCCAGAGCTCGTATATCACTAGGTTGTTCTTGTCCGGACGCTTGAAGTTAAGCGTGGCGTCGCTCCATTTGTACTCGGCTTTGCCGGGCTGGATAACGGTTACGTAGCCGCCGTCGGCACCCTTGGTGGGATAAGAAATAAGGTAGGGATCCACTTTCTTGGGCTCATTTTTGTCATCGGGGTGAATGACTTTTTCCGAATACAGGTCGGATATCTGTTTCTTCACGCCGTCAGCGCGCTCGACAGCGTACTGGAAACGGTACTCTTTGTTTTTCGTCAGACCGGTCAGTGTGATCCAGAAGTAGTTGCCGTCCTTGTAGAGCTGGTGGTCAGCATCGAGTTTCCAGTCGGTCATGTCGCCGATGAGGAACACGCGCTTGGCTGCCTCTGTCTTGCTGGCGGCGTACGTACACAGCGTAACCGATGTGCCGTCCTCACCGTAGTAGATACCGTTGCTTACGCCTGCGGGGCGGGCTTTGCTGACAGGTGTCACACCTTCAACTGACGACCAGATGTCGCCTTCTGTCTTTTCGCCCAGCACAATAAAGATGTCTCCGTTGGCTGCCTTGCCTTCCTTCGAACCGCCGGGGCCGTCATGGAACACGAACGCCAGTTTCTTGATGTTCGTGGTCTCGGGCACGCCGTAGAAGGTGAATATGTTGTCAATCTCCAACTTCCACTTGCCGTCACCGGTAGCTGTCAGTTCAGGCTGGTTGGATTCGCGCCACTTGCCGATAACGTTCTTCCAGTCGCTGTCGCCGCTGGACGCCGATGTGATTAGGCCGGTATGGGCGTAGCATTTCGTTGCGCCTACCATACCGCCGTTACCGCCTGCAGGGTCGAAGATGATTGTTACCTTGCCCGTATAGCCGGCAGGTATGGGGTTGGGGGTAGGGGTAACTTGTGCAATCAGCAGCACTGCCCACAGAACAGCTACTGCGCTAAAGATGAATCGTTTCATAGGTTAAATATCTGTTTGAATGTTAGTAAGGTGGTGCGCAACCAAGCGCGCCACCCTGAGGATTATTGCAGTTGTGCACCAAGCAGGTTGTAGCGTACACCGTCCTTGATGATCACTACCTGACCGTTCACAATCGTCTTTACGACCTTGGCGCTGACAGTGGTGTTATCCACTGCACTGCTCTGCTGACCGCCGCCGCTGGCCGGTTGCGGGTCAGCCAGCTTCTTGCCGGGGAGTTCGTCAGCCGAGATCTCCAGTGTGCCGTCACCGTTGTCATAGAGATAGAGCTTGGTGGTACCCAGCGGGCAGTTCCACTTGTTGTAACCGCCGTTGCCCCCCACTGACAGCGTAGTATGGCGCGGACCGTCAATCCATTCGGGGGTCATGTATTGTACACCCTCGAATCCATCCACCTGATACAGAACAAAGAGCATAGCGTGCTCGCTGAACTCGATCTCTGCTACACCGTGATCGAAGATCGTAGCTTCTGACGGCTCAACGTCCTCGTTGTCAATGTAGCCCTTGTAATAGTAGCGCGGGTTGCCCTCAACGCTGCCACCGCCTTGGCCGCCGCCTTGGCCACCGGGGTTGTCACCGCCGCCTTGACCTTGACCGCCGCCGCAGTTCTCGCCCGGACCGATATATACCAGATCATCGTTCGCTTTCATCTTGATGTAGAAGTCGTACGAACCGGCTTTCTTGCAGGTCAGTTGACCGGCATCCTTGCCGCCGTCGAAATTCTGATACTCGCCGTACTGGTCAATGTTCACCATCCATGTGGCATCGCAACTCTGGTTGATGAGTTTGATAATGTCACCTGCTGCCAGTTCGACGCAGGATGCTTTGTACTGAACACGTCCCTGTGCGTCGGGCTCACCGAACTTAGGAGCGTCTACTACCTTGCTGCCGTTAATCTGGAGACCGTAAGGACCGTCCTGGCAATCAGCCTTTGCTGCCAGACTCAGGGTCAGCAAAGCTGCAAACAGAAGAATCTTTTTCATGTTTATTGAGATTATTTGTTGTTAAAAAATTTGAAATTCTAAATTTGAAATCTTGCACGGCTTTGCCAATCGTTCGAGGCTTTAGCCGAGATAAGCATACGGCGAAGCAGATCGTTCGAGGCTTTAGCCGAGATAAGAAATCTTGAAATCTTGAAATCTTGAAATCTTGAAATCCTCCCTCACTCCACCTTCTTTCCCATCACGTCATACACCTGTTCGCCGCAGCGGATGAACAGTTGTCCGTTTCGGATGAATTTCTCTCCGGCGGGTTGGCTTGCTGCCTCAATCGTGCTGATGCCCGTCTTCTCCTCTTTGGTGCGGTCGGGACGCTCGGTGTTCTTGTCACCGCGCGGCGTGTTCATCTTGTAATATACGCCGTAGTTGACACCTTTGCCTGCCAGGGTGAAGCCTGACGGGGTGTCGCCGTAGCCGGAGTTCGGACCTATCAGTACGCGTATCTGGCCGTTCGTGCCGGTCACGGTGGCCTTGTAGTAGCCGTTGCCGGCCTCGTCGCTAACTGCACTCTCGCTGTGTACGCCTGCTTTGTAGCGTGCGTTGATCAGCGCTTTGAGTTCTTCCTTGAAGGTCACCCAGTGCGGCCAGAATACGAGAGGCACGCCCGGCATTGAGAGCAGATAGGCGTAGCATTGCATGATCTTGTCCTTGCACACGGTCATCGCGTTGCCTGCGCCGCAGAACTCGTTGTCGTCACGCTGGAACGAGTCGTGGCTGTCCAGGAACGTCACCGCGTAGCGTGCCTTGCCTGCGCCGAGCAAACCGGCACCTTTGAGTGCGCCGTAGTTGTCGGAAGCTATACCGCTATTGAAGGCTTGATACTTCGTAGCGAAGTCGAATGTCAGCGTGTTCCATCCGGCATCGTTCAGGTGCGACTGCAGTACGTCGGGGTTGCCGTCCCACATCTCCATCACGGAGAAGTAGGCCTTGGCGGCCTTGTTGTAGTCGTCTATATGCGAATTGTGGAATCCCTTGCAGTAGTCGTAGCGGAAACCGTCAATCTTGATGTCGTTGCGCAGCCACTTCAGGTATGCCTTGAACATGTCGCGCACTTTGGAATTGTTGTGGTCCCAGTCGCGGCCGGAGTCGTAGTTCGCCTCGTTACCGTAGCCGTCGTCGTTGTTACCGGTGGCCTTGCCTTTGCAGTCGCCGGCTTCGCTGGAATAGTTCATCTCGTCGGTATTGCATATCCACGATGCGTCGGGCTTGAATGAACCGTAGCTGCCGAAGTTCAGTTGGGCGAACTCGCACCAACCGCTCCAGGCGGCACCGTGGTTGATTACGATGTCTGCCACTACTCGGGCACCGTTCTTGTGGAAGATTTCAATCATCTCCTCCAGCTTCTTCTTCGTGCCCCAGTCGCTGTTCAGATCGCTGTACTTCGACGGGATATAGCCTGTTCCGCCGGTTGCCTTCGACATAGGCGGCAGCCAGATCAGGTCAAACCACTGTCCCATCTCCTCGGCTGTCGAACCGCTGTTGCCGTTCAGGTGGTCTATCCATTTGGTACGGCCGTAGCCCTTGTCCTGATAGCTGTCCCAGTAGAAGGCCTGAAGCAGCACGTCCGGACATTTCTCCGGAGCGGAAGTCTTGTAACCCGGATCGGGAGTGCCGCCACCGCCACCGCCGCAGGTCTGGCTGCTCTCAACATATACCAGGTCACCGGCTTGCATGCTCAGCTTGATATAGAAGTCATACTTGCCTGCTACGTTGCACACCAGCTTGTTCGTGCTCGAGCCGCCGCTGAAGTTCTCGTAGTGACCGTACGGGTCCAGGTCTACCATCCATTTGGCGTCACAGCTCTTGTTGATCAGCTGAACCTCGTCACCGGCTTGCAATTCAACGCAGGAAGCCATGTACTGGGTGCGTCCCTCGGTGTCCTCGTCGCCGAACAGCGGGGCGTCCACAACGGTCTTGTTGTTGATGATCACGCCATACGGACCGTCCTCGCAACCCGATTCGCCGCAGTCTCCGGGACCGATATATACCAGATCATCGTTCGCTTTCAGCTTGATGTAGAAGTCATACGTGCCTGCGGTATTGCAGGTCAGCTGACCGGCATCCTTACCGCCGTCGAATTTCTGATACTCGCCGTAGGGGTCGATGTCAATCATCCATGTATCACCGCAGCTCTGGTTGATCAGTTTGATCTTGTCACCTGCTGCCAGCTCGACACAGGAGGCTTTGTACTGGACACGTCCCTGCGAGTCCGGGTCACCGAACTTAGGAGCGTCTACTACCTTGCTGCCGTTTATCTGGAGGCCGTACGGGCCGTCCTGACACTCAGCCTTTGCTGCCAAACCCATGGTCAGCATGACAGCAAACAGAAGAATCTTTTTCATATAATCTAAATTTTGAAATTTTGAAATCTTAAATCTTGAAATCTTGAAATTTTGCACGGCTTTGCCGATCGTTCGAGGCTTTAGCCGAGATAAGAAATCCTAAATCTTGAAATTTTAAATTCTAAATCTTAAATCTTAAAACCCTCCCTCACTTCACCTTCTTTCCCATCAGGTCATACACGTTCTCTCCGCAGCGGATGAACAGGGTTCCGTTCTCGATGAACTTTTCCGCCCGGTTGCTGACCGCTGACTGCTGACTGCTGACATCTGTCGGCAACGGTGCCGTACGGTTCACCCACATCGCGTAGCCCGGGCCTTTGGCTATCAGCTTGTATGCCGGATCGCCCCAGCCGTCGTGGGTGGTCTTGTTGCCCAGCTGCAGTACCAGCCAGCCGTACTTGCCTTGAAGCGTGCACTGGTAGCCGCCTTCTTCCGCGGACTCGTCATATACATTGCTCTCCGAGTGTACACCGGCGAGCTTGCGTGCCTCGATCATCGGCTTCAGTTCCTCTTTGTACTTGTACCAGTGCGGATAGAAGATGCACGGTACGCCAGGCATGCCTAATATGTATGCATTGGCTTGCAGCAGACGGTCCTTCAGCTCGGCTTTCAGCGAATTGCCGCGCCCGCCGAACTCGTTCTCGTTGTCACCGCGCATGAACCAGTCGTGGCTGTCAATGAACGTCACGGCGTACTTTGCGTAGCCCTTGCCCAGCAGACCGCTGCCCTTGCACTTGCTGTAGTTGAAGCCTGCTATGTTGCAGATGGCGTCCCAGCGCGTCTGGAAATCCAGAGCCATCAGGTTGCGGTTGGCGCCTTCTATGCCGGCTATGATGCGTTCGTCGCCGCTGTAGCACTCCATGAACGCAATGTACGGACCGGAGGCCTTGTTGTAGTTGTCGTGGTGCCAGTTGTTGAAACCGTCGCCCTTGTCATAACGGAAACCGTCGTACTTCATCACATTGCGCATCCACTGCAGGTAGGCCTTGAAGAAGTCCTGCACATACACGTTGTCGTGCGACCAGTCGCGCGCTCCGTCCCAGTTCTCGCCGTCGTCATAGTTGCCCGTGGCCGTGCCCCAGCAGGCACCTGCGCTCTCCTGGTTCCACTCGGCATTCACCTCGTCGTTCTTGCAGATGTACGAGGCATCGGGATAGAACTTGCCGTACTCGCCGAAGTCCATCTCCGGGAAGTCGCACCAGCTCGTCCAGCCCTCGCAGTGGTTGATCACGATGTCCGCAATCACTTTGGCGCCGGCCTGGTGGAACGCGGCTATCAGCTGCTCCAGCTCGGCGCGTGTGCCCCAGTTGGAGTTCTGGTTGCTGTACTGCTTGGGGTGGTAGCCTGTGCCCGAACCGTTGGCACTGGGCGGAAGCCATATCAGGTCGATGTACTTGCCTATCTCTGCGGCCTGCGGTAGCAGGGTGGACCATTTGGTGTTGCCTACCAGCTCTGCACCCGGAGCGTTGTCGCTGTACGAGTCATAGAAGAACGCCTGCATCAGCACGTCCTCGCACTGCTCGGGTACGGCCGAACCGTATATCTCCTGCACGTCGCCGGTTATCCCCACGCAAATCTTGTTGTCACCCACGGTCACGGTTATCGAACCGCCGTCCGAGGCGAAGGCAATCATCACGTTGCCGTCGTTGTCCTTGGTGTAGCCTTTGTTGCTGCACGAGGCGTCAACCTTGTCGTAGCCCCAGATCAGGCCAGACCAGTCGCCCGAAGTGATTTTGAACTTGTAGGTGCCTTTCGGGAGGTTGCTGAAGGTGATGGTCTTGTCTGTCAGCTTCTTGTGCTCAGCCCAGCTCACACCGGGAAGTCCCTCACCGGCAATGTAGTATTCGGTGGTGGAAGGGTCGTAGCAACCCGAACCGTGCCCAATATACAGTAGGTCTTGACCGAACTTGAGCTTGATGTAGAAATCGTAGCAGCCGTCCACGCTCACGTCGTACCTGTCGCCGTTACGCGTGAAGCCCGTTTCTGAATACTGGTCAAGATCCACAGCCCATGCTGCCTGGTTGTCGGCGTCGTAGAGCTGGCAGTAGTCGCCGCTCTTGACCTGCACGTGCGACAGGTACTGCTGGTAGCCGTCGAACTCGCCGGCAGGTTCGCCTTCGATAAATGTCTGACCGTTCACCAGTATGCCGTACGATGCCGCCTGCATCGCTATCACCGTACACAAACCAATGATTAATGTGAAAAGTTTTTTCATCGTATTTTTTTTTTTTGTGTTTTTTCTAATAGTACAGCACCGATAAATACGTTGTGTTACGCGTTCCCGCTTGTACGCACAACCGCAAACTGCCTACAAAGTTACGAATATTTTTTTGAATTTGCAAATCTTTTCGTAGAAAAATGTCATATTTTTCCATTTTTGTTGCAATTCTTCCCGATTACTGGTGTGCATCATCCTTAATTGACAGTGTTTCTCACCGCTTGTTTCCGTGCTTTCCGTCGTGTCCGTACTCTGTCCCGTTTGCATCACCTTTCCCCTGTGAGACAGCCTCCGATAGCTGCATGTTTTCACCGCCATCCTACCGCCATCGGGTCGTTATAGGGCCGTTATTGGGGCATCATCGGGTCATTACCACAGGATAACTACAACATACCCATAGGATAGCCACAGGATAAACCGCCCTTTCTGCATATTTATGCGACACACTATATATATACGCAGTATATATATACAATCTGCCTGTATTTCTCTGTAGGAACAAACTCCTTACTTCCTCATTTTTACTGCTTTGGCTTGTTCTGCTCCCTGATTGTCGGGTTTGTCTTCTAAAATGCACATGCCGGAGAGTTTAGTTGCCGAATATGCATAAAAAATTTGCATATGTCGTTTTTTTTTACTACCTTTGTGCCGCATATGCAAACCGTTGCCGATAGAGTTACTAATGTTTCCCGCTTGCGGAAACAGGTTAAAACAGTAAAACAGTTCATCTGCAATGTGTTTTTGGTTTTTGTTTAATAAATTATCCCACTATGGGGCTAATTAGTAAATCTTAAGTATATATGAAAAAACTGTTTCTTCTTTTGCCGCTCTTGGCTGCGGCATTCAGTCTCTCGGCGCAGCAGCCCGTGCCGCTGCCGCTTGACAGTGCAGTACGTTTCGGTCAGCTGCCCAACGGCCTGACCTATTACATCCGCCACAACGAGGAACCCAAGCAGCGTTGCGAGTTCCATATCGCCCAGTGCGTGGGTGCCGTCCTCGAAGAGGACCATCAGAACGGTCTGGCGCACTTCCTGGAGCACATGGCCTTCAATGGTACAGAGCACTTCCCCGGCAAGGGTATAATCACCTACTTCGAGTCCATCGGCGTGAACTTCGGCGGAAACATCAACGCCTACACCTCGATTGACGAAACCGTTTACCGTCTCTCCGACGTGCCCACTATCCGCGAGGGGATTATCGACTCCGCCTTGCTCGTGATGCACGACTGGTCGTGCGGCCTGCTCCTGCTTGGTGAGGAGATTGACGCCGAACGAGGCGTTATCCGCGAAGAATGGCGTACGGGGGCAACTGCACAGCGCCGTTTGTGGAAGGAGAGCCGTGCGCTCATGTTCCCCAACAGCCAGTACGGCAAGCGTGACGTGATTGGCGACACCGCGGTCATCAACAACTTCGAGTACCAGGCTCTCCGCGACTACTACCACAAGTGGTACGGACCGGACAACCAGGCTATCATCGTTGTCGGCGACATCGACGTGGACGCTATCGAGAACAAGATCAAGGCTTTGTGGGCGAATGTCCCCGAACGTGCCAACCGCGGCGAACGTCCGCTCTACTCGGTCGATGACAACCAGGAGCCCATCGTGGCCGTCGTTACCGACAAGGAGGCGCAGAGCACCCGTATCCAGCTCTACTGGAAGCATCCGCAGACTCCGATTTACATGCAGGGCACGAATATGTCCTACCTGCTTGACCGCTGCCGCGACCTCATCAGCGCCATGCTCAACACGCGTTTTGAGGAGGCATCCATGAAACCCGACGCACCGTTCATCGGTGCCGGTGCAGGCTATTATGAGCTCGTCAAGCTCCGTGACGCCTTCACCGCCATCAGCGTGGCGAAAGAGGGCATGGAGACCGAGGCCTACGCTTCGCTGCTCTATGAGATGGAGAAGATGCGCCGCTACGGATTTACGGAGAGCGAACTGGAGATTGCCAAGACCAACATGCTTTCCGAGTACGAGAAGGGCTACAACAGCCGCCAGACACGTCAGAACATTGCCTATGCACGCGAATATATCCGCAACTATCTGGACAAGGAGCCTGCTCCCGGCATCGAGTTTGAGTATGAGTTCGTGAAACAGATGCTCCCGCTGATTGACCTGAACATGATCAACAGCATCGCGCAGAAGCAGCTCATCGGTGACGAGAACCTGATTATCTGCATCACCGGTGTGGACAAGCCCGGCGTGCATATACCCTCGCCTGACATGGCGAAGCTGATGCTCCGCGCCATGCCTGAGATGGAGATCGAGGCGCCTGTTTCCGAGAAGATCGAGCGTCCGCTCGTTGCCCACATGCCTAAGAAAGGCAAGATCCGCAAGCAGATGTTCAACCTCTCGCTCGGCACAACCGAGTGGATACTCAGCAACGGTGTCCGTGTGATCTTCAAGAACACCGACTTCCGTCACGACCAGATCCTCATGGAGGCGTTCTCGCAGGGTGGCCAGAGCCTCGTGCCCACGGCTGATCTGCCGTCTGCGGCACTCGCTACATCCATCGTGCAGATGTCCGGCCTCGGAGATTTCAATTACACCGACCTGCAGAAGGTGCTTGCCGGCAAGCAGGTGAGTGTCAGCCCGTCCATCGACGACTACGAGGAGACGGTCAGCGGCTCATCTACCGTACGTGACCTGGAGACCATGCTGCAGCTCACCTATCTCACCTTCGGCGAACCGCGTTACGACGAGCAGGCGTACCAGACCCTTATGGCTATGATACGCACCCAGCTCAAGAACAAGGAGAAGAACCCCAAGGCTATCTTCCGCGACTCGCTCTCGCTGTTCTCCACCGGCCATTCCGAGCGCACCCTCATTCTCAACGAGCAGATGCTCGAGCGCGTAGACCACGAGAAGGCGCTGGAGATCTACCGCAAGCGTTTTGCCAACCCTGCCGACTTCACCTTTGTCTTTGTCGGACAGATCAACCCCGAGGACCCGCAGACCAAGGAGCTCATCCTGCAATGGCTGGGCGGCATGAAGGGCAAAGGCCGCAAGGAGCGTTTTGTGGACTGGAAGGTACGCCAGCCCGAGGGTGACAACAAACTCTATTTCCGCCGCGAGATGACCACGCGTACTGCCACCAACCGCATCGAGTACGCGCTCTATGAGACACCGTACAGCCTGCCTATGCGCCTTAACCTGCAGATGGCGGCACGCGTCCTGGATACCCGTTATCTCGAGTCCGTGCGCGAACGCGAAGGCGGTTCGTACGGCGTTGGCGTTGGCGGAGGCATGAAGCGCGTGCCTGTCAACGAGCAGTACCTGATTATCCAGTTTGACACCGACCCCGAGAAGCAGGAACGCATCATGCAGGTCATTAACGAGGAGATTGAGACCATTCTGCGTGACGGACCGCTCGCCAGTGATGTGGACAAGGAGAAAGCCTCACTGCTCAAGGACCATGAGGAGAACCTCCGTGACAACGAGTGGTGGCAGACAGTCATCTACCGTTTCTGCCGTGACGGCGAGAATGTCGTCGAGCACTACGTGGCGACTGTCGAGGGCATAACACAGGAGTCTGTTCGCAAGGCGCTGCAGACCATCGTCAGAGCCAACAACCGCATCGAAGTGATCATGCTTCCCGAGTAAACGGCGGAGACTGTCATAGTGTTTGAATGCAAGCCATTTAGGTGACGATTTGCTACCTATGGCTTGCATTTTTGTGTTTTTTGTTACAAAACTACATTTTTTCTTCCGAATTCTTGCAGGTTTGCAAAATTAGTCGTAACTTTGTGGGCTTAATAAAAGATGTACGCGCACGTAACCGCCTTGCGGGGAGTGTCACCGGTGTGTGAATAGGGGAGAGCACCGCCGGCGGAGCGTGAATGATAGCAAGTGAAATAAATGAACCAAATACAATAACAATTTTAATATCAAGTTATGAAAAAATTCTTTTTAATTCCGCTAATGGCGATGCTTTGCACCGTTATGACAATGGCGACTGTTCGCACGGCGGGTACATTTGATGAGCTGCAAAATGCAATCTCTGCTGCAGCAAACGGTGATGAGATTAAGTTGACGGCTGACATCGCTTATCCGAAAAATGGAGAGGGGCTGATTAACATTACCAAGTCCATTACATTGGATGGTCAAGGTCACAAGATTAGTGGTTATGGTAGCCGTGGTGGTCAGCCTAATGTGATTGCCATTAACTACAACAACTCTTCGTATGTTACCGTAGAACTCAAAAACTTGGATATCTACAGCACGCAGTATCGTCCGTTGGAAACTCGTGGCTATCTTACCAAGTTGACTTTGGATAATGTAAACATCACTTCTACTGGTGGTTCATCCAACCCGCAAGGTCTTACGATCGGCGGTACTCAAACTGATGAACCTTATGCTCAACTTATAATCAAAGATTCTAAGATTAGTGTTGGTACATCCGGTTATCCAGTAATTTTCTGGAATCCTACAATGGTAACGGCTGAAAATTCTTATTTCAACGGCTATTGTGGATTGTACTTCAAGTCAGGATCTGCTCAGACTGTCGTTGATGCTGATAATTGTAATTTCGATGCCCCGAACGTTCATGCATATGCTGACGGCTGGAACAACTTTGGTGTGTTCACGATGGAGGATGGCAATATTACACTTAATTTGCATAACTGCGGTATGAATGCTCAAGAAACAGGTCTTGCTAACCAAGGTATGCTCTTGCCTGAAGCGTCGGGTTGCGAAATAAATATTTCTGGAGATAATTCTCATATCAATGGACATATGGTATTGGAGGATTCTAGTTATCCAGGTTACTGGCTTGCTTTCTTGTGGATAACAGCTGATTTCTCTATTAGTGGCGGTACGTACAGCGTAGATCCTTCGCACGTTGGTCCATTTAATCCATACACATGGTTTGGAAGTCAAGTTCCGACGCTTCCTAATGAAGATATGTATGCAAATTTCGTTCCAGACGGCTACGAAGTTGCAGCAGTCAAACAAGGTGATAAAACTCTCTACCGTGTTGTAAAGAAAGCCGCTTCGTATGTAGATCCTGAAACTTCAGAAACAGTTCTCTATGATTTGAACGACTATGTTCCTGTAGAGGGTGTAGAAGAAGGTAATAACCCCGTTTCATCGTTCGAACTGTCTGACGGTGCGGATAACAAGACGCTGAATAACGAGAAGACCTATGCCGGTTATGTTGAGATTAAGGACCATGCTACCGAAGGTAAAACCGTCCTGACGATTGACAAAACGGCCGGAAACAAAGAGCAGACGCTTATCATCAACAAGGGTCTGGATGTACAAGGCGAATCACAGGTTATCGTCAAGGCCGGTGCTACGGTTCAGATCGGCGAAGGTGGTATCAATACCGAGAAACCCGAGAATATCGTTATCGAGGCAGACGAGAACGGCGCTGCATCAGTACTCCTCGATCCGACTATCACGGTAAACCAGACTCCTAAACTGACGGTTAAGATGAATGTATCCAAAGCCGGAAAAGATGCTTGGGGTGACTACTGGTGGCATCG
>Ga0310690_10007127_pt1 | contig 14484 bp, 7 predicted proteins | sample AusTroGonzalo_MG_2_FD_207661 | JGI IMG/M metagenome (GOLD analysis project Ga0310690, IMG submission 207661) | Bovine rumen microbial communities from tropical cattle in Woodstock, Queensland, Australia - Gonzalo_04 (v2) (version 2) | ecosystem: Host-associated > Mammals > Digestive system >...
ACCTCACGGCGGACGAGATCGCCTCCCTCTTCAGATGACGAACATGATTCTCGCCCCGTTGCGCGGCGTGACCGTGCGCTGCTTCCGCGAGACGTTCGCCGCAGAAATCGCGGATGCTGGATTCGCCGAGGCGGTGACGCCGTTTATCTCGGCAATGCCAGGCGCCGACCCTCTCAAGGACCGCGAACTGCGCGGCGGAGCGTCAGAGTCGGGGCTCAAGGTAACGCCGCAGTTTATCGGGAAGGACCCCGCCGCGCTTAGGCAGTGCCTCAGGGCAGTGAAGGGCGCCGGGTTCGATACGGCGGACCTCAACTGCGGATGTCCGTTCCCGATGGTGCGCAACAAGGGGCGTGGCTCCGGTATCTTGCGGACGCCAGACGTGCTCAGGCGCATGCTGGAGACCGGCTGCGAAGTGATGGGCCCCGGCAAATTCTCGGTAAAGGCCAGGCTTGGCGTCGAGAGGGGCGACGAACTTCTTTCGTTTATGCCAATCCTCAACGAATTTCCGCTCCGCTTCCTGACTGTGCATGGACGCATAGCGCGGCAGATGTACGAGGGCGAGTGCGACATGGACGCCGTCATGCGCGTAGTCGCCGCCGCGAAGGTGCCGGTCGTCTTGAACGGGGACAGACCCCTGCCGGTGAGTGTCGGTGGAGAGTCGTTGCCGGAAGGGGTGTCGGGGCTGATGATAGGCCGTGCGTTCATTCGCTCGCTGGGTGCGCGCGACGACTCGCGCGACTTGCTTCGCCGCTATGCCGAATCGTCGCGGACCGAACTTTTCGGGGACAGACCCCTCCTGGGTCGCATGAAGGAACTGGTTTCCTACTGGAAGGACCTGCCGCGTTGGAGCCGCAGGTGGAGCCTCGTCAAGGTCTGCTCTACGGCCGAGGAGTTTTTCGCGGTTGTTTGAAAACGTTGGATCCCTCGAGGTTGTGTCGCTACGTCTACGCGGCGGCATCGCCCGTCGGTCGCTAGCGGAAGTCCCTCGGGGTCTTGCCGGTGGCGGCCTTTACGCGGAGGCCGAGGTGCGATGCCCCGCAGAATCCGCAGGAAGTGGCTATTTCGTCGACCGTCCGGTTGGAGGCGCGCAGCATGGAGATGGCGGCGTCAAGTCTCAGCCGGGCGATTTCGCTGCCGATTGAATTCCCGAAGAGCGCCCTTGCCCTTCGGTTGAGGATGGTGGTGGAGCATCCGGCGGCAGCTGCGAGCTCTGGGACGGTGGGATGGCTCTTGAGATGCGAAGTCGCGTAGGCGACGGACCTCGCGACGAACACGTCCGAAATCGCCTGCGTGTCTGTCGACCGCCTTGTCACCACGGCCTTGTGCCGGCTTGTGACGACGCGCTCCGTCCTGCGGCGCGACATCAGGGCGTCCAGCGCCTCTCCTGCCTTGCGTCCGCGTTCGCGGTCGCCGACGGGAATGGACGAGATGGCCGGCACCGTCATCTCGCAGAGAAGCTCGTCGTTGTCGACGCCGAGGACGGCCAGGTCGTCCGGAACCTTCACGCCTGCCGACGCGGCAGTGGCGATGACCTGCTGCGCGCGGCGGTCGTGGACGCAGAAAAGGGCGGTTGGCTTCGGGAGGCGCTTCAGCCATCTCGCCAGGCGGTGCGACTCCAGCGCGAAGTCGTTCTGCTCCCTCGGCGACGGGGCCGGATAGACGGCGGGCGCGAAGCCGGCCTCAGCCAGGCGCTCCGCAAAGCCCCTTGCGCGCTCGTTGCTCCAGAAAGTCGGCTTGGCCGTCCCTATGTACGCGAACGAGCGGTATCGCCGCCCGAGGAAGTAGTCGGCGGCGGTCCGCCCTTCCTCGGAGTGGTCGTTCAGGAAGGAGACGACGTTTCTCGGTGTCGACCTGTGAGGAGAGCGCAGCGTCGGCTCTATGAACACCGCCGGCAGCCGCGTTGCGATGAAGTCGCGGCGCTGGCGGTCGTTGAGGATGTACGCGACGATGCCACGGCAGTTCCACGTCTTCAGGTCCTTCAGGTGCTGGCGGTTCAGGTCGTGCAGGTCGAGGTGGAGCTGCCAGCTCGCGCCCGGCTTTTCGTGGGCGTAGGCGAGCAGCCCCTCCAGCAGCTGGCGCTGCGTGAAGGTGGATGTCGGTATCACCACGAGTATGCGCTGCATCGTCTCTTTCTTCGCCATCGCGTGCATTATACCATTTTTTATACTTTTAGTTTTGAAATTTTATATATGATTGTTGTATAATACGTGCACCGGGCGACATGGCGGCTGGATGCAGCGTTGCCGCGAAACAGAAAGGGGACGCAATGGCGAAACAGGTCAAGATAGGGATAGTCGGGGCGGGCTTCATGGGCACGACCCACTGGCGGATATACGGCGGGATCGGGAACGCCAGGATCGTGGCGCTTGCGGACGTCGATCCGAAGAAGCGCAGGGGCGACGTGTCGGCCGTCGTCGGGAACATCGGAGACGGCGACAACTCCAGGCCGCTCGACCTCGCGGGCGTGGCGGTCTACGAAAGCGCGTACGACCTCGTCGCGAACGCCGACGTCGACGTCGTGGACGTCTGCGTGCCGACGCCCGACCACGCCGACATCGTCTGCGCGGCGCTTGCGGCCGGCAAGCACGTGTTCTGCGAGAAGCCGCTCTGCCGCGACGCGGCGCAGATGAAGCGCATCGTCGCTGCGGCGAAGAAGGCGAAGGGCTTTTTCAACGTCGGGCTTTGCGTCCGCGCATGGCCTGAATACCGCCACGCACTCGAATACTACAGGAGCGGCAAGGCGGGAAAGATGAAGTCGGCAACGTTCAAGCGCATCTCGCCGTCGGTAGACGGCAATTCGTGGCAGAACTGGTTTATGGACGGCTCGAAGTCCGGCGGGGCGCTCGTCGACCTGCATGTGCACGACGCAGACCAGGTCCACTGCTTCTTCGGCATGCCGAAGTCCGTAACTGCCGCGGGCGCGACGGGCATCGTCTCGAAGGGTGGCGTGGACCATGTCGTCGCGACGTACGACTACGGCGACGGTTCTCTTGTCATGGCCGAGGGCGGCTGGGCCGTCGCGAAGGGGACGCCGTTCGAGATGTCGTTCACGATAGTATGCGAGAAGGCGACGCTGAAGCTGGACGCGTCCGGCTACCACATCAATCCTGTCAAGGGCAAGGCGATTACGCCGAAGCTCGACGTCAAGGCCGGGCCGACGGGATGGCACCACGAGCTCAAGTACTTCGTCGACTGCGTCGCAAGGGGCGTCAGGCCAGACAGGTACCAGACTCTCGACTCCGTCGCCGACACGATGAAGATCGTCTTTGCGGAAGAGCGGTCTGCAAGACTTGGCCGGGCGGTCAAGATCTAGCCACCAACCACCAATCACCAACTACCAACTACTGGCCACTTATGAAATACATAGCGCTAAACGGATGGGTATACTGCGGATTCGGCGGCGAGAAGAAGCCGCGCGAGTTCATCGACTGGGCTTCCGAAAAGGGGCTCGACGGCGTGGAGCTGACTATCGGCGACTGCCTGTCGATTGACACGACGAGGGAAGAGGCGAAGGACCTCTCCGCATACGCGAAGGACAAGGGCGTCGGGCTGCGCACGCTCGCAGCAGGCTTCGGCTGGGGCAAGTGGCTTTGTTCGGACGACGGGGCGGAGCGCGAGGAGGCCTGCGAGCTTGCGATGAAGTGCATGCGGCTCGCCTCGTGGCTTGGCGCGGAGACGCTGCTCGTCGTCCCTGGCGCGACGCGCGTCGCGTGGGATGCGACGCATGCCGAGGTGTCGTACAAGAAGGCATGGGAGAACGCGACGGAGTCCGTCCGCGGCCTGGCCGTTCTCGCCGAGTCGTTTGGCGTGAACCTTGCGCTAGAGAACGTCTGGAACCGCTTCCTCATATCGCCGATGGAGTGGAAGCTATTCCTCGACCAGTTCGAGTCGAAGCGCGTCGGCCTATATTTCGACGTGGGCAACTGCTGTCTCACCGGGCGGCCGGAGGACTTTCCCGACATCCTCGGCGACCGCATCAAGGCTGTGCACCTCAAGAACTTCGCGGAGAGCGACTCGGCCGGCGGGCTGCATGGCTTCGGCGACGACCTCTTCAGCGGCGTCGTTGACTTCAAGAGGCTGTTCGCCGCGTTTGAGAAGATCGGGTATGAGGGAGCGTACACGGTCGAGATGATTCCGTTCTCTCGCCTCCCGGACCTCGTAATTCCCGATGTCGCCCTTGCCGAGAAGATGGTTGCCCAGATAAAGGAGCTCAAATTAGGGTGATTCACCGTAACGCTCTCTCTCGCTCCTGCTCACTCTTGACACGTTCGTTTTACTTTCTATATAATACGCCCAGCCATGCAGAAGAGAGAATTCAGGAAGCTTGTTGTGGCATCGTCCGCGTTTGCCGTGGCGTTGTCTGGGCTGTCGCTGTTCGCGACGGATATGGAACACAAGGCAAGGACGGTCTTGACCTGTCCCACTGCACGGGCAGGCATCGCCGAGATCACGTGTGACAGCCCTGGCGAGTGGAAGTTTTCGGCGGAGGCGTCCGTCGACGCCGGTCGCGACGTCGTGACCGTACACATCGCTGCACCAGAGGAGACGCCCCCTCCGCAGTTCGGCGTCTACTTTCGCGGAAGCGGCGCAGGGGTGCGGAACGTGTGGACGAGCGACGCCTCGGTGAACGGGGACGCCTGCCACCTGCGTCCAAAGCTCTGGTGGGGCTGGGTTGCGAAATATCGCTCGGAACTTGCCAGCAACATGCCGTTGGCGGTAGGGTTCAATCCCCGGGAGACGGCGCCAATAGCCGTTGCCTCGTCGGAGGCAATGCGTCCCGTTGAATTCGGCCTCTATGCCGACGACGAGACATGCGACATCATCTGCCGATGCGAGTTCTTTACGCGTCCGTCGTCGCCGGTGAAGGAGTATTCTGTGTCGGTGATGGTAGACAGGCGCGGCGGCGGGTTCGCCGACACGGTGCGCGAGGCGACGGACTGGATCGTTCGGGCGAACGGATTCCGCGTGGCCCACGTCCCGGACGCGGCGTTCGAGCCTCTTTATTCGACGTGGTACGCATACCTTCAGGATGTCAATGCCGGGCCCTTGGAGGCGGAGGCGCGGGCGGCGGCTGCTCTTGGGATGAAGACGATGATCCTGGACGACGGGTGGCAGAAGGTCGACAGCGCGACCTTCTATTCGGCGGTTGGCGACTGGATGCCGGTAAAGAGCCGTTTCCCCGACATGAAGGCGCATGTCGACGCCGTGCACAGGGCGGGGCTCAAGTACATGCTCTGGCTGGCCGTTCCGTATGTCGGCGACGAGTCGAAGGCGTTTGCGCGTTTCAAGGGGAAGTACCTGACGGTCGACGGCGACAGGTCGCCAGGACGCCGCGCCGTGCTCGACCCGCGTTTCCCGGAGGTGCGCGAGTATCTCATTTCGACGTATGAACGGGTCGTCGGCGAGTGGGGGTTTGACGGCGTGAAGCTTGATTTCATAGATTCGTTCAAGATCGACGGCAAAGACCCTGCGGCTGCCGAGAACTATGCGGGGCGCGACTATCGGGAGCTGCCGCTGGCGGTCGACCGCCTGATGAAGGACGTCCTTGCCCGCCTTCGGAAGATCGACCCCGACGTGCTGGTCGAGTTCCGCCAAAGCTACATGGGGCCTGCGATTCTGCAGTACGGCAACATGATTCGCGCGACGGACTGTCCGGCTGACCATGCGGCGAATCGTCGGCGGATATGCAATCTGCGGCTCACCTCGCAGGACGTCGCCGTCCATTCGGACATGCTCGTCTGGTCGAAAGACGAGACTCCCGAAGGGGCGGCAGTCCCGATCTTGAACGCACTCTACTCGACCATCCAGTATTCGATGATACTAGACAAGATAGAGCCTGCGCACAAGCGCGTCATCAAGCACTGGCTTGACTTCTCGCGGCAACACCGCGAAGCGCTCCTGAAGGGGAGGTTCACGCCGCACCACGCCGAAAGCGGATACACGTGGGTAGAGGGAGAGAGCGCGGACGAGCGAGTGGTGACGTCCTATTCAGGCGACGCGGCAGTCCAGTCGGGCGCCGCCGACAAGCCGGTCGTGCTCGTCAATGCGACGGAGGCTTCTGGCCTTCTTGTCGAGTTTGCCGCCAAGCCGTCGTCCGTCGCCTGCTTCAATGTATTCGGCGAGCGGTGCGGCACGGCCGAGCCGTCGGCGGGATTGGCCAGGCTGCCGGTTCCTGCGTCGGGCTACGCTGTCGTGAAGTGGCGGTAGCAGGAGCGGGGCGCAAACAAGGGCATAAATGCGGGTGGATTGACAGGTCGGCCTATTGACACACTTGTTCTACTTGTTATATAATACGCGCGTCCCATGCAGAAGAGAGAATTCAAAAAGCCGAACTTCTCGATAGACCGCGCGAGGCGAGGCGATCTCGCAAAGCAGATCGCCTTCGGGCTTCGCACGGCCATAGAAACCGGCTACTACCGCCCGGGCGACATACTGCCTCCCGTGCGCGACCTCGCCGAGATACTGGGCGTAAGCATGGGGATAGCAGTCCAGGCGGTGAACAAGATACGCGAGGCGGGGCTCATCAGCCCGCGACCCGCCGTCGGCAGCGTCGTGTGCGCGCCCGACCGCCCGCTCTGGAAGGGCCAGGTGCTTATCGTCTCGCCGTCCGGCGGCACCCAGCACTACATCAACAGCGTGTGCGCCGCTCTTTGCGATGCGCTAGTGGCCAATGGCTATCTTGCGCTAACGGTCAGTGTGCCGCAGACGGCTGAAGGGGAGTACGACTTTGCGCTTCTCGACCTGATGACGCGGCAACATGTTGATCTCATCGTGCAGCTGCACGACCAGCCGGAGATAGCAAAGTGGCTTTCCGCCCGCAAGATTCCGTTCGCCCGCCTTACGGCTGATGCGTCGAAGCGTCTGCCAGCCGGATGCGTCGGCGTGGTCCGGCGGAGCAACGAGGCGGCGGACATGGCGTTTGCGGCGCATTGCCGCGAAGCGGGAATAAAGAACATCGTCGTCGCAACCGCCTGGAAATCGTGTTCTGTCATGTCGTCGTTGCGCAAGGCGGGCATCGAGGCGAAGCGGTGGCATTTCAACATTCCGCGTGGCACGGCTGGCGCAAAAGTGGCGCAGCGCGCGTTTGACGCCGTCTCCGAGAGACTGGCGAAATTGAAAGGCTCCCTGCCGGAGCTAGTCTATTTTGACGACGACTTTCTTGCGTCCGGCGCGCTTGCCGCGATGCTCCATGCCGGCGTTCGCATTCCCGAGGACATCCGCTTTGCCACTCTTTTCAATTGCTCAGGTGGCGGCAGCGGAATCGCGTTCGCAGTTCCGATCACTCGGATGGAAGTTGATTCCCATGCGGACGGGTGCACCATGGCGGATGCCGTGCTGTCGTATCTGAAGACTGGTGATTTCCCGCTCAACTTGGTTGTAGGCCCAAAGCATGTCAGGGGAGAGACGTTTTGAAAATGTGAAATTATTGAAATGAGGAATTGAATGAAACCGCAAAAAAGTAGCATGCTCTTATTTGCTGTCGCGCTGATGTCGGCAGTGTTCTTGCCTGTTGTATGCGACGCCGCAGATCTTATTCTAGCGAAGGATGGAAGGTCCAGCTATTCAATCGTCGTGCGCAAGAGGCAGCCTCGCGGCGAGGCGTTTGTGGTGGAAGACTTCCGCTCTATGTTCAAGCAGGCTACGGGAGTGGAACTTCCAATGGCCGACGCATCAAAGGCCGTGCGAGGGCGGCGCATTGCAATCGGCATTGCGCCTGACGGAGCTGGCGACGAGAAGCTTGGCGAACAGGAATGGCGCGTCGTCACGACTGCGGACGGCGACCTGCATCTCTATGGCGGCGGCAACAATGGTGCGCGGCTGGCAGTCTACGACTTCCTCCAGAACGTTCTCGGATTCAGGTTCTTTGACATGCACGGCGGCATCAAAGTGCCAGATCTCCGCACGTGCCGCGTTCCGCCGCAGAACCGCCGCCGCAAGCCGTCGTTTCGATTCCGATACCTGACCGGTGCAAACGGATTCTTCTACAGGCCCGAATCCTGGCTTTTCCTTTTCCGCAACGGACAGAACGGATGGAGCGGACGGGCTCTCGCCAATGATTTCGGGATTGAGGTTCCTCCCGATGAGTTCGACATGAAGGGCCCCATTGCCCATTCGCTTCGCATGTATCTTCCGGCTGACTCCAATGAACGGACATTCCCGTGGATCAAGGAGCAGGGCGGGCCAGATCTAAAGACTGCGCATCCAGAATATTTCTCGATGGCGTCGAACGGAAAGCGCTTGTTCGATAGCCAGTACTGCCTCTCCAACCCCGGCTGCCGGAAGCTCCTGAAGGAGCGAGTGCTTGAGAACATACGGCGTAACCCAGGCTACAACGTGTTCGACCTCAGCGCGGGCGACACGCCAGGGCAGTTCTGTCACTGTGCCGGGTGCAAAGCCCTCATGAAGCAGTACGGCACACCTGCCGGGCCACTTGTTGACTTCATCATCGAACTATGCCCCGAAGTCAAGGCAAGGTTCCCTGGTGTTATCATCACTTCGCTGGCATACCGCAAGACCCAGACCCAGCCGCCGCCGAAGAACCTCGCCCGACTGCCCGACAACTTCATGCCGGACTTTGCGCCAATCAACGACAACTTCGCCAAAGACTGGCGCGATCCTTCCAACACGCAGACATATGAGGACCTGAAGGGCTGGAGTCGGCTGTGCAGGGACGTCATGGTGTGGTACTATCCCAATCCCTACTCCGGCGTCATCACGCCGCCGCTTGGCAATGTCGAGCGTGGGGCCGTCGACATAAAGCTCATGGCGGAGGCCGGTGTCACCGCTCATATCTGGGAGCACGACGTTGGCACGGCATGGGCGTTGGGGTTCACCGAGCTGCAAAGCTACGTCTATCTGCGGCTGATGACCGACGTGTCGCTCGACTGGAGGTCTCTCGCCGACGAGTTCATCGAATTCGAGTATGGCGCGGCGGCGGACGGCTTCCGGCGATATTGGATGGAACTAGAGGCTTTGCGCAAGTCGGAGCCGCTTGATTTTGCGTTTAATGCGCGTCCTTCTGCGTACCGACACCTCACGCCGGAGAGGATGCTGCGGTGGAACGCGGCCTTTGATGCGATGGAGAAGTCAGTCGCGAACGACGAGCGTCGGCTTTTCGCCGTGCGCAGGGCGCGCATTAACTTGGACTATGCGATGCTGAACAGTTTCCATGACATGAGAAAGGCTGGAATCGCGGTCTCTGCCGCCGACCTTTCTGACCGCATAATGGCGACTGCAAAGCTCGCCGCCGATGCCTTCTGTTCCCGCGGCTTGGATCGGCAGAAGGCGTCCTTCATTAAGTCTCTTGGGAATTCCGTCAGGATCGCCAAGGCGATCAAGGCCGGTGACGCGAAGCCTCTGCCACGGGAATTGATTGGTGGAATCCCAGAGGACAGGCTTTTTGTGACGATCCCGAAGGCGGGCGGAACACCGTATGAAGAGGATCCGGACGCAGCGTTCGGCTGCAGGGCCGTGTTCACAGGCCATGGGGCGGGCGCGAAGCTGCCGGTGCTCGCCTCGTTCGAGGACTATCCGGGGCGTAAGTACAGGCCGGGAATCGCCTCCATTGAGGCGACCGACTTGCCGCCTAGGGGCAAGTACAAGTTCTATGCCCTTGGCGACGCCGTGCTGTCGCAGAACTGCGTGCTACGCATCGGCGCGGCCAGCCGATGGGACATGGAGACGGAACTCGGCGACGTCTGGGAGGCAGGTTCGTACAACAAGGTTAAGTTCTATGCCTCGCTCAAGTTCGAGGGGCCAGCGTTCTATCATGAGGACGAGGGTCGGCCCGATCGTGTCTTCTGCGACCGAGTAGTGGTCGTCCGCGAATAGCCGTCACAACTTCCAATGTAAGTCAACCAAACAAAAGAAAGGTCATACGATGAACACTAACGTAAAACAATTAGCAGGAAACGGCTTCGCGTGTGGACTGCGGTGGATGCGTGTTGCATTTGCTACGGTATGCACTCTGGTCGTGGCGTCGTTGTCCGCTCTGGCGGCAAGCCCAGTATGGACGGGCGACGGTGGCGACGGCCGCTGGAACAATCCAGACAACTGGGAAAATCATGCCGTGCCGCAGAACGGCGATGCCGTGACGGTGTCCGGTGCTAACGCGGTGAACGGTACTGTCAACAACGACATTCCGAACTTGACGTTGGCGTCGCTAACTTTCGCCGGAGCGACGGCGTTCCGACTTTCAGGCGAGGGAGTTTCCTTTGCGTCGGCGGGAACGATACTGGTTGATTCGGCGACGGCGTCGGTTACGACTGCGCTACCCATCAGTCTGGCGGCAGGCAGCAACACCGTGTCTGTCGGCAGTTCGCCGCTTGTGCTTGAAGGAGCGTTTTCCGGCGCGGGGGCAACGCTTGTGCTCAATTCATCCGGAGGAAGTATCACGCTTGCAGCTGCAAATACGCACGACGGTGGTACCGTCTGCACGGCAAAAGGCAAGCTGATCCTCTCTAGGCCGGACGCATGTCTTGCGGGGTCATTGCTTGAGGTCAACGGCGACCTTACCTTCTCTTCGCCCGGCGATTACAATTTTGACATTCGAAACACTTGTGCGTCCGGAAATGTAATATACACATTGCATCCTTCCGGGAACACGCCATATAATTTCAACGGAACGGTCAGCTCCGATACTGTAACCGCAGACATCCGGATAGTGAACGGCACGACCGCTGCCTGTACGGTGAACTTCAACGCTCCGGTGGCGTTTCCACGTGCCTCGTACCATTCCGGAGTGCGCAACAACTGGAATGTGAACTTCAACGCCCCTGTTCATTTCTCGCATATGTATGGCGGAGCATGGTATTCTTCGGCTAATGCGCACACCTGGCTCTACGCCACAAATACGGTGGGCACGCTGACACCAGGATACGAGATGCTCTTTGACTTGATGACATCCAATGCGTTTCCGGGCGCACCGCTTGTGCGGTATGACCAGTACTGCTCCGGCACTACCGCCGACACGACTTCCGGCTATATGAACATACATGGGTTCGATCAGATTTTCGATCGCATCATGCATAGCGGCTCGAACGCTAGCGGCCGCGGCACGATCCGCTCGTACGACGGTAATTTTACGACCATAAAAGGCGGCACAATCACGCTCAAGGGCACTGACAGTGCCTCGACATGCGCGATTCTGATGGACAATATCTCGCTTGTATGGGCGCCTGTCGACGACTTTACGCAGACTTTCGTGGACCGTGACCACGAAATGACCGGCGTCCTGGTCGTGTCCAACGGTACGCTTGAAGTCGGTGGTTCCGCCACGTTCAAGAAGGTTGGTCGCATCGTCGTGGCGGATGGCGCTCGCTTCCTGCTCAACACGTCAGCGGCGAACGCTCTCATCGGCGTGACGAACATAGAGGTAGCCGCGGGCGGCACGTTCGAGGTGGCATCAGGCGCTACGCCGTTTGCCGTCGGTACGGTGATTATGGACTACTCGACCGGCGCGGCCTTCAAGATCCCGGCGGGTGACACCTATGATTTTCTCGGCGTCAAGGTTGACGGCGAGCCGCTTCCAGGCGACACCTATCATCCAGGCGGCGCGATTCCCGGGCTGACTGGCGGAGACATCATCGCCAGGGATCTCCCCATTGTGCCAACGACGGCCGTATGGAGCGGAGGGGCCTCTCCCAATGATTCCATTTCCGCGCCGGGCAACTGGACGGGCGATGCCGCGCCAGCGCTCACCGGCGGCGGTCTCGCCGCAACTTTCGGCAACGGCGGTGAACGCGCGGAAATTGACCGGAATGTTGATTGGTCTGGAGTCGCATTCAACAGGGACTTTACATTGGATGGCATAGGTGTTCTGACGTTGCGCACTGGTGGCATCGCCGTTCAAGCGGGCTGTACGGACACGCTTGCTGCGCCAGTCAAACTGCGAGGGGACCAGACATGGGACGTTGGTACGGGTGGCCGGTTGAATGTCGATGGTGGCGTGTCCGACTATTTTGGCGCGTCCGAAGTACATAAAACAGGTGCAGGTGGATTGTATCTCAACGCGCCGTCGTCCAGCATGGGGCCGTTCACTCTTGGCTCCAAGTCTGCGAACGGCGGAACAGTCTACGTAAACACGTCGACCAATGCATTCGGTCCGGCGTCTGACCACTTGATTCGGATAAATAGCGTGAACGGCTCAAACCCCGCACAGGGCGTGGCGCGGTTCCTTACCTCGACAGTGGTGGAGCGCCCTATAACCTTTGACGGCAACAACGCCTACTACAACTTCTATGTGGATGCGGGAACGATTCGCTTTACGCGGAAGTTCACGCAGGTCGGCTCGATGCGCCTGCATTTCAATCAGAACGTGCACGTCATCTGCGAAGGCGGCGCGTCGCTTGGGGGGTGGACGTGCTTCCACGGACATAGCAGCGCAAAGTGGACCTTCCGCGGCAAAACGCCGATTTCCGCCAATTACTTCTATCTGTCGAGCGAGCAGAACGTTGTGCTGGAGACACCGAGCAACTCAGTGTCGGGCATCGACTTCTGTTCTGCGTCTTCGCTGACCGCGACGCAGCCACGTGCGCTGAACACCGAGGCGATGCAAGTCCTTTTCGGAAATTCCGGCGCGCGGCTGATAGTTGCCGGTGACCAGCAGATCGGCGGGTTCATGAAGATGACCGGCGGCACGATTACTTCAACCGTGCCTTCCACGGTCTACTTCAGCCAGTACGACTGGAGCAGCGCCGCCAATCCCAAGGATAAGCCCATGACGAACTCAGCAGTGCGCATCGATGGCGCAGTGACGTTGTACAAGCGAGGGACATCTCTGTTCGTTCAGGATTGTGCAGCGGACACGACTGGCGGCATCGGAGTAGGCGAGGGGACGTTGCGGCTGACGGCGGCCGCGAAGTTCCAGAAAGCCTCGCGGTTCCTGGTGGAAGGCACGGCACGTGCCGAGATTGAGGGTGAGCGGTGTCTCGGCAAGTCCGTGGAGGTGTACTACGATGACACGGCTGCCATCAAGCTCGGCGGCGACCAGCGCGTGGCCGCGCTATATATCAATGGCGTGCGCCAAACGAGCGGTTGCTACGGATCCAGCGCAAGCGGGGCGGAGAATGTCGTTGTCGGTTTCGAGGGGACGGGGCGCCTGATAGTCGGTCCGCGCGGATTCTACCTGACGTTCCGATGATTGGCCAGGCTTAAGACTGACATGGGGGATTTGGGTCGTGGATTTTCGTGTGGACAGACCCACAAAGGCTCCACAAAACGAACTAAATATGGAACAAGTATTGTGGCGATGACTTCATGCGTAGCAGTCGCCGTTTCTTCGCTGGCCCTGGCGGGTACGCGCACGGTGGACGCGCAGACAGGGGTTTATTCGGCAATCGGGACTCCCCCCCCGCCACCAGGCATAGAGGGGTGGAAGTTCCGCGAAGAGCTGGCCAGGCCGTCTGCCGCGCTTGGCCTGCCGCCGGTCGGGAAGGGAAAGACTCCGTGGCTGGAAAACCGCATATCGCGGTGCTTCTTCTCTCCGATAAAGCGTCCGCCGTTCAACCGCGACGAGTTGGTGGACGACATCGACTACTACCCCGACGCGTATCTGCGACGACTTGCAAACGAGGGCGTCAACGGACTGTGGCTTTCGGTGGTGCTGCGCGACATTGCCGAGACGTCGCTGACCAGGCCGGACGCCGGAAGGGACAGGCGAATCGCCAAGCTCCGCCAGACGGTGGACAAGTGCGCGAAGTACGGGATCAGGGTTTTCCTCTTCATGATAGAGCCGAAGCTGCTGAGGCATGACGATCAGTTCGCCATCGCGCATCCCGAGGCGGTGCGCAAGCGCGAGGGAGTCTCCAATTCGGAATGGCGCAATATGTGCGCGTCGGAGCCGGTCGTGGAGCAGTACCTCTACGAGTCGGTGAAGGACGTGTTCTCGTGCGTTCCCGGGCTGGGCGGAATGATCAACATCTCCAGCGGCGAACGCTACACGACGTGCCTCAGTTCGGCAAAGCCGGTAGGACCATACAGAATAGAATGCCCCAAGTGCGCCAAAGAGGAACCGTGGCAGCTTCATCTGCGGCAGATAGGCCCGATGGTGCGGGGCATGAGGGAGGCTGCGCCGGATGCGAAGTTCATAACGTGGTTCTACCATCCCCAGCCGCCTTCCGCGCGAAACGCCTGGGTGTACGAGTGCGCCAAGCACGTTCCCGACGGCGCGACGTTCCTGTTCAACTTCGAGTCTGGAGCAGAGCGCGTGCAGGAGGGGAAGGTTCGCCATGGCGGCGACTACTGGCTGTCCTACCCAGGCCCTGCCGCGCCGTTTGCGAATGTCGCCGCCGCCGCGCGCGAGGCCGGAACGCGCCTCGGGGCGAAGATACAGATGGCCTGTTCGCACGAAGTCGCGACGGTGCCGTTCGTTCCCGTGCCGGGGCTTCTCTACCGCAAGTACAAGGCCATGAAGTCGGCGGGAGTGAAGGACGTGATGCTTTGCTGGTACTTCGGGAACAGCCCGGGCCTCATGAACCGCGCCGC
>Ga0310690_10007129_pt1 | contig 14482 bp, 10 predicted proteins | sample AusTroGonzalo_MG_2_FD_207661 | JGI IMG/M metagenome (GOLD analysis project Ga0310690, IMG submission 207661) | Bovine rumen microbial communities from tropical cattle in Woodstock, Queensland, Australia - Gonzalo_04 (v2) (version 2) | ecosystem: Host-associated > Mammals > Digestive system >...
TAGTAATGCCCAATTTGTCCTTCATGAATTTCTGCACAGAAGGAACCATGCCAAACACACCGATGGAACCGGTGATAGTGTTGGGTTCCGCATAGATAAAATCGGAGTTACAGGAGATGTAATAGCCACCTGATGCCGCATAATCACCCATGGAGACCACCACTTTCTTACCGGCTTTCTTGGCATTCTCAATCTCGTGCCAAATATTTTCAGAAGCCAAGGCGCTGCCACCAGGGGAGTTGACACGCAAAACGATAGCCTTCACATCATTGTCTTTATACACTTTACGGAACTCCTTGATGAATGTCTCGGAGTAAATACCGCGATCACTATCTCCCTTGCCATCGCTGATTTCACCGTATGCATACATCACGGCCACTTTATTGGTATTATTTTCTTTAGCAGAAAGACTTTTCGCATATTGGCCGATAGAAACGTAGTTGATTTTGTCTTTATCACCCAAATTCAGCTTCGTTCTAATCATCTTCTCCGCTTCATCGGAATAAGCCAACTTATCAACCAACTTCAGTTTCAATGCCGCTTGAGGAGAAGAGCAAAGCAAACTATCAGCAATGTTATTCAACTGATCTACAGAGATTTTACGCGCTTTTGACACATCCTGTACGAAGACAGCCCATAATGAGTTAGCTAACGTGGACATCTGTTCGCGGTTGGCTTCGCTCATCTTGTCCAAGAAATAAGGCTCCACGGCACTCTTGAACTGACCGTGACGGAAAATCTGCACATCCACATCCAATTTGTCCAAGAGATTCTTATAGAACATCAGTTGGAAAGCATAACCTCTGAGAGTCATGTCTCCCGTAGGGTTCAAGAAAACCTTGTCAGCGACAGTGGCCATGTAATAGCCGTTTTGCGTATAGACATCGCTGTAAGAATAGATGAATTTTCCGGATTTCTTGAAATCCAAAAGGGCGTCACGGATCTCTTTTGCAGAGGCGGGAGAAGCGGATACAGTTTTGGATTTCAGATAGATACCTTTGATTTTGGGATCTCCGGCCGCTGCCTTGATAGACGCCAGGACATCATTCAAGCCTAAGTTTTGTTGCGAATAATCGCCGAAACTGAAAGGCATTTCCACAGCGCGCTCGGAGATGGAGGGGGTAAGGTCCACCAGCAAAACACTGTTGTCCTTCACATTTGTGGTGGACGACATCATAGAAGATGCGGTTTTTTCTAATGTCGCAATCATACCCACGAACATCAGCAGACCCAAAATGGAGGTGATAATGGAGGCAAGTACGAAACCCACCATAGAGCCGAGCACCACGCGCCAGAATTTACGCGATCTGGTCTCCGGCTGATAATTGTTACTGTTGTTTTCCATATTATTTTGAACTTTGAATTTTGACTATTGACAATAGACTTGGACTTAGACGACTGACCTAAACTTTCGGTTATTAATTTTTGGCTTTCATATAACCTTCTAACTCGACCCTCGACCCTATCCTCTATTTGCAAAACACCATATTAATCCCCCAAAACGCTTTTTCGCGCAGGAAGGCGTTTTTGCGCCATAGGCGTTGTTCCGTGGCCAGGTTTTTCTCCACATTCTTCTCGTTAAAACAACAGGAAGGCAGGAAGCGGATATATTGCACGCTCTCCTCGTCAAGGCGGAAACCGGCTTTGTCAAAATGCTTTCGCCACTCTTTTTCAGGACGGATATTTTCGTTCCCCATCAACACCTCTTTCTTCAAGATGTCGTCATAGATGGTAATGATACGATTATTGCCACGCTGCATGAACAGCATCCCTCTTTTGAATACACAACCGCCATTTTCTTCAATCAACACCAGTTTTCCATTGGGTTTCAAAGCTTTACGGAAGATTGCCAATGCATTGTCCAAAGGCTCGATATGGTGAAGTGTATCTTGCAAGATGATGTAATCGAAACTGTTTTCCTCAATACTTTGATCGAAGAGATTGGCGTATTCGCACGTGAAAAGGCTCGTGTCGCCGTACTGACTCCAATACTTGCGGCGTGCGTCCCACTGCTCGGGATAATACTCCAGCGTGGTGCCGAACACTGGCTGGTTTTTCATTGCGAAATAGAACCCCGTGGTTCCATAACCGCACCCACAATCCCAAATTTTGGGTTGTCCTTCGAGGTCGATATGTCGGTCCAGATACTCTAAACGTTGCATAAAGTAGGCCTTCCGGAACTGCTGCCGAGCGGGCGAACCATCCGTCAACTTATAGTAGGGATACAATGCCCTGTTTTGGCGCAACTCCTCGCAAAGATGCTCAAAAAAGACCTCTTTCTGCATTACAACACGCTCTTTTAGATATCTGAATTACGTTTTTCGGCACGTTTGCGCTCAGTTTCGTCCAAGATAATCTTGCGGACGCGCAAACTCTGCGGGGTAATTTCCAAATATTCGTCCTTGGCGATAAACTCCATGTATTGCTCCAATGAGTACTTGATGGCAGGAGCGAGCACCAATTTTTCATCGGAACCGGCAGCACGCATGTTGGACAACTTTTTGGACTTACAAACGTTGATTACCAAATCTCCCTGACGGATATGCTCGCCAATAATCTGACCAGCATACACTTGGTCGTTAGGTTCGATGAAGAAACGACCGCGGTCTTGCAGCTTGTTCAAGGAATATGCGTATGCTTGACCCGTCTCCATGGCGATAAGAGAACCAGCATGGCGACCTGGGATATCTCCCTTCCAAGGTTGGAATTCGATGAAACGGTGGGAAATGATGGCCTCACCCTCCGTTGCGGTCAGCAATTGGTTCGTCAAACCGATGAGACCACGGGAAGGAATCGTGAAGTTGAGGTGCACGCGGTCATTCACCGTGTCCATAGACATCAGTTCACCCTTTCTTCTTGATACATAATCAATAACACGACTTGACATCTCTTCGGGAACCAGCACGGTGAGTTGCTCAATAGGCTCGCACTTCTGACCGTCAATCTCTTTAATAATCACCTGAGGCTGACCCACTTGCATCTCATAACCCTCACGACGCATGGTCTCAATGAGGATGGAGAGGTGCAGAATGCCGCGTCCGAAGACATTGAGGCGGTCGGGAGAGTCGGTCTCCTCGATACGCATGGCGAGGTTCTTCTCCAATTCAGCGAAAAGACGGTCGCGCAAGTGTCTGGATGTAACGTACTTACCTTCTTTACCAAAGAACGGGGAATTATTGATGGTGAAAAGCATGCTCATGGTCGGTTCATCGACTTTGATGGGCGGGAGTTGCTCGGGATTCTCGGCATCCGCCACAGTGTCGCCAATCTCGAAGTCGTCCAAACCAAGGAGGGCGCAAATCTCGCCAGCCTCCACAGGATTTTTGTATTTTTCTTTGCCAAGTCCCTCAAACACATAAAGTTCCTTAATTTTGGAAGTCTGCACAGTACCATCGCGCTTCACCAAGGAGACCGTTTGTCCCCATTGGATAGTGCCGCGTTTCACACGACCCACGGCGATACGACCCACATAGGAGGAGTAGTCAAGGGATGAAATCATCATCTGCAGGTTGCCCGGCTCCACTTTCGGAGCAGGAATTTGCTCGATGATGGTATCCAACAAGTAAGAAATGTCGGAAGTGGGGTTTTGCCAGTCGGGACCCATCCAACCGTTCTTGGCAGAGCCATAAACGGTGGGGAAATCGAGCTGTTCATCGCTTGCGCCGAGATTGAACATCAATTCAAAGACAGCCTCTTGGGCGAGGTCGGGATGACAGTTCGGTTTGTCAACCTTGTTGATGACAACGATAGGCTTGAGGCCCAGTTCAATAGCTTTCTGTGTCACGAAGCGGGTCTGCGGCATCGGACCTTCGAAGGCATCCACCACGAGAAGAACGCCGTCAGCCATATTGAGGACGCGTTCCACCTCGCCACCGAAGTCACTGTGACCGGGAGTGTCTATCACATTGATTTTCACTCCTTTATATCTTACGGAAACATTCTTGGACAAAATTGTGATACCGCGTTCTCTTTCCAAATCATTATTATCCAGCACCAAATCTTGCACCTGCTGATTTTCACGGAATAGATGTGATTGGTATAAAATTCTATCAACAAGCGTAGTTTTACCGTGGTCAACGTGCGCAATGATGGCGATGTTTCTGATATTCTGCATTTTACGTATTTTTAATAAAAACTTGCAAAGATACACTTTTTTTGACGTAAGACGTATGACGTTTGATATATGACTTTTGATGGGGGGATTTTACTACACCCATTCCATATTTCACGTCCACAGTTCACGTCTCACTCGTCATACGTCCTACGTCTCACGTCATAATTATTTCGAAAAAAAAATCAACTACTACGTGTTAATTATGAATTTTTGTACCTTTGCTAAATCAAATTTCGATTAATAAAATTATCAGTTATGAATATAAAATCTACGCTTTCGATTTTTTCTATAGTACTGTTTTTCAATGTTTTACTATTCGCACAAACAGAAAATCAGTATAGTAAGTTCGATCCAGCATCTTTGAAGGAAAACGCCAAATATGCGCGTAATTTTGCCCCGAACAACTATGACGAGAAAATTTTGTACCAATGTTTCTCGGATATGGTGGACTTAGCGCGCGCCGAATTCCGCTACCTGCCAAAGTTGAAACACGATGTCCGTCTGGATTCAACGGCACAATACCAGGCTGATTTTCAGGCATCGAAAGATGAAAAGACCTTGGAAAACAACGCCCCGTATAAAACCACCTATTTCCGCCTCCGCAAATACGGTCTGGCCGGTAACGGGGACGAGTTGATTGCCAAAGCGAAAGCCTACTTGGGAGAAACCGAGTACTCCTACTATGATCTTTGCCTTTCTCTCATCCAATCCATCTTAAAAAATGTGAAAACCGCGGATGTCATGCTCGACAATAAATACACCTACATGGGCTTCGGCTATTGTACTGACGCAACCATGAAGAGCATGTATATCTCGTTGGTTTTGGGTAACGACCGCACTTTCAACAACTACAAGGCAGACTACGGTGCCAAAGACGTGCCTTACACCAAAATGCAGGCAGGCTTGAAAGGATATGACGAGAAAGTGTGCAAGAAATGCGCCTCGGAACCTGGCTTGGAAGTCCTGTCTGAATATGTCTCCCTCAACAAAAACGGGGAAATTTACATGAACTGCGACAACTACAAAGAGCTGAAACGGTTAATCGGCAAGGAAGGCGATGCCATTGTCATCGACATCATCCAAGAAGGACAATATGACTGCGACAACCATCAAGTGGATTACGACCTTTTCCATCGCGGTACCGTCACGAAACCCATCACCTTTGAGAAATTGTTGGCCGCCAATGAAAACGCCAACCTCAAATCGGGCAAACTCATCGCCAAAATCGCTGATCTGCCTGACGGAGTGGACGACTCCAAAGATATAGAACTCTACATTTTAGTGCTTAAAGAAGGAAATCGCGTCTGCCGTACCGTCATCGGCAAGCATATCGAAAGCAAAGGTGCCGACTATGTGGAGAAAATCAATTTCGTGAAAGATATGGACGGCATCAAAAGTGCCGGTGAATGGGTAATCTCGCCCGAAGACGGCACGGTGACCGCCAGCTTCCCGTATGAAGTCAAAAAGATCGACTACACAGCTGCCGGTTTCAATCTCGACAAAAAAGATCCCAATCTGCCGCCATTCAAAGTCAACAGTGTGGAACTCATCTCCCACATCTCCCCGGATTATTATCAAGATCCGGCTTACAAAACCATTCAGGAAAAACGCACCGCCGCCATCAAGAAGGATTTGCAGAGATACTTCCCTGGCATTGAAATCCAAGTAGTGTACGACTATTGCTGGGATGCTTTCAAAGAGAAAATCACCCAACATCCTGAGTATTATGACCTGAGTTTCAAGTCTTTGGAAGAAGCCGCCAAGGAGCTGCGTCAATATAACCGTTACGCTGCCAAAGAGTTGGATTCCGCTTACCTGGCTCCACTGCGCACCATAGAACTCCGCCAATCTGTGACCTACTACGCGAACACCCCTGCCGATGAAGAGACTTTCGCCCTCTGGAAATTCAACAATGCAGTTAAAAATCCTAAAAACCTTGGCTTTGCCATGTCTGTGGAGAACTACATCCTCCAACAAGTGGAAAAAGGCAAGTTCTCTTCCTCTTCTCTTGAAAAAATGGAGATTCCTTTCAAGAAAGAGTATCAAACGCTGCTCAATAACAAGTTATATGCCCAGTATTACAAGAGTTCGAAGTTAACTCCTGCCATGGCTGAGCAGATGACAAAGATTTATAATCTGAACACTAACAACCAATTACTCATCTACAACACCACAGCTAGCGATGTAATGGCTGCCAAAATCAATTCTACCGCAGACATCACCAAGACACAAGGCGCCATCGACCGCCTCTACTCCCTGCCGGTTATCCCGAAAGACCGTGTGAACAGCCTGAATTTGGAATATCAGTTCAAGGTCATCAACTATCTTGACACGGTGCCCGCCAACACGGAGACAACGGCTCTGCTGAACGCTACCTATCAAAAAATCAAAGAAATACGCAACGAGAAAATGGACAGCTGGAAGAATGCCTTCAAACTGGCTTCCTATTTCAACAAACGTTACGACTATATGTATTCACTGTCGCTGATGACTCCGTTCTTGGATGACCCGACCATTTCCGAGGACTTCATCTTCTCATACGTCACGCTCGCCGCACACCGTGAGGACACCTACCTCAGCGGACTGTTCACCAAAGCCGTGAAGCTGGCTGCTGAAAAGAACGCGAGCCGTCTGTGCGGACTGGTGGACAAATTGCCAAGCTGTATTTTGGAAAACGAAGAAGCGAAAAAGGTGATTTGTAAGGCATGTAATAGATAGGGTCAAGGGTCGAGTCAATAGAAGGGCAGCCAATAGCTAACAGCCAACAAACATGAGTGATACTGTAAAGAATACAGAAGAAAAAGACGAACTATACGAACATTTTAGGTTCGAGGTCACGGCGGGGACGGAAATGCTCCGCATCGACAAATACCTTTTCAATCTGATTGCCAACACGTCGCGCAACAAAGTGCAGCAGGCGGCGAAAGCGGATTGCATTCTGGTGAACGGCAAACCCGTGAAGCAGAACTACAAAGTGCGCCCTGGCGATACTATTTCCGTGCTGATGCCCAATCCGCCCAACGACACGGAAATTCTGCCCGAAAATATCCCGTTGAATATCGTTTACGAAGACAACGACCTTCTGATTGTCAACAAAGAAGCGGGCATGGTGGTGCATCCTGCCTACGGCAACTATACCGGTACGCTCGTCAATGCCCTCTACTATTACCTGCAAGACCAAAAGCTGGAAGACGGCACGCCGATGAAGCCACTGTTGGTACATCGCATCGACAAAAACACTTCTGGACTTTTGGCGGTGACCAAGAACGAGTTAGCACAGATGCGTTTGGCCAAGACCTTCTTCGACCACGACCTGGAACGTCGCTACTGGGCTTTAGTGTGGGGCGATATGGAGGGGGATTCCGGGACGATTGTCGGCAATGTGGGACGCAATCCCAAAGATCGCATGGTAATGACCGTTTTCCCCGAAGGCAGCGACCAAGGCAAGCACGCTGTCACACACTGGCGTGTGGTGGAACGATTCGGCTATGTAACTTTAGTGGAATGCCAATTAGAGACAGGCCGCACACACCAAATCCGTGTCCATATGCAACATATCGGTCATCCGCTTTTCAACGACGAGGCATATGGCGGAAACCGCATCCTCAAAGGCACCACCTTCACCAAATACCAACAGTTTATCCGCAATTGCTTTGCATTGATTCCAAGACAAGCACTACATGCTAAATCATTGGGGTTCAAACACCCTATCACAGGCAAAATGATACAGTTCGAGTCGGAACTGCCCACAGATTTTGCTGCCGTTCTAGACAAATGGCGCGGATACGTCAAGGAAACCAAGCAATAAAAAAGGCTGGCCTTATATCAAATAATATACCACAAAACCTACCACTCCCGATAGCAAAATCAGCAGTATCGGATTGGTTTTCCATTTCAGAGAAGCGAAAAAAGCTATAGCAAAAAGGCCAATACTGAGGAATAGCTGTACGGCATTGTGGTCAAAAGAGCCGAAGGTATCGGTATTGACCAACAGCATTGCAGCAGCGGCAATCAATCCCACCACAGTCAATTTCAGCACCGACATGATGGTTTTCACCACGACATGATTCTTGTTTTTCAGAATAAAGCTGCTTATGAGCAACATTAGGACAAAGGGTAGCAGAATAACGGAGAAAGAGGACAAGAACGCCCCAAGAACACCCCATACAGGATCATATCCGGCATTCACCACGGCAGTGTAACCTGCATATGTGGCCACATTGATACCGATAGGGCCCGGCGTGATCTGGCTGGTGGCCACAATGTCCGTAAATTCGGTAGCGGTTATCCAACCTTGCTTCTCTACCACCTCATCCTCAATGAGTGCGATCATCGCATAACCGCCCCCGAAATTGAAAATGCCTATTTTGCAGAAAATATAGAATAGTTTCCAGAAAATCATGGCTGCACCTCCTTCTTTTCCAGATATTTACCATATACGAATCCGCTAATCCCAGAAACGAGAATCACCCATATCGGAGATACCTTAAGCAACCAAATCAACAAGGCTGCCACGACCGGAATCCAGAAATTATAGCGGGTGATATGCGCTGTTTTAGCCATGCGAAACACTGGTGCGGCGATAAGCGCCACAACCACGGGACGCACGCCTTTGAAAATAGCCTCCACCACTTCATTCCCTTGCAAGAAATAAAGTCCTGCAGCCAAGGCAAGAATAATGACGATGGGCATTAAGATATTTCCGAGAACCGAAAATATAGCTCCAGGGATCCCGCGTAGGCGCCAACCGACATGCGTGGCCATATTGGCGGCAAAAATGCCCGGCATCGTTTGCGACAAAGATATGATATCCATGAACTCTTCGTTGGTGAGCCACTGGTGACGATCCACCAATTCCTTTTCCATCAGGGGAATCATAGCATATCCGCCTCCAAGAGTGAAGGTACCTATCTTGAAAAAAGAATAAAACAATTGCCAAAGGGTAACCATGAGTTGAGCGAGCTAAAACTCATCCTTCACCATAATCCAGCGATAAACCTGGTCGCCGCGACGCACTAACTCCTTCACCTTGACGGAGCAATAGATGCCTTTTGAAATAGATTTCACAGGCTTGTCTTCCACGCGGATTTCAGAAATCTTATCCTCATAAACGCCTGTTGTGGGTCCAATAATCAGATAATCGTCCCCAACGGAGAGTACATCTTCCTCAACGCAAATCTCAGCCACGCCAATGTTGCTGAAATAGTTGGTAATCTTGCCGATACGGCGTTTCATGCGTGTAGCTTGGGAACCGTAGCGTTCGGTCCACTCGCCCATGGTGCGACCCAGATAATAGCCGTCCCAAAAGTCGCGATTGTAAACACTGCGCAACCGGGTCATCCAACCTTCGATTTTATCGATATCAAATGTCTGGTTTTGGATGGTTTCCAAAGCCTCGTGATAGCATTCCGTCACCATTTTGACATATTCCGGAGATCGTCCGCGGCCCTCGATTTTCAGCACCGACACGCCCGCTTTCACGATTTTGTCCAAAAAGCCGATGGTGCATAGGTCTTTGGGTGACATAATATACTGATTATCTATCATCAGTTCCAAGCCGTCCTCGATATCGCGCACCTGATATGCCCGGCGGCAAGGCTGCAGACAGGCCCCGCGGTTGGCGGGCGAATTGTAATTGTCGAGGCTCAGGTAACATTTACCCGAAACAGCCATGCACAACGCGCCATGCACGAACATCTCAATCTTCACCAATTCTCCTTTCGGACCTGTAATATTTTGGTTTTTAATCTCTTGACAGATGTCAGCCACTTGTCTCAGCTGGCATTCACGGCCCAGCACAATGACATCGGCGAACTGCGCATAATAGCGTACAGCCTCCACATTAGTGACATTGCACTGTGTGGAGAGATGGATTTCAATGCCTTTCTCCCGTGCGTACTGAATCACCGCCATATCGGAAGCGATAATTGCCGTCACGCCACACGATTTAGCTGCATCCAACAATTCGTGCATCCGTTGGATTTCGTCATTGTAAATAATGGTATTGACGGTAAGATAGCTCTTCACACGATTTTCCTGACAAATCCGCACAATGTTGGCCAAATCCTCGAATGTGAAGTTCGCGGCGGAACGTGACCGCATATTCATGGCTCCGACTCCGAAATAAACAGAACCGGCACCGGCGGCAATGGCGGCGGAAAGCGACTCGTAAGAGCCTACCGGTGACATGATTTCCACTGGTGTCATTCGGCTTTGGGTTTGGAGAGCATTTTCAGGAAACCAACCTCACTCTTGGTGAGGAAACGCCAACGGCCGCGCGGCAAATCTTTTTTCGTAAGACCTGCAAACACCACACGGTCAAGTTTCACCACTTCATATCCAAGAAATTCGAACATGCGGCGAATGATACGGTTCTTGCCGGAATGGATGGTCACGCCGACTTCTCGTTTGCCTTCACCGATATATTCCACCTCGTCTGGGGTGATTTTACCATCGGACAGTTCCACACCGTTGCGCAACATATCCATATCCACTGAAGCGAAAGGCTTGTCGAGTTCCACAGCATAGGTTTTCTCGATGGCGGAACTGGGATGGGTCAGCTTTTTGGTAAGGTCACCATCGTTGGTGAAGAGCAGAAGTCCTGTGGTGTCGCGGTCGAGGCGTCCCACGGGGTAGATACGTTCCTCACATGCACCGCGCACGAGCTCCATCACGTTGGCACGGTCACGCTCGTCATCAGTGGTGGTGATATAGTCTTTGGGTTTGTTGAGCAGCACATAGACAGGTTTCTCGCGCTGCAGCACCTTATCGCCGTAACGCACTTCGTCGGTAGGCATCACTTTGTGTCCCATCTCGGTCACCACTTCACCGTTAACAGTGATGGCACCTGTGGAGATGAGGACATCGGCCTCACGGCGCGAGCAAATGCCCGCATTGGCGATGTACTTATTAAGGCGGATAGGACCATGCAGTTCCTCATATTCCAAAGACAGCACACGTTGCTTGCGCGGCAATGTACGGCCTTCGCTCTTGCGACGCTCGATAATCTCCGTCAAAATCGCGGATTCGGCCACCACATTGCGGCGACGCGGCTTGGAAGAATCTTCCTCCTTGTGGAAATCGCGCTTGAAGGAACGGTCACGTCCCCTACCCTTGCCGCTTTCACGGTCGAACTTGCGTCCGCGACCGAAACCGCGGTCATTGTCACGGTCACGATCACGTTCGAAGCCGCGGTCATCGTCACGACGGCGATCGCGATTGAACTTGCGGTCGCGACCAAATCTCTCTTCTCCATCATTTCCCCGTGAGTAACGTTTCTTGGGGAAACGGCGCTCCGAATCCTCTGAGTCTTCATCGTCAAAGCGTTTCCTTGGCTTTCTGTCCGATGAAAATGAACGTTTTTTGTCATCATTGAAAGAGCGTTTCCTCGGCGCACGTCTCGGGGTAAAATCCTCTTCTGAATTATCTTTGTTAAAATGTCTGCTCATTGATAATGTTCCAATTTGAAAAACCTGCAAAAATACACTTTTTAAGGAATAGAGAGAATGGAAATATCTTTGACACTGAATGTTCCGATACAAAAAAGCACTCACAAACGGATTTGCAAGTGCCTCTTCTCTGTTTGCGCTCCCTCAAGGACTTGAACCTTGGACCCTCTGATTAACAGTCAGATGCTCTAACCAACTGAGCTAAGGAAGCGTTCCTTTTTGATGGCGCAAAAATACACTTTTTTCAATATCCCGCACCACTCTATCATTTTTTTTCAAAAAAAAATTCTTACCTGCAATCAAACCTGCAACAAATTGATTATTAGTAATATATAAATTTGAAAAATCAGAGTCTCACCTGTTAAGCGCTCTGCCTCTCACAAATTCATCCTTCCAAACGACCATTTTTTCGCAAATATTCTCCCACCTGACGCAAAAAACCGCAACACTTAATTCTTCATTCATCATCCACCATTCATAATTATTAACTATTTTTGCCGCCTCAAATATCAAACAATCGTTATGGCCATACCCTTTACAAGAACCATACTGTCCAACGGTCTGCACGTGCTTGTGCATGAGGACCACACCACCCCTTTGGCGGCTTGCACCATCGTATATCGCGTGGGTTCCCGCGACGAGAACCCCGAATGCACCGGTCTCGCCCATCTGATGGAACATTTCATGTTCAGCGGATCTGAACACGCCCCCAACTTCGACCTCGCTCTTCAGAAAGTGGGCGCCATCAACAACGCCTATACATCTCAAGACTTGACGAACTATTATATCGTACTGCCAGCCAACAACATAGAGACTGCTCTATGGCTCGAATCGGACCGATTGGCAGCCCTGTCTTTCAGCCAACAAGGATTGGACGTACAAAAACAAGTGGTAATGGAAGAGTTCAAAGAGACCTGCCTCAACGTGCCATACGGTGATTTGATGATGCATATTTACGGCCTCAGTTACAAAAAGCACCCATACCAATGGCTGCCCATCGGCAAGGAGCTTTCCCATATTGAACAAGTGGACATGAATATTATCCGGAATTTCCACGATACCTTTTACTGTCCGGCGAATGCTATTCTCGTGGTGGCGGGTAACGTGCATGCGGATGAAATTTTCTCTTTGAGCGACAAATGGTTCGGTGATATCCCGTCAGGACAACGGAACCCCCAATTCTATACACAGGAGTCACCTATGACGGAAAACAGACTGAAAGAGGTTTACAAGCCCGTCCCTGACGACATGCTTTTCAAGAGTTGGCTGATGTGTCCGAGAATCGCCCCTGATTATTGTGCCTACGACTTGCTCTCCGACATTCTCGGTACTGGGCAAAGTTCATACCTCCACCAAAAATTCGTGGTGAAAGAGGGCCTGTTCACCGACATTTCAGCATCCATCGCCGGCACCGCAGACCAAGGATTGTTTTTTGTCAGCGGAAGACCCGCCAACGGCGTCACCATGGAGCAAGCAGACGAAGAACTTTCTCGTTATTTGTCTGATTTCCAATTTGATAAACGATTATCATACGATTTACAGAAAGTGAAGAACAACGCCGAATCCATCATTTTGGAACGTAATCTGAAAGTAGAGGATCGAGCCAACACCTTAGCGGTGGGCGAGTTCTACAGTCAGGCTGAAGACTTCACCAACGAATTCTCAGGATATCAACGTATTACAGAAGAAGACATTCGACGAATCACGAATGAAATGTTTCATGAATCCTATGGAAATACGCTACGATATATGGGAGAAAAGGCTTGATTATCCCAAAGCCCCATTCTTTATCGAAGCAAACTTTTCACCTCTTGCTTAAGGAATCTAAAATCCAACGGCGCGGTAAGCATCTGCAGAAGCTGCTCGGGTGTGTCCTGCGGACGCACCTCAACGCGACGAAGACGATAGGGATTTTCGTGCAGATTATTCCGTTTCCATAGTGTAGTAAAGGCGGCTTTGTAGCCGATTTCCTGCAAGAGCTCAGGTGTGGCGCAGCCAAAATCCTTTCGCTGACCGAAGGGAAAGGCAAAATAGTCCACTGGTTTTTGCAAATGCTCTTCTAACATCTGCTTTGACTCCTTCAGTTCCGTTTCTACCTGATTTCTTGACAATGTTCCAAGCGAAGTGTGATTCATTCCATGTGACCCTAACGTAATGCATGAAAGTTGTGACAATCTCTCAATATTTTCCCACGGGAGAATTTTAATTTCTTTATAATCAGACAGCTGCTGATCCCACTTGTTATATTGTCCAATAAATGCGACAGGTACAAAAATCGTAATGGGTATGTCAAGTTCTTTGATAATAGGCAAAACATGATTAATGATGCCGTAGTAGGCATCGTCGAAGGTGACGGTGACGAGGTGCGGATTGGTATGGCAATGGCGGACGTAAGTGTCTATATCGGTGAGTTGCCAATGTTGTTGCACATAACGCAGCTGCCGCTCGAAATTCTCGGCGGAGACGGTATTGAAGCCAGGCTTCTCGCCCACATTATGGTACATCAAAATCATAGCGACCTTAATAAAAGAAAAGTCAGGCTTTGAAAACCTGACTTTTTAGCAGGGGAAGAGAGATTCGAACTCCCATCAATGGTTTTGGAGACCACTATTCTGCCCTTAAACTATTCCCCTGTAAAATCGGGGTGCTACATGACACCCCGATTTTTATGGATGTTAGATGGTATCTTAGTCTAAGATTTCGGTAACCTGACCAGCGCCGACTGTACGACCACCCTCACGGATAGCGAAACGGAGGTTTTGGTTCAGAGCGATTTCAGAGAGCAATTCCACTGTGATTTCCACGTTATCACCAGGCATCACCATTTCAACGCCAGCAGGCAGAGTGATAGCACCAGTCACGTCAGTGGTACGGAAGTAGAATTGAGGACGGTAGTTGTTGCCAAACGGAGTGTGACGAC
>Ga0310690_10007131_pt1 | contig 14481 bp, 8 predicted proteins | sample AusTroGonzalo_MG_2_FD_207661 | JGI IMG/M metagenome (GOLD analysis project Ga0310690, IMG submission 207661) | Bovine rumen microbial communities from tropical cattle in Woodstock, Queensland, Australia - Gonzalo_04 (v2) (version 2) | ecosystem: Host-associated > Mammals > Digestive system >...
AAATGCAAAAACGGACAGATGCGAAGTCTGTCCGTTTTTTTTTATACTATTATTAATGTCATTAAAAATACTTGTAAATTCACTTTCCGGCGGAGGAGCTGAGCTTCAGGCAGCGCAGCTTGCCCGAGATTTAAAGGCGGAGCTGTTCATTTTGGACAAAAGTTTCTCTGCAAGAACTTCTTCAGTCGCTGATTTCAAAATTCTTGAAGGCAAGCCTTCATTTCTTCCTTCAAAAGCCGGCTTGCTTTTCATAAAGAGATATGCAAAAGAGCTAGCCGCAAAAGTAAATAAAAATGACATTGTATTATCTTTTATGCCCAAGTCTAATTTTGTAAATGCGGCAGCATCGGAGCTAAGCGGGCATAAGGCAGTATTAGGAGAAATAACCCAGCCTTCAAGGGAATATTCCGGGATTCGCGGCAAAATAATGCAGCCTCTTATAAAAAAATATTATCGCAAGGCTGCGCTAATTATCGCTAATTCACAAGGAAATGCCTTAGACCTAAAAAAAAATTTTGACATTAACCCTGAAAAAATAAAGGTTATTTATAATTCTTGCGACATCAGCGCCATACGCAATGCGGCTAATGCTCCTCTTCCAAAAGAATATGAGAAAGTTTTTGAAAAAACAGTAATTATTACTGCCGGAAGGCTTACAAAAGCAAAGGGACAATGGCATCTTCTGAAAATATTTGCTGAAATAAAAAAAGAATTGCCAGAAGCAAAGCTAATCATACTCGGAGACGGAAATCTAAAAAGAAAACTGAGAACTCTTGCGGCAAAGCTGGGGCTAAATGCACATGACGGAAGAAAAATGCCAAATGCGGAAAAAGATGATGTATTCTTTGCAGGCTTCCAGAAAAATCCTTTCTGCTTTTTGCGCAAGGCCAAGATCTTTATTTTTCCCTCCTTATGGGAAGGCTTGCCTAATGCCGTAATTGAAGCCCTGGCAGCAGGAATCCCTGTAATGGCAGCCGACTGCGCTTCCGGGCCAAGAGAAATACTAGCACCTGAGACTGATTTCAGCATGCGAACTGAAAAGCCTGAAGAGCACACTGCCGGAATGCTGCTTCCGCCTTTTGACGCAAATGCAGATGATTTCTATATGCCGGTTTCTGACCTTGAAAAAACATGGGCGGCAGAAGCGGTCAAGCTATTAAAAGATGAGAAAATGCTTATTGCCAGCAAAGTGGCAGGAATGCTTAGAGCTGCTGATTTTGACTCAGGAAAACAAATTCTGCTTTGGAAAAATGAGCTCAGCAAGCTTACCAGGTAAAATCCCTAACCTTCTTTTCAGTTTCTTTTAAAGGCTTATACTCGTCAAACACCTGATTTTCAGGAATGTCAGCAACTCTTTCCTTTCCTTTCTTGAAAAGCTTGTTTTCACTCTGCTTGCGGTTTTCTTCCCGGCTTCTGTAATGGTACTCATATACCTCACGCATGTTTTCACGCCGATCCCCGAAGAACAGCGATATGGAAAAGCGATGGGCAAGCCCTAAATCACCGTAAGGCATAACGGCATAATCAGCTAGAAGATCGGTAGTCTTAAAACCAATGCCTCCAGAAATGCCTGAGCCGGCATTTTTATCCCTTCCGCTGGAATATCCTGCTCTCAAAAATATAGCCTGCTCTCCATCATCCCTTATAGGCAAACTGTATTCGCCTCCAGCCGCAAAATGAGAACCGCTGTCAATATAATCAATCCAGTCAACCGCCAGTTCCAGGTTTTTCATGACTTTGCGGCTTATTCCCGCGCGCAATGAGCGTGGCAAGTCAAAGGATTGTTCCCCTAATTTTATTTTTGGGCCCAAATTAACTGCGGAAAAACCTATTTTCACATAGTCGCCCCTATAAATTGCGCCAATGTCTCCGCCCATAACCCTATCGGACCTGTTATCGCCGCTTTGAGAAAAGAGCTTTGCCTGTGCCGCAACATAAAATCTTTTAGAAAGAATATGTGAAATGCCAAGAGAAGCTGACATTTCCAGGGAATCAAAAGAGCCTGTTGATGAGCCCTCCTCATCATAATACTTCATATCTCCGCTTAAAAGCGCTGATGCTCCAATAAGCAAAGTAGAGTGCTGAGAAATCTGCTGAGCATAGGATATGTTTTCTATGGACATATCCTCAAGCCATATTGAGTGCGAAAAAGAAAGACAGCGGCGGTCCATATACACTGAACCCGCAGGATTGGCAAAAACGCTATTGCAGTCATCGCCTAAAGCTGTATATGCGCCGGCAAGGGCGGCAGCCCTTGCGCCGCCAGAGATTTTAAGAAAAGGAAGCGCCGCAGTTCCTGTGTCCGCATAGGCAGGAAAAGCAGCTGACAGCAATATAAGAAGGAATATTATTCTTTTCATGCCAGTCACCATACCGCAAAAAATTTACCTTTAGACTTGCCATAATTGGAGGTTTTAATAAGGTATAAGTAAATGCCGGATGCAGCCATTGAGCCGTTCTTGGTTTTTCCGTCCCACACATTAGTGCCGGCAGGAAGCTCCTTAACAAGCTCTCCAGCAGAATTATATATAAATATCCTTATGTCTTTCGCATCAACAGGTATTCCATTGAACTTAAGAGTATTTCTGGTGAAATAACATGGATTTGGAGATGGAGCGACATTAAATGACAACAGACTATAATTCACGCTGCGAAGAGAATATATTGAAAAATGATTTACAGCTGCAGAAACCTGCCTGTTTTCCCTGTCTATTACGGAATTGGCGAGAGGCACCCATTTTACGGAAGAAGGATCTAAATAATGCACAAAAAGAGTGCTTACATCAATATAGTCGCCATCAGTTCTGCCATCGCCATCTGCGTCATAATAAGGGAATATTAATGTAATAGGCTTTGAGAAAGAGTCAATAATATTTCCAGATCCGTCTTTAGCCTTAAAATCCCTAGGCATATAAACTACACGCAGTTCGGAGCTGTCAGTTGTAGCAAAATCCGCCAGCTTTGTCGTATCCGTGCTGGCCGGCGTTATATGTATGCTCAAAGATCCATCCACAGTGTTCGGAAGAACAGATGCTTTAAACCCGTCGCTGTTTTCAAATACCAGGGCTGAGGAGTTGTCCCTTTTGGCATTAATCGTAAAATATTTTCCAGTGTCTATAGCAGTTCCTGCATTGCCTGCTTTATCAATAATATTACAGCCAAAACTGGCATTCCCCTCAAGCTCGCTGTCTGTGTCAATATATCCTGAAAAGTTCCAGTAATATCCATTGCCTTCGGTTTTAGAGCTTACGGAAAGCTGATATTTTGAAGAACTGGCTCCCCCCACATAGTAATACAGCTCTGGGAAAGCAGCCAGTTTATAATCTGGCTCGGAGAGACGGAAATGGCCTTTAATCGGAGAGCCTGATTTCTGCTGAGCTTCCTCAAGCTGAATAAAGCTTATTGAGGCTGGAGTAGAGTCAACAGTAACTTTGCATGTAACAATATCTGATTCCCTGCCAAGGTTATTAACGGCCTTAACAGAAAAATAGTAGTCTTTTCCCTCTTGCAATGTCAAACTGTCAATATAGGCATTCTGCAATGATGTGCTGGTCCAGCCACGTTTTTCTGTGCCGCCAGCAGTAGTGCCCAAAGCATATTTGTATCCCGAAGCAATAAATTCCGGATTTACTGACTGATCGCTTATGCCCCAGCGCGCAGCAAAAGTGCTTGTCCAGTTAACATATTCAGGCGTTTCATTGCCTTGAGAACATATAACATACGGTATCTTGCCAGGCTTGCTTTCATCAATCCATTGGCCGTCTGAATGTTTCCATTCAGATTCTAAATCTACTTTGTTTACTGCCCTTACAGTAAAATAATAAGTGCTGCCATAAGAAAGAGACAGACCGCTTACGGTAACAGAACTGATATTTCCATTTGAAGTCCAATCCAGGACATCATTAGCAAACATCGTAGTGCCTATGCAGTACTCATATCTGTCTATCCCTGATTCATAATCAATGGCTTCATCCCAGTTAGCGCTTAGAGTGTCCGTAGATGAAGTGCTGCCAATATCCCTCGCTCCCAAGCCATCGCGAACAGGGGATGCCGTACTCCAAAAAGGGGCTGTATGATCAGCGACAGTTGACTTTACCACATAAAAACCGGGCTCAGTGCTTTCTCTAGATATGCCAGCCTTTGTCACGGCGGAAAAATGCCAGTCTGCCCTTCCTAGCGGATATGTAGACACTACAACTCCCTCAAAATTCCATTCATAACCGTATGCATCGCCAGACAAACTATTAAAGGAAACATCAACATCAACTCTCGTATCCTGATTATCTGCATGCTGAAAATAAAGAGTTGGCGTAGACACCAGGCTGTCATAGTGTTTATTAATACGGAAATATCCCGAAAAGCTGCCATAGGATACAGAGCTGGGCATAACAACATATTCTAAGAACGGGGCTATATCATCCACGGTCTGTCCATTGGAAATAATGGCCGCCGATTCCTTCTCATATTCTCCTACCGCAATAACGGAATAGTAAAATGTTTGCCCGTTAATTCCAGTAATGCTGGTTGATGACCTGAAAATGCCATTCACGAAATGAGAAGGATCTGCGATTTGCCAGCCCTGTATGTCATTGCCTCCGCTATAACTGCCTATAGCGTACTTGTAATAAAGAGCCTCACTCTCTGTTTCAGAGTTTTCTATAAAGCTTTTTCCCCAATGGGCTCCGATGGTCACGGTGCTTTGGATATAATCAAGATCATCTTCTGCTTCGCCATAATAACCATCGTTCACATATGAAACAGGATGAGGTTTTTTGTACCAGTGCTTCTGTCCGTTTGACCATATTGCATCGGATTCCATCCTAAACAGATTATATGCCTTAACGCCAAAGTAGTATGTGGTTCCAAAAGTAAGTTCCAGGTTTGTTACAGTGGTGGAAACCGACATTCCCGCATCAGTCCAGCCTTTCACATCCGTAAGTCCTGGAGCAGTGCCTATAGCAAACATATATCCGCTCAATCCAGACTCAGGATCTGAAGCGCCATCATTAGTATCTGGGCTAAACTTCCAGGTTGCGCTAAGCTTAAATGAATCAGTAGCGATTACAGTTTCACTAGAGACACTGATACCGTCTCTCACAATGGCTCCTTCTGCCCATACCGGAGGAGTGTTATCGTTATCTGCGAAAGCCTTTATTGGAAAATTTGAATTGGAATGATCAAAAAAATGATGGTCTGAAGTAATTTCAGTTAAATCCCTCCAAGATGAAAGGTTATTCTGCCGATAAAAGCTCTGGCCCGTATGCGCAGATGCCCCTGACACATAGCCCTGATAGTTTGCTTCAATGGCAAAAGGCTCTAATATGCCATTACCGTTTATTTTTAATATGACAGCAAACTGCTCCCCGGAGCGGACAAGGATACTTTTATTGGCAGGCACCTTTAAGGTATGATACCCCGCATTGCCCATAGTTCCTGATGAGACAAGCACAGCGCCGTCTAATGTTTTCGGAGGCGTAACCGCAATGCCGGTAGCCACATATACTTCATAAGGAGTATTAACAGCTTCCGTATAGAAGGATACCGCTTTAACCATAATGTTAGAATCTGCGGTAAACATATTTGCAGCCTGCTGAGAGGAACATGTGTTAGAGCCTGTAAAATCCTCGCAACCTACTGCAAGCACGCTGCCAAAATCATCGTATGAGAAAATTTTGCGATAATTGTCTGTAGGCTCAGGTGTCTCAAACACAGCGGTTGTGCCGCCTATGGATCTGTCATAATAAGACAAATAGAAATATCCTGATTCGCCGCTACTATCTCCCCAGCTATTGCGCACTATAAAAGCTCCGTTTTCTTTAGGAGTATGATCTACGGAGTGTTCGTCTGTTATTGTGAAAGAAGCAGCAGGAATATTATCATCCCAGCCAACTATGCTTACAGCATGGCCATCTGTATTACAGGTATCCTCATCGCTGCCAATGCCAGAAGGCTTAGTGCAGTCATAGGCATAGAAATAAGAATTCGGGCCACCATAACCTCCAACCCAAAATCTATCCTGTGCGGATATTCCTATAAAAACGGGGCCATACGCTATTAGAGCTCTTTTAACATTAGCAATATAATCAGGATCATAGTCCGCATCATTTCCATAATAAGCTGGAGTAACAGGAGGGATCCAATGCATATTCTGCAAATGTTTTTTTACCGGCCCTGAGGTGTCTTCGTCAACAGGCCCGGCCCATTTGCTCAAAAAAGCCGTTGCCATTGAGGCATTTCCGCCATCATCTATGCCCCAAACGAAGCCATGATTTACGGACATGTGATATTCATTAAAATTATTGTTTTCACCTGCATCCTTGCGTAAATTAGCCTCCAGGGAAGCAAATGTGGCATAAGCCCAGCAGTTTCCATAAGGATACTGGTTCCTTACAGGAGACAGATAAGAAGTATCCCGCATATCATATCTGGCATCTGAAGGCGAAGCGCCAAGCATAATGGCTGCAGGAGATTTCTTCTGCCCGCCGGAGGGATTATTACCGACATAAAATTTGCCCTTAAGGCGCGCAGGATCAAGAATTTCAGGTATCAGGCCTTTTTTTCTAGAAGAAGGTGCGGAAGATTTGAGCATTGCGGCATTTCCGCTTTTTTTGCCGGAAACGCTGCTTGAAGAGGCCTGCTTCTGCTGCAGCCAATGCAAATAAGCAGGATTAATGCTGGCAGAAAAAGCCGGCACAGCCAGCAAAAGAATTGGACAAAAGACCGCAAGAAAAAATAAATTTTTTATCCGTCTCATTATATTTATTATATATTATTTCGCTGTTCTATATGTTTTTCCGCTTTTTAAGCTATTTTTATTCACATACTCAAAAGGCGCCGGCACAGACCAAGGGCTGTTTGATAAGCCATCAGAATACATTACTCTGAAATAGTAATTATTTCCGCGCTTAAGCTGAAGCTCCGATGTTCTATATGAACAGGTATCGGAAAAAACATCAGCAGCAGGAACTGAAAAATCTTTAACGTCTGAAACCTGCAGCCGGAAATATTTCTGATTTCCGGAAGGCCAGCTAAGCCTGCGCCCGGCAACTGTATTTTCAGGCAGTTCAAGAGCTTTCAATTTAGATGTTTTGCCTTTAACCGCAGGCTTTGACACAGCGAATGTAGACGGTTCTGAAAAAGAACCTTGAGAAAGCTTTTCTTTACGCACCGTCTTAAAAGAAGGGGCAACGCGCCAATAGTGAACGCCGTCTGGCCAGAATGCAGGCATTATCAGATGGCAGTTTTTTCTTGTAACGGCATCAAACGACACTCTCTCAAAAGACTTGCCATGGCTGGTCTGGAGCCGATATGATATTGCATCCGGCACATTGTTCCAGCACAGTTTCAGATATTTTCCTTTTGAGCCTGCGCGGTGCGCTGTCATATCTATTATAAGCGGAGCATCGTCGGGATTTTCCTGCATATAATTGTTCCAGCGGGCAGCGGCAAGCATGCCTTTCTCTCCGAATTTCGCAAACTCGCCCATATAATCTATGCGTTTCCTGTATATTTTAGCTCCATATTTTTCTTTCAGCCTGCTTTCCGCCTCTTCAGGAATATAACCGCGGAAAACATTTGCAGAATATATTTCAAGAATGCGGGCACCCCAATTTTCAAGATCGCTGCTAAACGCAGAAGCAGACACCGTTTCCTCATCAGGCAGCAGAAGCAAAGCTTCCGCCTCCTTATCAGCAAAAGCATCGGCAGCCAACAAGGCTGCTAAAGATAATGCGCAAAAAAAGTAAAAAAATTTTTTCATAATAATCTATAATATAATTATGAGCAATTATCCGCAGCTTTCGCAAGCCCCAGAAAATGATTCCGAATATGTAGACGCAGAAATCATATATAATGGCGGAGACAAAAAAGAAAGCGACCGGATATTTGGCAAAAACAGCAATGCAGGCACAGACGAAACCGCGCACGGTGCAAATGATGGCGGAACAGAGAAAATAATCCGCAGGATAAAAGTAATGTCAAAAGGCATAGGCGGCATAATGCTAGCCCTTGGCCTGATAATGCTTATAGCCGGGATATGGCTTACGTCAACCGTAATAGGAATAATATTTGGCATCCCCTTAATAATCGCCGGAGCCTTCCTTGCCTATGCGGGCATTGCTTTCTGCGGCGCTGAAAGCATATCATCTTCGGGGAAAACCAAGTAAAAGCTGTTCTGTTTCAAGACTCACTCCGGTTTTGGCTTCCACCTTATTTTTCACTTCATCTATAAGCATATAAATATCTTCTGCTGTAGCATTTCCGGCATTTATTATGAATCCGGCATGTTTTTCTGATACCCTTGCGCCGCCTATGGTTAAGCCTTTTAAGCCGCAGGAATCAATAAGCCTGGAAGCATAATCTCCGGGAGGCCTGCGAAAAACGCTGCCCGCTGAAGGATATTCAAGAGGCTGTTTTTGTCTGCGGGCCTGCAATATATCATTGCGTTTTTTTAGCAAAACTTCGGCATTTTCTGGAATAAGCTCAAACTCTGCTGAAAGCACAAAGCAATCCGTTGGAAAACCGGCATGACGATATGAAAACTGCGTATTTTCCCTAAGCAGCCTTTCTTCTCTGCCATCCGGATGCATGACAACAAAGCTTTTAAGAAAATCAGCAGTCTCCCGCCCATAAGCTCCGGCATTCATGCGCAATGCTCCGCCTATTGTGCCCGGAATGCCGGAAAGATTCTCATAACCTCCCAGGCCTTTTTTCAGGCATTGGCAAATAAATGCATCTAAAGCTGCTCCAGCTTGCGCATAGACGCCATTGCCATTGAAATCAATCTTGTTCATAAGGCCCGTAAAAACAGTTATTCCAGGCAAGCCTTTGCTGCTTACCAGGATATTTGAGCCTTTGCCAAGAGGCATTACAGGCATGCCATGCTTATTTGCAAAAGAAAGCAGCAAACGCAGCTCATCAGAATCTTTAGGCTTAACAAGAAATTCAAATTTGCCTCCGGTCCTATAAGTTGTATATTGCCCGGCAGGAGCATTTCTTTGGCATCTCCCAGAAAAAAGCATTTCAAGTTCATGAAAAATATCGTTCATATATAATAAAGTCCATTAAAAATATTGCTTTAGGCCTTAATCATTTCAAATGAGAGCGCAAAGCTAAAGCTTCATTGTTTTCCGGAGAAATAAGCAAGGCTTTATCGCATAATGCCAAAGCCTCATCATTCCTGCCTTTTCCAGCCAGAGCATAAGCCCTAAGGGTAATGGCCTCCGAATTATCAGGGAGCAAAGCCAGAAGCTGCTCTGAAACAGCGGCAGCCTCCTCATAGCGCCGCTCGTCAACCAGCAAACGGCCCAAGGCATAAAGAGCCTTAGCGCTGTTTCTCCTTATTTCTATGGAACGCAAAAAAAGATTTTCAGCTTTTTTAGAATTTCCCTCGTCAAGATAAATGCGCCCGGCTTCATAACAGGCATCATAACGGCTAGAGTCCAGTTTCATTGCGCGCTCAAAAAAAGAAAGCGCGGATTTTTTGTTTCCCATGGCCAGATGTATCTTTCCGGCATTGCAAAGATAAGAGCTGTCATCAGGCTTAAGCTCAAGAGCTTTGCCAAGATAAAGCAAGGCCGCTCCAAAATTCCTGTTTTTATACTGCGCATTTGCCAGATTATTCCATGCTATGTCGCATTTCTTATTGTATTCCAGGGCATGAAGCCACAAGGCTTCAGAATCAGCCCATATTTTCTGCTGGAAAAAGGAAAGCCCGGCAAACAGGAAAGGAACGGACATAAACAGAGCCCTTAGCAGAAACTTGGGAAAATTAAAAAATTTTTCTTTATTTTTAAAGAGGGCATCAGCATTTCCGCATAAATATCCGAAAAGAATGGCAATGGAAAGCATTGGCAGATATGTGTACCTGTCGCTGGCCGGCTGAGGGGCGCCGTTTAGGATTCCGCATACGGGAAAAAGGGTTATGATATAGTATGCTAAGGCGAAAAGGAAAACAGGCTGTTTTTTGCGAAGCTGCCATGCTCCCCATGTTGCGGCAATAAAAAAAACAGATGAAAATATTATAGGAACAGCCCAGCGCTCAGGCATAGGATATACAGGAATAAGGCCTAAAGGCAAAAGAGTCTTAAAGACATAAAAGCCATAAGCATATATGCCCTTCAGTATTGAAGGTTCATAATACGAAGGCTGGCCGGCTGACTTTCCTGCTCCAAAATAAGCTATAAGGCCAAAAATGAATGCCAACAGGAAAAAAGGAATTTTTTCCAAGATAATTTTACGGTTATTCTTTAGGAAAGATATAAAAGATTCCTTTATGCTGCCATGTTTTTCATAGCAAAAGCGGCGCAAAGGATAAAAATCTAGCAAAACCAGAACAGGAGGCAGAATTATTGCCATGCTTTTTGAAAAAAGGCCGCAAAGGAAAAGCAACAAGGAAATAATAAACATCTTATTACCGGTGGTTTCCGGCAAGGCCTTGCCTGTTTGCTCAGCATATTCTTTTTCAAATGCCGCATATTTAAAATAAGCAAGCAGAGATGAAAGATAAAAGAAACCGCATAAAAGATCTCTACGCTCTGTTATCCAGGATACAGATTCCGCACGCAAGGGATGCCATGCAAAAAAAACTGCTGCCATAAATGCTGGCCATAGCATCATGTTTTCTGAATTATTATTTGGGAAAAGCCCATGGCTGCCGGCATCAGAAGGCATGCTCTTAAAAAAAACAAGGCAAAGCAGGAAAAACAAAACAGAATTAAAGCTGTGCAATATAATTGCCGTAAGATGATAACCGAAAGGATTCATTCCCCACAAACAGTAGTCAATGCCTAGCGTAAGCCAGGCCAGAGGCTGATAATGATTCATGTGAAATGTGGTAAACATCCATTTCAGGTTTTCCCATGCCAGCCCTCTGTAATTTTCATTTAAGACAAAATTAAGGCTGTCATCCCAATCTAGAAATTCCCCTGAAAGTGAAAATGAAAAAACAGCAAAAGTTAAAATAAAAACAGCTGCGGCATAAAACCATAAATAATTTTTTATCTTCATATTTCACATATCATGCGGCATGGGAAAAACAAAAACTCATTGCTTTTCTTTCAGCTTTAGTCTCCTTAATTATAGTTTACAAGATTTTGAACAATGCTGACATGACATGAAATTATTGCAAATTGTGCAGCTATTTTAATAGCTTTATAATTTGCTCACGTTTTTTTGCCGGCAAAAATCATTGGCAAAATTAGCTAACAGAGCATTATAGTTATGCTGAAGGCAAGAGTTTTATTCCGCTAAGTTTGATTTTAAAATTTTATCGCCATGCTGAACTTGTTTCAGAATCTTTACGGTTTAATGAGATTGTAAAATAAGTTTAAGACGGCAAATTCCATTGTTTTTTTAACAAGCATGCCGTATCAATGATTTCCCTTAATAGAGACTTTAAAATAAGTCTGGAGATTATATATTATCCAGATTAATTTTTAAGGCCATACGAACAGCGCCGGTGTCACTAATGACGCCGTAGCCGTAAGAATCCACGGAGCCGCCGGTGTTGACGCGCGCAGCGAGATTCTGACTGCGGCCGGGGGAACGCAACCACCACCAGCACGAACCGCCGTTCGTGTATGTACCTCTTCCTTCCGCATAGGGCGTTGGCCCAACCTTCCTGTCATTATTGTTCTTGAAATATTTGTTTGCCTCAGCTATGCTGAGCAGGAATACCTTGTCCCCAGTCTCTCTGTTTTCAATTATCGCTTTTTTTCCCTCGTCTTTGAATGCTACATTCCAAAATTCATTGTTGAGCCACGCCCTTATTTCACTTTGTTTCCAATTATTGCTTGATAAGTCAAATCTCCTGGCATCCAGACTGTATTTGCTTATCAACAGTGCCGTATCATCTGAATATCGCTCTAATATTCTCCATTCTATCAGCCTTTCTGTTCCGTCTGATTCAAACGGATAACTGCCGAACTTTATTGTATCGCCTTCTTTTAGATTATCTATATATTTCCTGTGCTGCCGCTCATTTTCCTGTTTTTGGCGTTTTTCCTCCGCAATACGCTGCTCCTCTGCTTCTTCGGCAAGGGCTTGTTTTGCCGGCTCCAATGGATTTATTTTCCCGCATTCCAAGCAGAATTTATCAAAACTGCCGTCTTTATTTTTCCGGAATACTTCGCCGCAGGCACATTGCATTAATATAAGCAGCTGGCCGCATTCTCCGCAGAATTTTGCGCTGTTTTCATATTCAATGCCGCATTTGGGGCATATTTTAATGATGTTTTTGCTATTGCCGCCTTTCTTTACAATGCGGTAGGCTTCTTCAAGAGCTGATATGTTTCTTCGCACTGAATCAGCCGGTTCTTTGTAACTATCTCCAACCCATAATTTTAAATTTTCTTCAAGCTTGCTTTTCTCGTTCTGATAATATTCTTCAATGCGGTTTTCTTTAGCAGCCTTTGTTACTCTTGCCATATATGCATTAAAAGGCGCATTCTCTTTCGGTGCTGCATACAAACCTGTGCCTTCCCTTATATCAATTTCCGGGCCGTTGTCTTTTTCCATAACTTCATATTCCTTATGTTCGTATTATGAGCGCAAAAAGAATAGAAAACTGTTTCTTCTATGATATAAAAAAGGCTGTTTCAGCCTTATGCAGAATGAAAACAGCCTTTTATAATTAACTGCGCGGGGCGGGACTCGAACCCGCAAGCCGCTAGGCACACGCCCCTCAAACGTGCGTGTCTACCAATTCCACCACCCGCGCGAAATCAATAAAGTTCCAAATGCTTCTTTATTTTTAGGAACCAGTTTTAAAGAACTATGATTATATTTTAATACTTTTTAAAAGTTAATGTCAACAGATTATTATCTAAATAAAAACCGCCTCCGAAAAAGAAGGCGGCTTTCAAACATTGATTAGCGCTATTATGCAAACGCTATAATATTATAATCTCAGCGGAAATAATTGTCCGGGTTATAAATATAGTAAAAGTCAAAAGGCTCCAGGCGAGGAAGAGGAATATATTTCATTCCATTTGCGTCTGTCTTTTCTTCTTTCAGCCCCAAAAGGCTTATTAAAAGGCTGCCGGAATCTTTCTTCTCCGGCTTTTTCACAACGCCGGTTTCCTCAATGCGCTTTACAACCTTGTCTGCCCAATGCAGTTTCACTGCATTGTCTCCATATTCTTCCCAGTCTCCATCTGAATTATGCTCATACATTTTTTTGCGGAAACCTTCAAGGCTAAGGCCCATTTTCTTAGCCACTGGAGTATTCATTCTGCGGTCAAGTTCCCTTGCGGCTTCAAGAGCTTCTTTCATCTGTGTCATGTTTCCGCGGGTTCCGCTGCTCATCTGATGATGAAGAATCATCGCATGCTCATAAATAAAAGACTTAGGCGCAAGAGTTGTGATTACTGCCGCCATGCTTGCGGCAAAAGATTTTACAACAACATAAACTGGAGAACGGCTTGATTCCATTGCTTTAAGTATGCGGTAGCCTGCGCGCACCGAGCCGCCATAGTTTGTGTCTATCACAATGAAAATAGGGGCAGTGGAAACATTATTGAAATATTCAATTCTCTCATTCACATAATCGGCTGTGGCATTCATAACTATGCCATTCATGGGTATGCGGCGGTCGCTTATCGTAAGCGTGCCAGTTTTAGCGTCAAAAGGATCTGAAAGATACAACGGATCCGTGTTAGCCTCTTTTTTCCAGTCCTCTTTGCTGCTGCGCATTTCCAGCTCTATCTTAAGTTTTTCAGCGGCAGCCTTAAGCATTTCATTTTCATGCCTGGCTTTTTTTTCTTCATAGTCCATGCGCTTTATGGCCATGTCTATCTCATTTTTTTCTTCCGTAAGCTTTAAAGTCTTGGCCCTTATTTCTTCTGAAGCAAGGTCATGCTCGGCTTTCAGCTTAGCTATTTTAGCAGTAAGCTCCGCCAGCTCTTTCTTTTGAGCTTCAGAAACAAGCTTATTTTCAGTGATGAGCTTGAGCAGCTTTTCATTGTCTGCTTTCATCTGGTCTTTTAGATTCTCATCATAAATTTTGTTATTGTATGATATTTTATCAAGCCTGTTCTTAATTTCTTTTAATTCTTTTTCCTCTTTCGTAAGCTCAGGAACAGCTGGCGCTACGGCTGCCGTCTCGCCATTATTGCCTGCCGCTTTGGCTGAATCCCCGGCTGCATAAGCCGCAAGCGGAATTGACAGCAATGCCGCTAAAAATAATTTTCGCATAAAATCCTCCTTAGTCTATTATTTAGTTTATGAAATTTCATTATATTTTTACAATTGCGATGATTTCTTAAAGGCTCTTTTAAAGAAAAGTATTGATACAATGTAATTATAAGGAACGCAATATTACTTAGTTGTCCTGAACTTGTTTCAGGCCTCTTTAAGACGCAGAGATGCTGAAATAAATTCAGCATGACGTAAAAACTGTAAAATCAATAATCTTCTTATAAAGAGCATTCTTAAAAACACAGAATCTGACAAAATAAAATATTTTAATTTCTCTTCAAACTG
>Ga0310690_10007140_pt1 | contig 14468 bp, 15 predicted proteins | sample AusTroGonzalo_MG_2_FD_207661 | JGI IMG/M metagenome (GOLD analysis project Ga0310690, IMG submission 207661) | Bovine rumen microbial communities from tropical cattle in Woodstock, Queensland, Australia - Gonzalo_04 (v2) (version 2) | ecosystem: Host-associated > Mammals > Digestive system >...
ATGATAATAAAAACCAACGTGTAGGAGAATGAAAAAATGCAAATGTTTCAAAAAGGTCGGTCGATGATAGAAATGCTAGGCGTTCTGGCCATTATCGGCGTATTAAGTATCGGCGGTCTTTTGGGTTACCGCCGTGCGGTGAATAATCATCAAGCGAATGTCATTTTAGACGACGTGAACCGATTCGCGTTCGTGATATTAGAGAGAAGCGGCCTTGCTCTTGATGCCGAAATCGATAAAGGTGACTTTAAAGAGAGCGGTATATATAATCTGAAAGGTTATCAAAGTGAGGAAGCCCAAGGCTTTTCTATTACTGTTCAAAATGTTCCAAAAGGTGTGTGTGAAGCTCTACTTCCCAAAGCGGTTCTTGAATACAAAGTCGGCATTGTCACCGCGGGTGGTTCTGTTAATGATGAAGTTATTTACGACACTTTAAACACAGATTTATGTAAAGATACAAACGATATTGCTTTTTATTTTGGGGATACTTCCGGTGTTTGTAACGAACCGGACGAAAGCGGGTATACGCCGTGTACGACAAATGCGGATTGTTGTGGGGAGTACTTCTGTTGGTACCCTCAATATCCTACTTATTCGGATTGTTCACCGGGGCTAGGACAATGTAAGCAAGTATCCGTGTATGCTTATGCCACAGGAGCCGAAAGAATGTCAGACGGAAAAACATGGACACGTAGCCTGGGAGGAATAAATTGGTGGGGAGCACAAAATTGGTGTGCTGCCCAAGGATTAAATCCAGCCAAACGCGCTGATATAGATTGTGTATGGACCGATAATTATGGAGAAGGCGAATGCAGTTCTGATACAATCAAAGCAATACATGAAAAATGGTCCAACAGCGGATGGTATTGGTTGGAAGGTGTAACATCCAGCTGTGGTGCTAAGGTTACAAATAATAATTCCATTGGCTACAATTCCCGGGAAATGCTTAGTGCTAGGGCATTGTGCCATTAACAAATGGATTTATCCCCAAAATCCGCCAGCGGTTCACCGGCGACGATGGTCGTGACGCCGGTTTTATAAATGCATTGGATTTGATTGTCGCGTTTTAACAAAAAGCTGTTGTCGTCCAGACCGACAATCACCCCTTGCAATTTCACATTGCAAACCAAAAAGACCGTTACCGGTATCGATTTTTCGTAAAGATATTTCAAGAAAGCTTTTTCCGCACCCTTTTCCATTTTTCACTCCATCCTAAAAGAAAAACAAACCCGCTGCGAACATCTTTTCGGCATTCTTATAATGTCCTTTTTCGGCCAAAACCCAAACACGGTCGTCCTTTTCAATAACCAAATCCGGCGTCAAGTCCTGCATCAAGCCCTTTCGCACCACCGCGCAAATTTGCACCCCTTTGTATTGTCGAATCTTCTTGAAAGGAACACCCACAATCTTTGACGTTTCCAACGCTTTAAATTCCATCAGCTCACCGATTTCCGGCCGCACCGAATGAACCGATTGCACTGAACCTTTCCGAATGTGCTGTAAAATCGTGGAGATCATCGCCGCGTTCGGGTTAATCACCACATTCACGCCCAAATGCGCGATAAGGTTGTTGTAAATCGGCTTATTCACCACAGCAAAGGTATGCTTGACATCATATTGTTTGGCCAATAGCGATAAAAAGATATTGTCTTCATCTTCGCCGGTTAAAGAAATCGCCGCATCCGCCGCGTCAATGTCAATTTCTTGAAGCAGACTTTCATCCAACGCATCGCCGCGAATAACCTGCGCGTTTTCAAGGTGTTTTGCCAAATACAACGCCCGTTGTTCATCTTGTTCAACAATGGTCAAATCGGTTGACGTGCCCTCTTCTTCCATCAAGCGCGCAAAGTTATATCCGACACGCCCACCGCCGAAGACAACAATCTTCCGAGTTTGTTTCGTTTCATTTCCCAAAGCGGCTAAAACATCGTTAACCTCTTCTTTTTGGGCGATGAAATAAACTTCATCCCCGATTTTTAAGTTGTTTTCGCCCGAAATAGGCAGGCTTTGGCCACCCCTTAAAATTCGGACGAAATTGACTTTCTTGTCCGGAAAGTGCTTTGATAACTTGTCCAACGGAACGCTTTTTAGGGTCATACCCTTTTGACATTTGGCCCCGACGAAGGCTACTTTTTGGTTTTGCATCGGGATAAATGTCGTTGTCCCCAGTTTTTGAAGGTTGCTCATGATAATCTTGGCCACTTCCTGTTCGGGGGAAATAACAACATCGATTTGCATATCTTCCAACAATTTGGCATAATTTTCCGCCGTGTAAAAGCCCGAACGAATCCGCGCAATCTTTAAGGGAACGGCGAAAAGCTTTCCGGCCTCAAAACACGTCAGCATATTTATCTCATCTTTGTCCGTTACAGCAATCAACATGTCGGCTTCTTTCGCACCGGCCTGTTCCAAAATTTCCGGTGATGAAGCATGCCCTTCTATGGTCTGCACGTCCAAAGAGGATTCGATTTGCTTTAAAATTTCTTTGTTTTCATCAATCAGAACGACCTGATTTTTTTCTTCCGACAGGTATTGAGCAATATGCCGACCGACATCACCTGCGCCACAAATAATTGCTTTCATTTTGACACCCCTATTTTGTATTTTTCCATTTTTGATTTTAACGTATTGCGATTCATTCCCAAGATTTTGGCGGCTTTAATTTGGTTGCCCTTTGTTTTTTCCAAGGCAACTTCTATCGCGGCCTTTTCCGTTTCCGAAACCATCTTATCATAAAGCCCCATGGGCGGACGCCGGCTTTCATAATAAGCCAGATAAGAATGCGCAAAACGTTTCAAGACCTCTTCCAAAGTCATTTTGTTTCCTGTTTAAAAAAAGCCCTTATCAACTCCCGAACTTTTTGTTCATTTGTTTCAGCATAGACCTTTTGCCGGAACTGTGCAACAAAAGAATGACCCGTTGCGTACCACGCTAAATGTTTTCGGGCGATGAACAGCCCTTTATGCCCGTAGTAAGACAAAATACGATCAAAATGTTCCAAGACCACCTCGGACAAAACAAAGTCCGGCCTTTCTTTTTCAATTTCCGCCAAAATCCATGGTTTTCCAAGCGCGGCACGTCCGACCATAAAGCCATCGGCACCCGTTATCTTTCGACATTCTTTGACGGATGCCGCATCAACAATATCGCCATTGGCAATAAGCGGTATATGGATATTTTCTTTGACTTTGGCAAGTCCCGCCCAATCCGCTTTTCCGGAATAACCCTGCTCTTTCGTGCGACCGTGAAGGATAATCGCATCGGCACCGGCCTGTTCAAGGTATTGACAAAAAGACACGATATCGACTTTGTTTTCATAATTTAAACGCGTTTTGACCGTTACGGGAATTGAAACAGCGTGCTTGACAGCTTCGACAACCTCGGCGGCACGAACAAAATCCAACATCAGGGCCGATCCGCCCCCTTTTTCGATAATCTTCCGAACCGGACAGCCCATATTAATGTCAATGGAATAAGCACCGTTCTTTTCGGCCTGTACAGCGGCTTTGGCCATATAAGCAGGGTTATTGCCGACGAATTGCACGGCGACGGGACCTTTTTCCTCGGCTAAGTCCATCATCGCCTTTGTTTGACGCGAACCATAACAAAACGACGTGGCCGTCAACATTTCCGAAAAAGTCAAATGCGACCCGAAAGATTGAACCATTTGGCGAAAAGGTTTATCCGTTACCCCCGCCATCGGCGCCAATATCAGGTTCGACGAAAGACGATTAAACAGGTCCATGATGCCTTTTTTTCACCATAAAATCCAAAACTTTTTCCAAGGCCTTTTCCCTTTCGGCCGGTGTCATCTTCTTTTCCAGAGCTTTCAAATCGGGGGAAACATCCCTTAAATTCTTTTGATTCGGGAAAATGTTGGACAACGCCAGATAAAGCCACTGATACGCCTTTTCATAATTCGGGCTTTTATCGCGGTCAGATGCGTAAATTTGCGCCAATTTTTGCTCCGCCGGATAGTAATCTTCCGCGGCCGCCCGCTCGTACCAGAAAAGAGCCTTTTCAATGTCCGATTCCGTCCCTTTTCCTTCCAAATAAAGATATCCCAAAGCGCACATAGCTTCCAAATGTCCGGCTTGTGCCGCCTGATAATACCATGAAAGGGCTTTACTGTAATTCATGGGAAGTTTTTTGCCGTCCTGATAAAGCCGTGCCAATTCGTATTGGCTTTGTGCATCGCCGTAACCGGCCGTTTTCATCAACCATTCAATTTCCCACTTTTCATCAATCGACGGCGGGCTTTCCAGCTGATACGCCGGCATCGTGTGCAAAATATCCAATTGTTTTATCGCCTGTTTATCGCCCTGCGCCGCTGCTTTTTTATACCAATGTTCGGCTTCTTTCAAGTCGGCGGGAACCTTTGGCTTTCCTTGATGATAAATCCGACCGAGTGCGTACTGTGCCTCTAAATTTCCTTGACGGGCCGACCGGCGCAACCAAAGAACAACTGTCGGATAATCGGCATTTTCCAACTTGCTGTACAAAGAAGCAACTTCGAATTGGGCTTTTGCATCCCCGTCTTGCGCCTTTTTATAGACTTCGGTTTGTTTTAAGTCTTCACCATTTAAGGGCAACAGAACGGATGCTTTGGCCGAAAAAGCCAAAAAAAGAGCAAAAAAACACAATAAACATTGACTTTTTTTCATCTTTGTGCGTATCTTTCCGTATATTTTAAAACTGTATTAGAAAATAGCATTTTTTTTGACAAAGGTTAAGAGAAAAATGAATAAAAAAGTCAGAGTCATCGGTGCCGGTCTGGCGGGAAGCGAGGCTTCTTGGCAATTAGCCAAAAGAGGATTTGAAGTGGAATTGATTGAGATGAGGCCCGTTCAAACAACGCCGGCGCACACAACGGACGGATTCGCGGAACTTGTCTGTTCAAATTCTTTGCGTTCCGATGACTGCACAAACAGCGCGATTGGCCTTTTGCACGAAGAATTGCGCCGGTGCGGTTCGTTGATTATGGAATGCGCCGATGAAACAAAAGTGCCGGCCGGCGGGGCTTTGGCCGTTGACCGTTCCACCTTTTCGGCTCTGGTTACCCAAAAGATTACATTTCATCCGTTGATTCACGTTGTACATGAAGAAATATCCGAACTGCCCGATGACGACATCCCCACAATTGTCGCGACGGGACCGTTAACATCTGCCAAAATGGCCGAAGCCTTGCAAAAAATAACGGGTGCGGAACAGCTTCATTTTTTTGATGCGATTGCCCCGATTGTCCTGACGGAAAGCATTGATATGACAAAGGCATGGTACCAATCCCGATATGACAAAGGGGACAAATTTGATTATTTGAATCTGGCGATGGATAAAGAAGAATACGAATCCTTTGTTCAAAAACTTTTGACGGGCGAAAAGAAAGCCTTTCACGAATGGGAAAAAGACACGCCCTATTTCGAAGGGTGCCTTCCCATCGAGGTCATGGCCGAACGCGGGCTTCAAACGCTTCGTTTCGGGCCGATGAAGCCGGTTGGTTTGACAAATCCGCATCATCCGGATAAAAAGCCCTACGCCATTGTTCAACTGCGAAAAGAAAATACCAACGGCACCATGATGAATATGGTCGGTTTTCAAACAAAGTTGTCCTATCCGGCACAAAAGGAAATTTTCAAAACGATACCGGGGCTTGAAAACGCCGAATTTACGCGATTGGGCGGCATTCACCGGAACACCTTTGTTTGCGGCCCAAAAGTGTTGGACGAACGATTGCATTTGAAAAAACAACCCAACATCATCTTGGCCGGACAAGTTTCCGGTTGCGAAGGATATATCGAAAGCGCCGCTATGGGCTTTTTATCAGCCTGCCTATTGGCACAGCCTGACTTACCTCTTCCGCCGGCGGATACGGCTTTGGGAGCAATGTTGTCGCACGTGACAAAAGGAAATGTCGAAACATATCAGCCCATGAATATCAATTTTGGCCTGTTTTCCGAAATTCCCGATAATCTTAAACGCAAAATAAGGGGCGCACAGCGGAAAAAATACTATTGCTCGCGCGCCCTTGAATCTCTTAAAGAATGGATAAAGCTTTCTGAAAAATAGCCCTATTCAATACAACAATCGACCGCTTTTCTGATAACGGCCTTCATCTTACCAAAGAAACTGCCGTCGGATTGGCCTTCCGCTTTTTCAACTTTCTGCGGGATGTCAACCTTTGAAAGCTTTTCTTGAAGCTTTTGGACCTTTTCTTCGTCATCGGAAACCCATTTGACATCCTTGGCATCCACCAAGTTCATGTTCAACCCCCAAAACAAGCAATACAAGTCATAGGCTTGATTGAAAAGCTGATAAGCCTCTTGCTTGTGACCCATACTTTGCTGTTTGGTCCCGACCTCCATCAAACGCATAGACGAAGCCAAAAGGTGCTTTGAAATGCACCACACTTCGCCTTCATAGGACGGGATAACCTTTAACATCAGATTTTTGCGCAATTCGCGAACTTCTTGGATTAAGTCATAAAATGTATTTTTCCCTGTCTTCGCCCCGGAAAAAACCAAGTGCTCTTCAATCGAAATCAGGTTCATAATCGCAATGGTCAAATCCTGATCAGAGGACAAATCCTTTGGATTTTTCTTTTTCGTTGCGTCAATCCGTTCAACAAATTCTTTAACACTTTCTGCTTTTTTCATTTTAATATCTCCTAACCAAGAATCATAATTTCTTTACAATCGCACAGGCTTGTTCCCCAAAAGGCCCAACACACCAACGCGTCGCAAATAATCGGAACAACCACTTTTTCAAACGGGAAATGAGCGTGGCCGCCGTTTTTTTCCTTCATCCACGCATACAGATGAACGCCGAAAATATGCGCCAAGGCGCCACACAAAACAGCCAACAGAAACGAATCCATATAAAGAAGGTTCCAATGTAACTTCGGCGTGTATTCAAGCTCTGTCTTGTAGACAAAAGCAACAGAGGACAACGACACAAGCATCAAAATCTGATTGCGAAGCCAAAAGTTCCATTTCCTTTTTTCGCAGAAACGAATCATCCAATATCCGAACACAACGAGCAAAGCACCGGTTAAAACGCCGACGACTTCATTTTTTACACCAAAGTATTTGGCCAAAGCCAAGGACGAACCGATCAACGCCGGACAAAGCGTCGTGCATGCAGGGTTTGCAAACGCCTTTACCGATGCAAACAATGAAAGACAAAAACTCCAAAAGACAACCTTCATCTCAACCTCTCTTTTGTTAATTTAAGGACAGCCTATATGAAAAGACTTTTTTTTACAAGTCCTTTTCTTTAAATTCGACAACAATTCTTTTCTTGTTTTCGAAAAGAAGCCCTTTTTCAGGCAAGCGACGATACACTTTTTGGAACAGGAAAGTCCCTAAATAAAAGCCCGAGAACAGTCCGATTAAAGCAAAGAGTGTTGAAAAAACGGGTATCAATCCCAAAAGAAGAAAACCGCAGAAAGCCCCCGTCACACCAAACAACAATCCGGCGCCAGAAAAATCAATGGCCCCCGCCGGACAATGATTGACACAACGGAAACAACCGACACAGCCGTTCTTCCAAACGGGAAAGTCCTTTTTTATTTGAATGCAACGCACCGGACAATCCTTTGCGCACAGGCCACACTTTGTGCATTTGGACGTTGCCACAAAACAATGCGCCAACGCTTCTTTCAAACAATAAAGGTACAAAAAGTAAATAAACCCGCCTAAAATGGAAAAGAAGAAAGGTTCGACCGGCACTTTTTGGGGCGGATTTACGAAATCTTTCATATTTTCATCAATTTTTTCACCGGCGCGCGTTAAAATGGCCTCTCGTTCTTCCGGCGGTATTTGCGATGACTTCAATCCCAAAAATGTATCAGGCATTACCACTTCGCGGGTTGAAATAACTTCATAACCCCGATCTTTCAACCAAAAACGTCCCAAACGTCGGGCCATTCCACTCATTCCGCCGTCAACAACCCACAAAAACGCCGGCTTGGCCGCCACCATGGGCATAATCTTTAAATAGCTGATAACATTGGCGGGAAGCCCAAAAAAATAAACAGGGAAAATGAACAGGTCCGCATCTGTCGATGAAGCAACTTCACCGGCCGGTTGTTGAATGTCACGACAAAAAAGGACGTTATGCCCTTCCTTTGACATTTTTTCCTTTGCCTTTAAAGCGACCCAACGGCTGTATCCGCATCCCGAAAAATAATAAATACCAACTTTCATTTTTACTCCTATTGATAATACTTAATAAAAGATTGAAGTGTCGATTTGGGCGGGTTTAAAACATCGGCGCAACTACCTGTTTTCAAACCATCCAGACTTCCGCCTGTTTTAATAAGGTATTCGTTTTGTTTGGCTTCAACAAACGGATAAACGGCGGCTTCGTCTGCCTGTCTGAACAACTCGGCCGCATAGTCCAAGTTTTGTTCAACCCCTTCCCCGCGCGCATAAAGAATGCCTAATAAATTCAAAGATTGCGGATAATCTTCTTTAACGCCGGCGGCGGCCCAAACAACAGCCGACTCTTCGTCCGGCAAAGGACCTTCCGACAAGTACATTTTTGCTTTTACACAAAAAGCCCGTTCCCTTTCTTTGGCTGACAAAGCGTCCGTGGGTGAAGAATTTATAACGCTGACCAACAAGTCGGAGGCTTTTTTCATCGAGGCTTCATCCCCCTGACCGACCAAATGTTCCGCCAACGCCACATAGGCCGGTAAATATCTTGATTTTTGGTAATTACCCAAAAGATATAAATGCTTATCGGCTTTACGTGACAGGGCTGTTTCACCCCAACGATCCGCATCCTTCATTGAGCATTCCGAAAGCCCGCGAATATCCGTTGCATCGGGCTGGTTTAAACTTTCCAAATAACGGGTAAGTATTGAACATTCATCATCCGTAAAAGTAAAGGAAAACGGCGGTATTGTCCTTAAAATCTTTTCCTTTGAAGATTGCGCTTCACGACAAAGCGGCAGACAATCCTGATCTTTTTGCAACAAAAGAACAACTCTTTCGGCACGCCGCTTTAAGATAACGGCCGTCGGATGAATTTCTTCAACGATGTAATCGCCGGCATGTTTGTTCAAATAAACGGTCATTCTTTCGCCCTTCTTATCTTCCAAAACAGCTCTGTTATCGTTTGTGGAAATAAGGGTATAGGGCTTGTTTCGATTTGTCTTTTCCCAATTTAAAACCTCTATGCAATCGCAATCTTGCCTCTGCTTGGCCGCTTGGGGTTCCGCCGGCAAAGGCTTTGTGCAGGAAAGCGCACGCTTTTTCAGGCCGTCAAGAACTATATCTTTTTTCAATCGACCGGATTTATACAAAGACAAAATACTTAAATTTTCTTCCGCGGCCGGACATCCCTTTAAAGCGGCTTTCCAAAGGGACCTTTCACCATTTACATCGTCCGACGGATACCCTCTTTCCCAAAGGGCCACACCCAAAGCGTTGGCGGCAACGGGGTCATCCATTCCGGCGGCAACGGACAGAAAAGCGATGGCCGAATTTAAATAACGCCCGACACCGTTTCCCGAAAAATATGAAAGACCCAGCAAAGCATAAGCCTTTAAAACAGCCTCATCTGTTTGTGTCTGCGCCACAAACTTTGTATTTGGCCAAGGATTTTCAGCCACAATCTTTTCAAGCAATCGCACCCCTTCCGATGCATTGTCTTGATTAAAGTTCTGCTCGGCTTGGGCATACAGAGCCGGTACATATCCCAAATCCGCCGATTTTTTAAGATAAAGGCCCGCATATTCATGATCCGGATAATATTTGGACAATTCGAACATCGCTCGTTTATATTGATTTTGGCTCAACAACGGTGCCCATTTGGTCCACGCCTGCTCTTTATCTTTGAAAAGGCATTCGTCATAAACGGCTTGGCTTTCCTTACTCTCGGCCATTTCTAAAAGTTTTAAACATACCTCGTCTGTCTGTGCAAAAGCGCTTACAGACGCGAAAAGTCCCACAAACAAAGCAATCTTTTTCATACTGCCCCCTTTTTTGATAACAATAGCCTGTTTTTTTTCTCACGACAACAGAAATTTTTTATTTTTCCCTTGATTTAAACGCAAAACACCTTTACTCTACATTTATACATAAAAAGAAAGAGAGAAAAGATGTCAGAAGATAAAGAACTTTCCGAAACTTTGGCCGGTTATTTTTTACAGATAACGGACACTTTTTTTTGTACCTTTAAAGACGACGGCACAATTCAATTCGTCAACGAAGCGGCTTCACGGCTTTTAAATTCGCCGGCGGATGAGCTTGTCGGACGAAATGTCCTTGATTTATTTTCCGAAGATTCGAGGGAAAGCGTAAAGGAAAAGATTGTCACCATCACGGGCCGAAGCGATTATTTTCCGGTTCAAATCGTCTTGCCGGATAAGTCCGTTGTGGACATAAAGGTCCGTTTGATTCCTCTTTTCTTAGGGGACGATAAAGTCTTTATGATGGAAGCAAACGACCAAAGTCAAAACTTGTCTTTGGAACGCAAGATAAAGTCGTTGGAAAGCCGGATTTTTCAACTTTCACCGATTGATTTGGAAACGCATTTGCCCTCTCCGGTGCTGTTTGCGGACAGAACAGATCAGGCGATTTTAAGAGCTTTGCGTGAAGCGCGCGGCAATTTGGAACAGATACAATCTTTCCTGTCCGTAATGGTTTTAAATATCCTAAATTTCGAACAAATCGAACAAAAGTTCGGTATGGAAGGTCGTCGCTACGTCACGGATATCTTGGTTTCGCGCTTTAAATCAACGATTCGAAGCGTTGACACCTTGGCCAAACCCAAAGAGGACTTTTTCTACTTCCTTTTCGAATCCATTCGTGATAAGGCCAACATTCAAATTATTATTGATCGGTTGAAAAACTGCGCCAAGGTCCCCATCGCATACAAAGGGGAAAACATTGTTTTGGATACTAATTTGGGCGTTGCTATCTATCCGGATAACGGTACCAGCGCGGTGACTTTGATGAAATGGGCGCGCCTAAACACAAAGGAAGAGGCCGCACCGGAACTGGAAGACAAACCGGAAGATTAATAATACACGCGCGGATATTGGCTTCCTTCGGGCGGAACGGGCTTTCCCATACGGCCGCAAGAAGCAAGGCAGAAAAGGGTCAAAACAAAAGCAGTGATAATTAAAAATTTCTTCATTTCAACTCCACAGAGGTCATTTATGTTAAAAAAATCCTTCTTTCTTTTCTTTTTAGCGTTTTTATTTGTACTTTTCAATATAAATTTATCAGTCGCTGACGAAACGGCCGGCGAATCGACGGTTTTTACCCTGTACGAAGCCCCCTTGCCCGTTCCGACAACGACCGTTTTCTACAACAAAGACAAACAGCCCGTTTTTCTGTCGGACCTCAAAGGGAAAGTCCTGATTTTGAATTTTTGGAAAGCCACTTGCCGCAAATGTTTGGCAGAGCTTCCCTCTTTAAATCGGCTCGCGGATGCTTTCCCGACGGATTTAAAAGTCGTTGCCGTTTCGCAAGGGCCGGAAACGGCGGATCGTATTGAAACGGTTTTGCACGAAGAACGCCGACTGACCAATATCGACGTTTCTTTGGATGACAATCAGACATTATTTACCCGTTTGGCGGCCGAAAAAGTCCCCTACACTTTCTTGATTGACAAGGACGGCCGAATTGTCGGATATATCAAAGGCCAAGCCGACTTTGACGCCGAATCGATTCACACCCAGATAAAGGAGCTTTTAAAATGACACAGTTAATGAAGAACAAAAAAGGTTTGATTATGGGCGTTGCCAACGACCATTCCATCGCATGGGGAATTGCGCAGGCTTTATCGGCGGCGGGGGCGGACTTGGCCTTTACCTACCAAGGCGAATCACTTGAACGGCGCGTCCGTCCTTTGGCGGAAAGTTTAAACAGCTCTTTGATTATTCCTTGCGACGTATTGGACAGCAAATCAATGGACAATTTGTTCCAAACACTGAAAAAACAATGGAGTTCGATTGACTTTGTGGTCCATGCGATTGCTTTTTCGGATAAAAACGAATTAAAGGGGCGGTATTTGGACACAACCGCGGATAACTTTGCCAAAACGATGCAGATTTCGGCGTTTTCTTTTACCGATGTCTGCCGGCGCGCCAGCGAGTTGATGACAAACGGCGGCAGTTGCTTGACAATGACTTATTTGGGGGCCGAAAAGTATATTCCCAACTACAATGTCATGGGGGTAGCCAAAGCGGCCTTGGAAGCTTCCCTTCCCTATTTGGCGGTGGACTTGGGGGCAAAGAACATTCGCGTTAATGCAATCTCCGCGGGGCCTGTTCGGACTTTGGCCGCATCCGGTATCGGCGATTTCAGGCGTATGTTGGATTGGAACCGATTGAACGCCCCGTTGCGCAAGAATGTCGACATCCAAGAAGTCGGCAAGACAGCCCTTTACCTTTTAAGTGATTTATCGTCCGGTGTCACGGGAGAAGTCATCCACGTTGATGCAGGTTATCATGTCCAAGGCATGGTTTTGATGGATAATTCCGACGAAATCAAAAAGGTTTTATAAATCGCCGGACAATTTTTGTTCTTCTTGAATCATCTTGTTGTGGTAATAGCTTATCAGGTGGTCAGCCTTGTGAAAGAAGCCACTTTTCCAAGCGGCGACGCTTCCCCAGATAGCCATTACGGACACAATGATTGTGACAATATCACCAATCAAGTCCACCCGTTCTTTAAAGGTTAGGTTCCGCCAGTTTTCACGAAGTTTCATATTTCTTTCCCTTTCAAAGGAAAGATATGGGATCCGCCCCGCACCCTGTCAAGGGTTAGTTGGCACTACAAGCACCGTTGACGTAGGTGTGACCGGTGGGACAACAATAATAATGCCCGTTATACAAAGTCACAGACGCCGTCGTTCCGTCACCATACTTACACAAACACGTCGGGTTTTCCGAATCCGTCCCCATGTCATAACCGGCCGCAATCGTTGGGCAATAGGCTTTCCCCGTCGTCGGATCCGACTTAACACATTCGGGCATATATGCTGTGTTACAATGTCCACTAAGATCACAACTTGATCCACACTTTTGATAATATCCTTTATAGCAGGAATACCCGCCATAATAATGTACACACCAGACATTATTCGTACTATTATAACAATGGTAACCAGTGGTATATGAGGTTCCACTTGCCCCATTATATTTGCATTCGAAGCCGTCACCACAGCCCGCCGTATAATCTGGCGTTGCGCAGTTTGCCGCACAGCTACCATTTTTTTCACAAAGGCCGGTTGTCATATCACAGCCACCGCTACCACAATTGAGCCAATCAGATGTGTTATAAGCTATACTATTTTTGATGCAGATTTTGGGATTTGTTGCATCATCACAACAATACCATAGGCCTTCGTGTTTGTATGGCTGTCCGCTTGAACAAGACATACTACAGGACGATAAGCATGTTTCCGGCGTATAGCAACCTGAACAAAGGTTACCAGCAAACGTACCTGTCGTTTCAAAGTAACAATTCCATTTATCGGGAACACGTTCCGTTTTTCCATTTGAAGTAATGTTTTTATAACTTATTGGCTGACAATAAATATTATCATGATTTGGGAAAAGACATCCACGGCTCCGACCATTGACTCGACTGTACTGAACACCTGAATCTAGACCAGAAAAATGATTAGAACAATAGTTAGAATCACATAAGCCGAATAACATATTTAAATTAGTATCGACAGAACCACAACCGGCATCATCCATTCCTTTGGCGTAGCATCTTGAACTCGTTTCTCCTTTCATAATAACACACGTCTTTTCATCGTCTTCCACAACAAAACACATATAAAAGTTCTTACCATTTAGATTCACTTTTTGCAATTTAGCAGTAGGCAATTTGGCAGGACACTCTTCTGCATGGCAATTTCCTTCGCTACAATCGACACCTACTTTTGTGTTGCCGTACTCATCCGTTGTGGTTGAACAACCTTGGCCACACATCACCCCATCCAGATAACACGTTGTTCCTTCACAATACAATCGGTGGCAGACACCATCAACGGGGGTGTAACCGGCGGCACAACAGGCCGGACCGCCGCTGGCTTCGTCAAAATAATAGGGTTTACTGCTTGGGCAAATGCAACTTCCGTTCCCGTCATCTTCCAATTGCGTTCCTGACGCATCCGTACGACAGACACAGTTGCCGTTAGCATCTATCTGTTTCATTTCATCAAAACATTTACATGAACAACTGTTTTTATCAAAGTAGCTTTCCTCATTACATTCGTCGTAACAAGCCCCATTACACGCCTTTTGGGTATTGTTATCGCAACATACTTTTTCGCCCGTTTTCTCATCCGTCAGGCAAGCGCCGTCACACACACAACCATGCACGCAGGCTTCTTCATTCTGTCCGGGGGTGTGTTCACACAATCCGTCCGTGTCACCAAAGTAAAAGGTCACAAGATTTGTTCCGTCACAAATGCTGTCATCCCCCTGATAAAGGTAATTG
>Ga0310690_10007141_pt1 | contig 14468 bp, 6 predicted proteins | sample AusTroGonzalo_MG_2_FD_207661 | JGI IMG/M metagenome (GOLD analysis project Ga0310690, IMG submission 207661) | Bovine rumen microbial communities from tropical cattle in Woodstock, Queensland, Australia - Gonzalo_04 (v2) (version 2) | ecosystem: Host-associated > Mammals > Digestive system >...
TAATGAACGAGGTCTTACCCATCTGAACTTACAGTTGGTGAATTTTACGCCGTCGAGATAACCCTCCGGGAACTGCCAATTGCGGCCGTCTTTTTCATCACCGCTATCCCACGCCAATGGATTTCCCAAGATGCGTAAGCCGTTCGTAATAAACTCGGGGAAGACGGTGTTGAAGTCCATACGGATTCGCTGATTTTGGATTTTATCCTGGACATCCTTAGTGAAGGCTACGATGTCATCGACATAGAAGTAATGGCCGTTGATACCATCGTGCTTATATTCATCATCTTTTGGTTCAATGCGCTGACCAAGGAATTGGAATTTGTCATCGTAACGACGGTTAATATAGCGATCGCCTCTCTTGCTTCCACCACGATATTTACTGACGGTAACCTTATCCACCTTAATCATTTTGTGGGGCAGGAGAGTGTAGTGCCAGTCAAATGGGTTGATACGAGTCTCGTCAATGCTGGCGGCACCTTCGAAGTTAGACAAGCCTTGCATGTTGCTAATCTCTGGTGGCGTGAGGTCATCGGTACCAGCTGCAATCTTGTTCAGGATATGATACTGTATAAAGCGGTGCAGGGGATTGACGCTGTCTGTGAGGTTTTCGTAGCTGTGGCCGGGTGCATTCACATCCTGAGGATAGACCTGGTCATAAATCTCGCAGGCTTTGTCGTAGAGCCCCTTGACATCCTTTATTCCGTATTTCGACTCTAACAGCTCATCGGGCTCAATAAAGAACGTGTAGCCGTATTTCTTGGTGTCAGGTGCATCATACCGCTTAGGGTTCTGTTCAGAAGCGCCTGTGGTTCCATATTCCGACTCGTAATCTTTGTAATTATAGTTCTCGTCTTCTACCAGCATCACGTCATTGATAACACCCGTTGCCATGAGGGCATTGTAGAAGATGCTAATCTTCGGGTTCTCACGCATCAGGTCGGTGACATAGCTGTTCGACTTTTCAATCACCATATCGATGGGCTGTACGATACCATTCTCTACTGAGTCATCCTTCAGGTCGAACTTGATCTTGGCCAGATGCTCAATAATGATGACGGCATTGCTGTCGTTGTCAAAGCCTGGTTCTGTTGCCAGATAACGGTTCAACATGTTCATTGTATTCAGTTTGGTACTGATCATATCGTAAGTTGTGTACATGGAGGAAACCAGATGCGTGCGGGCGATGGTATCGCAGTCGGCGTCACTCAACTGTGAAACATTGCTGAGACCGCGGCCCTGGAGGAATTTGTCAACGGCATCGTTATTCGGTGCAAAGCAGGTGTAGTGGCCGTAGGTGGCAAGGAGGTCCATCTTATTGGCTCTCTCCACAATCTCTGTGAACTCGCTGTATTCAGGACGGTTCTTCAGCCAGTCGCTCATCATCTCACCCGTGAAGGTGTAGAAATACTCGCTATCGGGCTCATCAGAGCAATTGGTCATGGTCAAACCCATTAAGCCCATCAAGCCTAATAAACCCAGTTTTTTTATCTTCTTAATCATATCGTTCATCACTTTTTAGTCGTTTTTTGATAACTTTCGTCTTCACCACTGCCAAAGGCCGGATTCTGCACAAGATTGTGATTGACCTTCATCTCGTCGAGATTATAGGGCCAGTAGATGGCATCCATCTTAGCCAGATGGTTGCTGATCAGACCTGAACTCGTCGTGGCTTTCTGCAAAGCAGCCGAAGCCAGTACTTGCGTGTTGCCTGTACGCTGAGAGAGACGGACAAGGTCGAACCAACGTTTGCCCTCGAACATCAGTTCACGCTGGCGCTCCTGGAGAATCAGTGTCTCCATGTCGCCCTTACTGGTGTAACTGCTTCTGACAAGTGTGTCAGTGAGCAGGGTCTCGCAGAGTGAACGCTTGTTGATGGCATTGACCAGGGTAAAGGCCCTGTCTAAGAGAGACTTGTTATAATCGCTGGTTTCCTGATCTGAACCGTCACGCATCATCTGTGTCAGGGCTTCGGCCTTGAGCAGCATAATGTCGGGCAGACGGTAGATAATCCAGTTGGAGCCGTTCTGGTTCTGTGAGTATTTTGAACCATAGCTGGCATCCGGTTGTGTACCGCCGGTGGCAAAAATGTCAATCGTACTTGTCGTGTACTTGTTGATCGACTTATTGCTGTTGCCAGTGCCGCTGTAGAGACAGTTGGTATAAATGCGGGAGTCATACATCTTATTCTTTTCAGCATATACCTTTCGGTCTTGTCCGGTTGCTTCAATCTGAGCGTAAATGTAATCAGAGGGGGCTACCAGACCGGTCGTTGACTGCGAATTGCCATAGAAGTCGTTGACGGCACCGTTGGCCGACATACCGGTTCCTGACGGGTCATCGCTGAAGACTAACTGGAAGATAATCTCCTGGTTCTTCTCGTCGATATTCCTGCTGTCACTGCCGTACAGTGTGACATAGGCATCACCATAATAGTTGGAAGATGTAGAATTGACTACCAATGGGAAACCATTGAAACGGTCTTCCACCTCATTGGAACTCTGGAGAGCAGACGATGAGCTTCGCTTCTGACGGTTCTCTTCATAAATGTACTTTTTCGACTCGATGACCAGGTCGGCATAGCGCACACAGTTCTGATAGTCTTTCTTCCAGAGATAGAGCTCACAGAGCAGGGAATAGATGAAGTCCTGTGTGACACGTCCTGTCTGGTACAGATCCTTGGTCACAGGATAGCGCTTCACGGCGTTGCTCTTGACGCTTTCCAGATCGTAGATCAGCGAATCCAGTACGTCGTTGAACTTTGTGGCGGGCAGATCCATTGTCTGGTCATCGTCGATGAACGGTTCTCTTGAGAAAGGTACATCGCGGAAAGCGCGGATCAGATAAAAATAGCTGAGACTGCGGAGTGCCACCATCTCGGCGATGTTGGCCTGCAGTTCACTTTCTGTATAAGCAGGGTCGATGGCAGATACACCGGGTGCATACTTAATAACCGTGTTACAGCGGTTGATGACGGTATAGAAGTCCGTCCAGCTGGTGTAACTGTTCTTGGCATCGATATTTTCCTTCAGAAGCTTCTCAAGGTTTCCGTCAGACTGGACGTTACTGCCTGGGCCGATGTTGTCGCTGCGGAACTCACCCCATACCATCATGCGCTTGATGACGTTTCCACTCTGCAAGCCTGAGTAGCAGCCTGTAATGACGGCATTCACATCGGCCTTTTCATTCCAGAACTTTTCCAGGATAATCTCATGCTGAGGCTCAATCTCCAGGAAGTCAGAGCATCCTGTGACACCCGTCAGTCCCATTAGACCCATGAACCCCATTAAACCTATTTTATATATCTTGGTATTCATAACTCTTTATCCTTAATTAAAATTCAACAGTGATACCTAAAGTGTAAGAACGTGAACGCGGTGTCTGGGCATTGTCGATAGCGGGAGAGTAACCACCGCTCGAGATGTCCGGGTCTACACCAGAGTACTTGGTCCAGACGAAGGGGTTGTTAGCACTGACATACAGGCTGATGCGGTTTACACCGACCATCTGTGCGTACTTCTTACGAATGTTGTAGTTCAACTGTGCATAACCCATACGCAGATAAGAACCATCTTCCACGAAGCGGTCGCTGATCAGCGTGTTGTAGTTCGAGTTGGCGCCGTACATGGCACGTGGAATCTCTGTCACGTCACCTTCCTTACGCCAGCGGTAGTTCACAGCCTGGCTCTGGTTGTCGTTACCAGTCATAGCCTCGGCGTGCAGACGGGCGCGGTTGATGATCTTGTTACCGAAACGGTAGGTGAACTGGGTGCTGAAACGCCAGTCGCCGTAGTTGAATGAGAAACCGAAACCACCAGTCAGCTTAGGCAGTGAGGAACCGAGGTAGACAATGTCGAGGGCATTGATCTGACCGTCCTTGTTGATATCCTCGTAGATGGCATCACCACCGTTGAAGCGGTAGTTACGACCTGTGGCATCGTTGGTGTAGTTGAACATCATACGAACGGGGTCGCCCTTACCGTCAAGGATGACGTCGCCGTTGGCATTCATGGCTACGGGGAAAGTCTGTCCCTTAGCCAGTGCCTCTGCACGCTGCTCGGGAGTCATGTTCTTAAAGGTAGAATAATTATGTGTGTACACACCCTTGTAACGGAAACCGTAGATAGCTCCTAACGGGTTGTGCAACTGTACGCGCTGCAGGGTCTCGTCGTTCGAGAAGCCGTAGACGGTGTTGTAGCTGTCCAATGTCAGCTCGTCCAACTCTAACAATTCGTTACGGTTGTTACCGAAGTTGGCGTTCATGTCCATCCAGAACTTCTTGCCGATGGTAATCATGCGGTTGGTGCTGATATGGAACTCCCAACCGGTGTTCCTCATCTTACCCTGATTGCGATAGGCAACGTTGTTGTAACCGGTGTTCGAGGGAATACGGTAGTTAGACAGAAGCATGTCGGTCGTTGTCTGTGAGTAACCCTCGATGGTCAGGTTCAGACGGTCGTTGAAGAAGCCTAAGTCGATACCGCCGTTCCAGCTCTCGTGGATTTCCCACTTCATGTTGGTCAGACGGATTCTGTTCGGCTGCATGGCCTGCATATCGATGTAAGTACCGGTAGAGCTATAGGTAGAGGTATAGAGGTAGTCCTGACCAGGCTGCTGACCCGTACGACCCCAGCTGGGACGGATAGCAAACATGGACAGCCATTTCTTGGTGGGCTCCATCCAAGGCTCATCGCTGATGATCCACTTCAGAGAGAGTGAGGGGAAATAACCCCAGCGGTTGCTCGGACCGAACTTCGTGGTACCGTCGGCACGCAGCGAACCGTCGATGATGTAGCGTCCCTTGTAAGCATAGTGGGCAGACAAGGTGTAGTACATTGAGCGGTTCTGGCTGTAATTAGAGCTCAGGTTCTCGAAGCGGACACCACCCATCGTGGTCTCGATATCCGAAGGAGAACCGGTCTTGTCGACCGACTGGCTGGTAGAACTTCCGCTGTTCAACTCAAAGCGGGCCAGCATCATGAAGGAGTGGTCCTTGTTCTTAAACGCCGGAATCAAGGTCAGCGTATGCTTTGTGTTGAAAGATACGCTCTTCGAAGAATTGTCGTGCGACTTGTTGACGCCCTGATCCCAGGATGTGGTCTTCAGTTCCTGTGGATAGAAACTGTTCTCATAGCGGTTGGCAATGTTCATATAAACCGATCCACGCCAGTTCAACTGCCAGGAGTCAGGATCCATGCCGAGCAGCTGGTACTGGATAATCAGCTCAGGCGTCATGTCATAGCTGGTCTGCTTGTTCTTGGCAAGCTTGGCACTGGCTACGGGGTTCACCATATCCTTCTGGTTACGGTCGAACTCACGGCTGGCGCTCTGCAGCATCGAATAATATGACGAAGTGTTCTCGCCTGTGATGGGATTCTGCTCGTAGATACTCATATTCGGCATCTTACGCTGGGCAATATCCAACAGGTTGTCGGAGTTACGGTCGTTCTTCGTATAGGTCAACGCGAAGTTGGTGCTGACGCGGATACGCTCAGACACATTGTAGTCGAGAGCCACACGGGTAGAGAAACGCTGCAACTTCTGCTCGATCATCGTACCGGTCTCATGGTCGTAACCGGCACCGATACGGAAGAGGGCCTTCTCACCACCACCGCTCACGGTGACGTAGTGGTTCTGGCGGAGACCCCACTGGGTGACGGCGTCACGCCAGTCGGTATTGTTGTTGTACTGCTCGTATTCAGAGAATGAGGGGTCATAGTTCAACTCAGGGATATTGGCGGCAGCATCGCTCTGCTCAGGATTGAAGTAGCTCTCCTTCAGCAGCATGGTGTAGTCGTCACCATTCAGCAGTTCATAGCCCTTCGGCTGGTAGGTACCAGTCAGTTTCAGTGAGTACTGCAGTCTGGGTTTACCACGGGCACCACGCTTTGTGGTCAACTCGATCACACCGTTACCACCTTGTGAACCGTAGATGGCTGTAGCGGCAGCATCTTTCAGTACACGGATGTCAGCAATATCTTCAGGGTTGATGTTCAACAGCTCGGCGAACTTCTCGTTGTTGGCGGAGTTCAGATCGAAGTTGTTGAGGTCTACCGTACGTACGTTACCGTCGACAACGATCAGCGGGTTGGCGTCGGTCAGTGTAGAAAGTGACGAAGCACCACGCAGACGCATGGTAGAACCAGATCCTAAGTCACCGGAGTTACTGATAATGTCAAGACCGGCGATACGACCCGTCAGAGCCTCGTCAATGGTGGTGAAGGCCATACCTTCCACTTCTTTCATCGAGAAGGTCTGGGTAGCGTTGGCCACCTCACGCTGCGGGATGGGCAGACCGTTACCGGTGACACGTCTCTGCGACTTGATGGTCACTTCCTTCAGCTGCGTAGCTGACTGCATCGTGATCTTAAAGGTCGTCTTGTTGATGGGCTGAGTGATGGTCTTCATACCGACATAGCTGAAGCGGATGCGGTCCTTGGGGTTTCTCACCCTCATGGTGAAGTTACCGTTCAGGTCGGTAATCGCTGATTCAATAATACGTCCGTTACCGTCGATCTCACAGACGGTGGCACCCATCAGTGGGCCCATGTCGTCGCTGACACTTCCGTGAACTGACGTAATAGGAGTCTGGGCTTCGGCTGTCATGATACCCATGATACCCATGAGACCCATCAAACCCATGATGAATATATATCTTCTTAATGTATTCATACCTTATTTCCTCCTTACATTTTTATTAAGTATTTCTTTCCAGGGTTTCATCTCTTCGGCGAGAAGCACACCGTCAATCTGATGCACCACGGCATCCGATGCCATATAGCACTGACCAGTGGACTTGAACCAGTATTCACGACAGATGCGATTGTAGAGGCCGTCGGTCTTGACTACATTGCGTTTGTTGCCTTGCATGTCCTGTATCCACATCTGTCCGCCGTCGTTGTTCACGGTGACAGGATAGAATTTGCCGGTTTCAAGATTACGTCTCATCGTCTCTAAGGTGTTCTCGTACTTGCCGTTCTCGGGAGCCATGCCAATCAGAATAGCGTGGTCCTGAACGTGGTAACGCAAGAAACTAACGATGATGTCCTTGATGATGGCCTTTGCCTCCTCGGCAGCATCTTCGGTGCCCCAGATAGAGTCGGTCTGTTCCTCATAGTCCTCCCATGTAGGCAACAGACCCTTGTCGATCAACTCTTGAATAGAATTGTTCGTGGGCGCGTATATCGTATAATTATAGTTGTCTAACAACTTCAGGTTCTTGCTCGACTTCTTCTGCATACCGGCAGTGTAGTTGTTCTTGGTCACGGTGGTTGCCAACAAGTCGGCACCGTCGTTATCTAACAGCTCCAGGAACTTCGAGAACTCCTCACGTCCGTCCAATGTCAGGAAGACTGACTTGTCGGTCGTCAGAGGCATCTGGTCGTTGATGACGTATGATTTACCGTTCTCTTTCTCGTAGATATCCTCGGCGTTCACAGGCAGTGGTTTGTTGTTGTGATCCATCTGCCAGGCGCCGGAGAAGGCCAGACGACCGTCAGCAGCGCGGAATACACGGAGAGGTGTGCCACCCTTTGACTTATAGAACTCATGGCCGTCCTCAATGTCGCCAACGATGATCAGCTGGTCCATCAGACGCTTCAGACAGTCGTCGATGACGTCGCGGCTCGTCTCCTCTTTTCTGGCCACGCTTTCATCGATGGTAATGCCGCCGTTCTCGTCGACAAAACACTTATACCGGTAGGCTCTCACACGTGAAGCCTCGGCTCTCGTCGGGTCATACCAGAACTGCAGCAGGTCAGGATTCTCCATACCATCCTTTTCATTGTCATAAGTGTAAGGATCAATATACCACAGCATGGCACTGTTGGTGGGCAGAATCAGACTGTACTTCGAGTCCATGGAAAGCAGGTAGGGCAGGAAGTTCAGCTGGTCGATGGCCCAGTAGATGATGTTCATCACGGTCGGGTGGGCCAGAGCGGGATAAGATACAGACGCGAACTCGGCGGGGGTAAACACCTTGTTGGTCATATAGACCACACCGTTACAGCCCATGAAACAAGAGTCGATATCTGCAATCTGGATACCCATCTCAACCTTGGCATCGTTGAGGATATACGGGAATTTCGAAGGAATGGCCTCCGTGAACACAGACATCATGTTGACTTTGATGAGCTTGGCCAGTGTGCTCTCGGGGATACTGTCAATTTCACCATACTCTGTCTTCAGGTCCTTACCTTCCTTGTCCCACCAGGCGTTCAATGCCTCATTTGTCGGAACAAACATGGCACCGGCGTCGTAGTTCATGTTGGCATCACCGGAAGCACTGACATATTGGTTCCATCCCGGATCGAAAGGCAGCTTGGCTGTGACGGACTGACCGTCGGGCGTCATGGTAGTTGAACCGACACCAGAATAGTCGCTGTAGTAACGGAGTACATAGGCTGAGTCCTCGTTATTGTAGAGACGGTTGTACTCCTTGGTACCATCTGCAGAATAGTAGGGTGCACAGAAACGGTCCATCAGCTCAGCCCAGTGCGACATGCTTGGATGCTGGTGGATAATCTCCGCCATGTTGGGCGATGCCTCGATGACACCGTTTACCTTCTGAACATAGCCGTTCTTACAAGTGATGTCGCGCTCAACAACTTTTTTACCGTTTATCCAGGCCTCGTTGATATCGTTGGCTTGATGGTTGGTCAGCACGTCCAAGTCGGTGTTGGTAAACTTGTTGTACCTCATGAAGGCGGGCAGGAAGTGAATCATCGGTGAGGGGGAGTCGTCCCTCAGAATGGGGATGCTTCTGCCGTTCTTCTTGAACTTGGCCCATACCTCCGTGTTGGGCATCTGACTGGGCTTCATGATCTGCACGGAGTCGAAGACGCTGGTCGCTGTCTCACGACGCATGGTGCGGCCCTCTTCCGGATGTCTGTCCTCGCCTTGAGGCCGGCCGTTCGATAACAACTCGATCAGGTAGGCATTGTTGACCATGGAGTTGTTAAGCAGAAGTTTCTTCTGCGACAAGGAGAGGCGATCATAGCTGCTCACTCCCCAGTTGTTCTTTGCAAACCACGCCTGGAAGGCCGAGTCGTTGGCTGCAAACAGGGTCTTTGAACCTGTGTGGCTCAGCACCTCGTGCTGGCCCAGGTCATCAATCAACCGTAGCATCGTCTTGTACTGGCCGTCTTCCTCCAGGCGCTCGTAGATAGAGTTGCCCAGCCATGATGGCTGTCCGGTCAGCACGTCGTCGTCTTTACAACCTTGCAGAACCGAGGTCCCTACCAACAGACCTAAGGCCGCGATGGCCAGTTGATGCCGTTGCTTTGAGATTTGTCTCTGTTTCATAAAACTTTTTTTTGGTTTTTTTATTTGTTGATTATAAGTTATTTTCTAATTTTCGCTATTTTTAGCTAACGAATGCAAAGATATGTATTATTTTATAATACTGGTTATGAAATCCTATCAAATTCTTTGTAAGTTACATATTGTAAAGTGCGTGTTACATTTCAAAATGAATAATTGGCAGAAATGAGCTAATTTGGCAATTGATAATACAAAAAGAAAAGGAAATGGACTGAATTCGAATACCAGCGCACGTTCGCTATACATTATTTATATATAATATACTACATTTCGGTATTTCTGTCGTGAAGATGGCAAAGACGGGTAATGAACAGATCTATAACCTGGCTGGTATCAATCATTTCGGGGGGGGTAGATCATCGGTCTGCCTCCCTTTTTATGTGTTATTCATAATTTCTATCATTTTTCCAATGGTTTACATTTTCTAACATTCGTGTTACATTTCACAATGCCTTTTTGCCCGAAATGCAGTAATTTTGCACCAGAATATACAAAAAGAAAAAGAAATGGACTGTATTTTGAATACAGACCGGGCTATTTTTAATCAACATTATTATATAATTTACATTTTCTAATTTATTCTAATTTAAAATTTTAACTTATGAGAAAACTATTTACTCTATTGTTTGGTGTTCTGATAGCAGGATCTGCTTTCGGACAACAGAAGTGGAAGAACATTGTCGTCAATGGCGACATGGAAAGTGATGCTCCCGCTTATGAAGACTATGCTGGTATGTCAGCAGATGCTTGGAACTCTTTCTGGGTACATGAGTGGCCCAAGGGAGAAGTTGGTGAGACTCAGTATAAAGGTACTGCTACCATCGTTGAGGGACTTGGCGTTGACGGCAGTAAGTGTGTGAAGGTTGTTCAGCGTAGTGATGAGCAGGCTGTTGCTGCTGGCAACAGAGTGGAGGCCAATGGCGCTCTCGCATCTTGGGACTGCCAGTTCTTCATCTATGGTACCGAGCCCATGCCTCAGGGTAAGGAGGTTCGTCTGACCATGTGGGTAAAGGCTGATAAGGCTGGCTCAATCGAGACTCAGGCTCACTGGGGACCTGGTGACTATAATCACTATCAGCTCTTTGGTAATATTAGTGTTACCACAGAGTGGCAGAAAATCGTCACCGATGTTGTTACCGTAAGTGCTGATCAGTCAAAAGAAGCTGATGGTAAGGCATTCCAGAGCGTTGCTTTCAACCTGTCAACTGATAAAGAGGGTAACGTGTTCTATTTCGATAACATCAAGTTGGAGATGAAGGATCCCAAAGTGGATGATGGCTCTGATGCTGGTGCATGGATCAACTTCATGAGAAAGGGTATCTATTCTGATGACCATATTACTGGTGTAAATTCAAGTGGTGAACCTTGGGAGTGCTCTAACTTTACCGTTCAGGATCTTAATAAGCCTGAAGGTGAGCAGCAGCAGAAAGCACCCGTTGTTGAGGTTCCTGGTGAGCCTGGTGTGATGGCTGTACACGTACCTGTAAAGAGCTATTATGTTAAGCAGGTTGAGGATCTCGATGAGGACGGCAACCAGCAGATAGATGAAGAGACTGGTGAGGTGAAGATGAAGTCTCTGTATTATTGGAATGACGGTGTGGAAATCGGTACAAGTGCTCCTGCAAGATGGCAGTGTCAGTTCTTCGTTTCTACACTCCACAAGATGGTTGGTGGTGAGAAGTACAGGTTCAAGTTCCGCGTGAAGGCTGACAGACCTACTGCTCTTGGTACTCAGGCACACTATGGCCCAGGTCAGTACAAGGATTATAACACATTCGGAGGTGAGAGCGATTTCCCCGTTGGTACAGAATGGACCACATTTGAGCTGGGTGAGGCTCAGGGTAAGACCGTTCCTTCTGCTGCCAGCAAGTGCCAGACCATCACGTTCGACTGCGTTCCTCTGCAGGACGAAGAAGCTGAATGCAAACCCAATAACTTCTACTTCATCTTCGAAGAGTGCTCATTTACAGAGAAGTATGTGAAGGACGAAGACCGTGTACTTGGTAATCCTGAGGAAATTGCTCTGCCTGTTAACACCGGTGAAGAGGAAAAGGCTACCACTATCGACGTTACACCATTGCTTGCTACGTTTGAGGTGGAGGATTTGAGCTTCTTGAACAGTGATAAGGATGGTATCAAGCTCCTCTCTCAGAAGGAGGATGAGGATTCTGAGGGTGAATTCATTGATACCTTCAGCAGCTTGCTCCCTTGGACTGATGGTGGATTCATTGGTGGTAACGGTTATTCTATCGGTGATGACGACAAGGGTATTTCATTACGCTTCGACGATGAGTCAATCGATGGCAACAACATTAATATCAATGTTTGGAACAATCCCGATGCTGGTATCTCATTTGCTGATGGCAAAATCGTGAAGACCAAGCTTGCTGTTTCTAATTCAGGTTGGTACTATGTCTACAACATCACTCTTGGAACAGAAGAGACATTGGCAGGTATTAAGACTGTGAAGACAGTGAAGACTGGCAACGGTCTGATCTACAACCTCGCAGGTCAGCGTGTTGACGCTTCTTATAAGGGTCTCGTGATCAAGAACGGTCAGAAGATGATTCAGAAGTAAGACAATAAGGAAACTAAGTTATTATCAACCATTTCGGGGGGTGTGTCATCCTGACACATCCCCCATTTTTTTGTAATAAATACCAAATATATAACAAAATGAGACATTTTGTGTCTTTTTTCAGAAAAAACTTTGTTATTTAAAAAATAATAATTATATTTGCAAGCGGAAAATGATAGATAGCTATTTATGAGGATTTTTGGAAGTGATAAGTTAAGTCAACCTATTCAAGATTTTGTCTTTTTTAAGGCAAAAGCTAAACTAATTGGATTAAAACGTATTTATAATAATACATAATTAATTTATTATTAACTAATTTATTTTATTTATGAAGAAATTATTTACTTTACTAGTTAGCGTCCTGATGGCAGGCTCTGCCTTCGGACAAACAAACTGGACGAGTGTCATCGTGAATGGTGACTTCGAAGGTAATGTTCCTACCTATGAGGCATGGGAGAACGGTGGGTTTGATTACGCCGCTGTTCCGGCAGATGCGTGGAACTCTTTCTGGGTACATGAGTGGCCTGGCGACCAGTCTAAGCGTTATGATGGCACAGTAAACATCGTTGAGGATCCTGCTGATGCCTCCAATCACTGTGCAAAAATTGTTATCCGTAGTAGGGCTGAAGGTGAAGAACATGGAAACCTGACAGCTGACTACACTGGTAATCCTGGAACTTATGGTTCTTGGGACTGTCAGTTCTTTGTTTATGCTACAGCTCCTATTCCTGCTGGTAAGGAAATCCGTCTGGTTCTGGATGTTAAGGCCGACAGGGATGGCTCTTTTGAGACACAGAATCATAGTCTTCCTGGTACATACATTGATGCAAATGCTTTCGGGAATCCTACCTATACCACCGAATGGAAGACTCTGAAGCTGGATGCATTCAGTGTGACAGAGGATGAGGCTAATGCCGGATTCCAAAGCATTGCTTTCAATCTTTGTACTGATGAGGATGCTAATGTGCTTTATATCGATAATGTTAAATTGCAGATCAGAGATCCTAAAGAAGATACAGGTGATGATGCTGGTGCATGGATTAACTTCATGAGAAAAGGTATTTATTCAGAGGATCATATCACTGGTACCAGTTCTGAGGGTGACTGGGAGTGCTCTAACTTCACCATTCAGACTCCTGAGCAGACCAAGGCACCCGTTGTTGAGGTTCCTGGCGAACCTGGTGTAATGGCTGTACACGTACCTGTTAGAAGCTACTATACCAAGCAGGTTGAGGATCTCGATGAGGATGGCAACCAGCAGATTGACGAAGAGACAGGTGAGGTGAAGATGAAGACTCTGTATTATTGGAATGATGGTGAGGAGGCTGGTACCAGCGCTCCTGCACGTTGGACCTGCCAGTTCTTTGTTTCTACTCTGCATAAGATGGTGAAGGGTGAAAAGTATAGGTTTAAGTTCCGTGCAAAGGCCGACAGACCGTCAGCTCTTGGTACTCAGGCACATACCGGTCCTGGTAAGTATGTATCTTATAACACGTTCGGAGCTGAGGGTGACTTCCCCATTGGCACAGAGTGGACAGAGTTTGAGTTAGGTGAGGCTAAGGGCCAGACCATTCCTTCGGGTGCTAACGGTTGTCAGACCATCACCTTCGACTGCGTTCCTCTGGAGGATGAAGAAGCTGAATGCAAACCTAATAACTTCTACTTCATCTTCGAAGAGTGCTCATTTACTGAGAAATACGTGACCATCGGTGACCGTACTCTTGGTACACCTGAGGATATAGCTGTGCCCATCAACACAGACGATGATGAAAAGGCTTTCACAATCGATGCTAAGCCGATGCTGGATACATTTGAACTTCCTGACTTCAGCTTCCTGAACAATGGTAAGGATGGAATCAAACTGTATACTTTGCTTGAGCCTGATGATCCTGAGGATGATCCTACACCTTCCTTCGGTGCCCTCCTGCCTTGGACAGATGGTGGCTTCGTTAATGGTGATGGCTTATACATTGATGATGATATGGGTGTTGGTATCCGCTTTGACGAGGAGTCTATCGACGGCACAAATATTAACCTCATGATTTGGAACAATCCTGATTCTGGTATCCCATTCGCTGATGGTAAGACCGTTCAGACCAAACTCGCTGTTTCTAATTCAGGTTGGTATTATGTTTACAACATCACTCTTGGAACCGAAGAGACATTGGCAGGCATTACTCCTGTGAAGACTGTGAAGACTGGCAACGGTCTGATCTACAACCTCGCAGGTCAGCGTGTTGACGCTTCTTATAAGGGTCTCGTGATCAAGAACGGTCAGAAGATGATCCAGAAGTAATACATTACGAGACTAAGTTATTATCAACCATTCCCGGGGGGTGCGTCATCCTGACGCATCCCCCATTTTGCATTGAATAAATAGGGAAACGAATTTCGCTTCCCACACGGAAACCTTTTTTTCTTCACTGTGTATAAAACACTTGTCCACTCCCAAAAACAAAAGACTTAAGCAGTTTTGAATTTTGTCTTAACTGCCATGAAATATTGTCTTAACGACCATTTTCATTTTTCTTCGCCAGGATTTTAAAAACTCTTCGCCAGTTTTTAAAAA
>Ga0310690_10007142_pt1 | contig 14466 bp, 11 predicted proteins | sample AusTroGonzalo_MG_2_FD_207661 | JGI IMG/M metagenome (GOLD analysis project Ga0310690, IMG submission 207661) | Bovine rumen microbial communities from tropical cattle in Woodstock, Queensland, Australia - Gonzalo_04 (v2) (version 2) | ecosystem: Host-associated > Mammals > Digestive system >...
CGGTGTTCGTGTCGCTCGACACCATCGAGTCGCTCGACGCGCGGCCGGCCGAGATGGTGCCGATGACGCACCTGTGGGTGGAGTACGAGCCGAAGTTCCTGTCGGAGAAGGGTGTGTTCCCTGCGGGGCGCGAGGTGGAGAAGTCGATCGCGGACGCGCTAGGCAATCCCGTGGAGTCGACCGTGCGCTTGCACGCGCGCGACGAGATCGCGGACGGGACGCTGGCGCACGGTTCGGATCTCATCGGGCAGGCGGCGCGCGTGCCGTTCGTGTTCCTTCTCGTGCTCGCGTTCGGGTTCGTCGCCATGCTCGTGGCTGACGCCGACGCGGCCAAGCGCGAGTTCGCCGTCCTTCGCGCTGTTGGCGCCACGCGCGGCCAGCTGACCGCGCGACTCGCGCGTGGCGCATTGCGAACGGCCGTGTGGGGAATCGTCTTCGGACTGCCTGTCGGGGCGCTCGTGGGGTGGCTGTTCGCCATCAAGACCGGATCCGTGTGGCCTGGCTTGCCGCACTACTTCGTGGTTCCGTGGCAGGTACTGTCGGAAGGAACGCTTGGCGCGCTCGCGTTCGTCCTCGTCGTGGCGGTGCCGACTTCGCTCGCGCTCGTCGCGCGAGCCATCCGCGGCGGCATGGGGCGCTAGGCGTCGGGCTCGGCGGGTGGCGGCTTTCGTACGGGGCGGTATTTTGGTATCATACTCCCGTGAAAGGAATAATAGCATGAGCCGAATGATCACATGTAAGGAGTCGTTGGGCGTTGTCGTGTTGTTCATTGCGTCTGCTGTCGCAGCAGGTGATGTGGTGTCGGCAGCAGGCATAGCTGGTGATGGAACCGTTCCTTGCTCCGACGCCATCCAGCGGCTGATCGACGCCAACCCCAACCGCGAGATATTCTTCCCGGATGGTACCTATCTCCTCGACAAGCCGATCTGCACGCCCGCGCACCCGGAGAAGAGCGTGGCGCTGCGCCTCTCCACATACGCGAAGTTCAAGGCGGCGCCCGGCTGGGCCAACACCGAGGCGATGGTGCGCCTCGGCGGCATACATCCGGCGAACAACATCATGCTCGCCGGCAGCTGGTACTGGCTCAAGGGAGGCATCATCGACGGTAGCGGCGTTGCGAAGGGAATCTCCATCGACGGCGGACGCGAGACGCTCGTCGCGGACTGCTCGATGAAGGGCGTGCTCGTGGGCCTCCACATCAAGCGCGGCGCGAACAGCGGCTCGTCCGATTCCGACATCCGCAACGTCAACATCGTGGGCAACAACGCGACGAACTCGATCGGTGTGCTGATCGACGGCTACGACAACACCTTGGAACACATGCGCATCTACGCCGTGGTGAAGGGCGTGGTGGTCAACAGCGGCGGCAACTGCCTCCGTGACATCCATCCGCTTGTCGCGATGAAGAATGACAAGGGATTCTACGACAGCACCATCGGATTCGAGATCAACGCCCAGCATAACTGGATGGACTTCTGTTACAGCGACCAGTTCTGCACGGGCTTCAAGTTCGGCCCGCGTGGCGGCGGCGTCTTGGACAAGTGCTTCTGCTACTGGTACTTGTCGAAGCCGGGTATGCGCCACGTGGGATTCTCGTCGGTCGGGAAGTTCAACGCCAAGGTGCAGAGCCCCACGGTGGTGTTCCGGAACAACGGCTCCACGAACTGCCTGATCGAGGTCGGCGCGCCCGACGGCAAGGGCTACATCAAGGACGCCGACTGCGACAACATCAACGACCCGCGCGACGCTAGCGTGACGTACCGACGTGATTTAACATGAGCGTGTTAAAAAATGAGACTATGGCACTGACGAGACGAGGTTTTCTTGCCGGTGCGGGCGCTACGTGTTTTGGCGCAGCCGCCGACCGCCATCTTGGCGGCGACAAGCACGACCAGAACCTGATGGTGTTCCTTTCGGACATCCACCAGCACGACAACACGGTGCGGTGGAAGAACGGCCCGACGCAGGCGAACGAGGTGCTGCCGCAGCTGGTGAAGGAGATTCTGTCGCTCCGTCCGCTGCCGGCGCATGCGGTAGTGTTCGGCGACTTCTCGGCGTCGTGCGGCTGGATCGAGGACTTCCGCCTTGCCGCCGCTGCGCTTAAGCCGCTTTCAGATGCTGGCATCGCGCTGACGCTCGGCATGGGCAACCACGACAACCGCCAGAGCTTCATGCAGGTTTTCCCGGACTACAAGGAACGGTGTCTCGTGCAGGGGCGGATAGTCTCGAGGGTATCGACTCCGAACGCCGACCTGATTCTTCTCGACACGCTCAAGTCGCGCGAAGGCGAGGACTGGGCGGAGCCGACGAACAAGGGCAGCCACGTGGAGGGCGCGATCGATGCTGCCCAGCGCACGTGGCTGCGCGAGACGCTTGCCGCCGCGACGCGCCCGACGTTCGTCGGCGCACACCATGACGCGCGGGAGGTCGGCATCGTCAAGGAGATAGTCACCGCGCCGATGGCCTTCGGCTACATCTTCGGGCACGAGCACGTGTGGGACGAGGGGTTCCTGCACTACGGCTACAGCGATTCACGGACCGTCCAGACGGCCACGCTCCCATCCGGCGGTTTCTGGGGCGATATCGGCTACGCTCTATTCAAGACGTTCGAGGACCGTGCCGAGCTGACGGTACGGCAGACCGACTTCTACTTCAACCGACGCTGGCAGGGAAAGCCACGTCCGAAGAACTGGACCGAGCGCGTCAAGATGCATGACGGCCGCAAGGTGACGTTCTGGTACGACAAGCCAGGAAACTTCTACAGTTGATAGCACCAGTTTTTTTGGTAGAATAGGGCAACCTTTTCTGGAACAAGCAAGATGAATCCCGACTTCGACAAGGTATCTGCAGGTGTGGACGATGGTCTGAACGCGTTGATCATCGTGGCGATCCTATTGTCTGCCGTCGCCCATGTCGGGATAATGATCGGGCTTGCGGACTGCGCATTCGCGCCGTTGCCGGAGTCCGTGAAGAGCGACAGGCGCTGGACGAAGGACATGCCGGTGATGCATGTCGAGAAGATGGCTAAGGATCCGTTGCTGACCGAGATGCCACCGCCTCCTCCTCCGCCGGCGCCGGACGCGGAGAAGCCGGAGGATCGCGTGGATCGGCTGGCGGACGCGACCGCGAAGACCGTCGTGCCGGATATGCCGACGCCAGTCTCGGAGGCCGCCCCGCGCGTAGAGGCGCCGCCGGAGCCGACGCCAGTGGCAGCTGCCGAATGGAAGCCGAGGCAGGAGATCATGGCGATAGAGCTGCCGAAGGTGCCCGACGAGGAAGCTGCGTTGCCGCGGCTGGTGATCCCGAAGGTGGAGCGCGTTGCGCATGCGTCCGACATAACTCCGGCGTTCGAGCTGCTGTCTTCTGGCGGTACTGGGGTGTCGGGCGCGCCTGTGACCGACGCACCGCTTCTTTCCACGAAGGGGTTGGGGGGCGTTGGCGGTGGAAACGCGGCCCTTGCGCATCTGGCGCCAGTACCTCCCAAGATCGGCGGCACTTCAGATGGCGGCGGATCGTCGTTCGGTCTTGGCGCGCCATCGCTGATGGCCGTATCCGAGACGGAGAAGAAGTCGCAGGGAAGTGGCGGCAATGACAAGAAGAAGGAGAAGCCGGTTGTCGCTCCGTCGCCGCCCGCTCCCCCGTCGAACGCGCGGGTGGACGAGAAAAAGGTGGTGAAGGAGAAGGAGGCCGTGCGCGTCCTCCGCGACGAGCAGGTGCCGATGGGTGAGCCGTTCGACCAGCATGTGCGCGTTGGGCTTGGGGCTTGGATCGATCCTGATCATCCGCAGTTCAAGTATTTCCGCATAGTCATGTCGTCTCGCGCCGAGAAGCCGCTGCCGGTGGTGTCGAAGGACATAGTGTTCATGCTCGACGCGTCAGGTTCCATCGCGAACGACCGCCTGAGAAAGTGCCGCGATGCTGTGTCCGAGGCGCTGCGTCGGCTGAACACAGGCGACAGGTTCAACGTGGTGGCGTTCCGCGACAAGTTCTCGTACGCGTTCCCTGAGGCCGCGTGGAAGGAAGTGACGGCGGAAACGCTGGAGCATGCGGACAAGTGGCTGGGCCGTCTGACGGCGCACGGGCAGACGGACGTGTTCCGTACGCTGCGCAGCGTGCTGACGCTGCCGCGCGACCCTGCGCGGCCCGTCGTTGCGCTGGTTGTGACGGACGGCGAGGCGACTAGCGGCCTCACGCGAAACGCGGAGATCATCTCCAGTTTCTCCGAGCTCAACGGCGGGTTGATCTCCGTGTTCATGTACGGCGTGAAGGACACGGCTAACGCCTACCTCATGGACATGCTTACGCGCGGTAACCGCGGTGGCTGGGCGCGTCACGAGGGTCTGCGCTGGTCTGCGGCGGCCGGGATACCTGCTCTTTCGAGGAAGTTCGAGCGGCCGGTCCTCTCCGACGTGTCGGTGATCTTCGCGTCGTCGTCGCACGCCGAGACGTATCCGAAGCTGGTCAACAACCTGTGCGAGGATGCGCCGATAGAGATCTACGGCGTCTGTCCGGCAGAACAGAAGGAGATCGTTTTCCAGATGCGCGGACTGAACGGGGCTACCGTGTTCGAGAACCTGTTCCGCATCCCGTTCGCGACCGCGGAGAAACTGGACGAGACGGTGCGCCGCGAATGGGCCACGCGCCGCATCTACGCGCTAATCGCCGCGTACACGGCCAACCCCAAGGAAGAGACTCTGCGCGACATGCGCATCTTCGCAGACCATTACCAGATACAGATTCCATACGAGAAGGAGATAAAATGAACAAGATAGTATTCTGTGCCGCATGTGTCGGCATTCTCGCGCTTGGGGCATTTGCCCGCGAGCGGAAGGTCGCGGTGGTCGTGGAGGGCGGCACCGCCGAGGAACTGGCGTTCGTGAGGAAGAACGCGAAGGGATATGCGGCGAGCGGGCATCCTGTGACGTACGAGGAGAAGTCCGGCGGCGCGATGCGCATCACCGTGACGGACCCGAACGGCGCTGTGGTCTATGCAGGCGGCGACAAAAACGAGGCCATCGTCGCAATGGTCGAGACGCTCACCAACCTGCCCGTTCCCGGCCAGCTTATCGGCGGCGGCGTGGTGCTGAAGAAGTTCAAGCAGTACCAGAAGACTCTCGTAATGGGCAAGAAGGCGGAAGGCTACGCCCTCGCGCCGTTCAAGGCCGCGCTCAAGAGCAAGAAGCCTGCCGAGGTGGAGGAGGCCCAGGCGATCCTCGACTCCATCGAGAAGGCAAAGGCCAGACTTGCGGATGACATCAAGGAAGACCTTGCCGCCGGCGACAAGGGCATGGCGCTGCGCGACATTCGCTGGTACATCACCACATGGCCCTCGGAGCGCAAGACTTACGAGGAGGACTTCAAGCGTCTCTCGGCAGACCCCGAGGCCGTGAAGGCCGAAAAGGCCTGGTTCGCCGCCCAGAAGAAGCGGCGCTAGTAGTCGACGGGCTTGCGCATCGCCTTCTTCTCGGCGTGCGCGTGCTTGTCGTCGAGCATCTTCTGCTTCTGCCTTCGCGAGCGGCGCCGCTTCTGGCGTCGCTTCTTCTCGCGTTCCTGCTGGAGTGCGGTCTTGCGACCCTGTTCGCGCTCAAGTATCTTTTCGGCCAGCATGCGCCGCGCGAGCCAGCGGTTGATTTCGCGCGATCGGTTCTCGCCGCAGCGCACCTGGAATCCGCTGGGCGGATGCAGCAGCCGTACGACGTTCGACGTCTTGTTCGTCTTCTGTCCTCCGGGACCGCCGCCGAGGATGAAGGACTCCTCCAGGTCCTCCTCGTAGACGGAGGCCTGTGCCATAAGGTCCTTGATCTTCGCTATCGTCTCTGGCGTCATCATGTCGTGCCTGTCCTTTTGCTGTCGTCGGTATTATAGCCGAAACGCCGCCCCCGCCGCAACCGGCATTGTTTCCGGCGGCTGGGAGTTGGCGGACCGCCCGCAAGGGATTTCATTTTCCAGTGGGCGGGCCGGGACCACCGAGACCGCCGGGAAATGGCAAGCCATGCTGCCGCGCTTGGCCAATGGCCCGTGCAATGGAAATGCTTGCGCGCCGGGCCATTGGCTTGACCGAAGGAACTGGGACAACGGGCGTCTCGCCCGTTGCATGGACTGCCCATGGTCCGCCAATGCAACGCGCAAGATGCGCGTTGTCCCAGTGTTGCCTAATCCCAGTGCGAAGCACCTCCCAGGCACAATCCCGGTGGTCTCGGTGGTCCCGGCGGTCCCGGTAGCAGGCGCTAGTCCCGCGAAGCGGCTCGCGCCTGCCCTGGCCACCGGCACCGCCCCTACCCTGGCCACCGGCATTGTCCGCCTTATGCCTCATGTGGTATACTTTGGGGCGACATGAATAGCAACTTTTCAGTACTTGGTTTAGCGCTGGCGATGACTCTCGCCGCGCATGCGGACGTGGCATCGTTTCCCGGTTGCCCTTGGAGCGAGACGAAGGTCAAAGCCGACGCGCAGCGCGTGACGGTGACAGACGCTAACGGGCGTACGCTGCTGTCTTTCCATGGCGAACCGCGCGGAACGTCGCTCGCGAGACTCGTCGTGTCGCAGGCCGTGGACCGGCTGGTCATAGACGCGCGCGGCGCGTTTGCGGACGGCGTGTCAAAGCTCGTATTTGTCACGTCAGACTTCGCCTCGGAGCTGTTCGCCGGACGCGACGCGGCGCTTGTCGGCGAGATGGGCGGCGCGCGAGGCTCGAAGGGGCTCCTCTACTTCGAGGGCCACACGAAGAGCGGACAGCACTACTACAAGAGCCGCTCGTTCGCGACCAAGGGCCACCGAAAAGCCTATCCAATGGTCCAGGCCATTCCCAGCGACATCGGTTCGCTCCACCTGCGCTGGGACCTCTCCGAGGCAAAGGGACCGATCGAACTGTTTGGCGCCACCTACGCGCTGTCTTCCGAAATGCCGGCGGCGTCGGGGAAGAAGAAGTTCGTTGAACCGGAGCTTCTGTTCTACGCGCCGTTCGACGGAACGCCGGATGCGGAGTTCGCGAAGGGTTCGCCGAAGCCGATCCTCGCATGGGGCCTCGACTACGACGAAGGCAAGCGCGGGAAGGCGGTGCGTCTGACGAAGACGGCGAGGAGCTCGCTAGAATACGTCTCGGCGGGCAATCTGGTCCAGGAGCGCGGCACGGTGAGCCTCTGGTTCCGTCGCGAGTGGCGGGATAACGGACGCACCAAGGACGGGAAGGAGATATGGCGGACGCTCTTCGCGAATCCGGACCCGAAGACGCGTCCGCGCGTCGGGTCCGGCCAGCTCATGTTCTGGTGGTGGGCGGATCGCCTGCGCGCCGACCAGGCGGACGACGACGACGAGCACGCGGTATGGGGAGGCGCCGCGCCGGAAGACGGCTGGAACCATCTTGCCGTGACGTGGGACGAGGAGGGCGTGCGCATCTACCTGAACGGCAAGAGCGGACATGGCGGCTCCGACGGCTTCTCGCCGATGGCTAGCGCCTTGAAGTCGCACGATCTCTTGAGCTTCGACCGCGAGCTGTTCGCCACATTCTGCGTTGGACACTGCGGCACCGGGCGTCAGTTCGACGGCCTCGTGGACGAGTTGCGCATATACTCTGCGCCGCTTTCGGCGGAGCAGATACGCGAACTGTGGAAGAAGGAGTCGGTGGTGGAGCTGACGGCGCGCGGGTGCTATTCGCTCTCGGACACTACGGGCGAGCTGACGGTTAAGGCCACGAGTCCGGCTGGATGCGACATCTCCAAGCTGACGTACTGCCTGTGCGACGAGTCGGGAAAGGTTGTCTGCCGCTACCGCGAGAAGCTTTCCGGCAAGCAGGTTACGCTCGCTGTGAATCTCCCAGCCGGACGCTACACTCTCCGTGCCACGGACGGCGTGTGGTTCTACGGCTCCGTGCCTATCCTCGTTATGCGGCGCGACAATCCGTACGAGCTGACGGGCGAGGCCGCAGAGAAGGCTACGCGCGCGCCTGGGCGGCTAGAGGGGCTGGAGCTTGTCCGGTCGCTAAAGTTCGACAAGACGCCGCCCCCTGACCGCTTCCGCGCGGTTGGTCCGACACAGGTGAAGCACCTTGGAGGCGTGCCGTACCTGGAGGCGGGATCCGACGAGGGGAACCGCTTCGCGCTTCGCTTCAACCTCGACACGAACGCGCCACTCTACTGCTTCGAGATCGACTATCCTGACGATGCCGTGCGCACTGCGGACTTGATCATCCAGCGTGCGAAGAGGCAGGGCGGCGACTATACGATGCAGGTGGGCTACGTGACGGGTGACGAGTATCCCAACACTGGCCGCATCCTCACGCACCGCTGCCTCTACTGGACGAGCGAGCCTGACGTGGCGCTCGTGGCGATGACGGCGCGTGCGAACGCGCCGGCGGCGATCGCGGCCGTGCGCATATATCGCGTGAAGGACGGTGCGCTGCCGGCGGCGGCGATCCGAGAACCGAAGCCAGCGGACGGCCCGAGCGACTTTGCGCGCCTATGGCACGACATCAAGACGAAAGGCGAGGACCGTCTGCCCGCGCATCGTGAGTCCGACGGCTGGAAGCGCTCCTTCGGCCTCTACTTCGAGGATCCTGCGATCGGCTACGATTTCGCCACGCGCGGACACGATGCGGCGAGTCTGGAGGACCTGATCGACCGCACTGCCGCCCTGATGAAGTTCACGGGGCAGAACATCTTCGCCTATCCTGGCGCATGGTATCACGGCCTCATCGGCGAGCAGTACAACCCGCGCAACCATGCGCCCGACTTCCTGAGCGCCTGGTACGCGAAGTTCGACCAGGAGGAACTCTTCCTCATGCCGACCGTGAACCCGAATACGATGCCCGTGCCAGACGGCCTCGTGACGCGTTCCTCGATGGGCGACGGGACGCTGCACGACTCTCCGATCGCCATCCATTCCACCGGCAAGCCCAACTGGGGCGGGTGGCACGACACGCCGCCGAACTTCAACTTCCACCATCCCAAGGTGCGCAAGTACATCTCCCGCATGATCGACGACCTGGTTGCGCAGGGCAAGGGGCATCCGTCGTTCAGGGGCGTGTGCCTGCACATGACGCGCCATTGCATGCTGTGGTTCGGCGACGAGGAGAGCGGCTACAACGACTACACGGTGGCGGCGTTCGCGAAGGCGAAAGGCCTGAAGATTCCGGTGAAGAAGGGCGATCCGATGCGCGGCAAGGCGTACGCCGAGTGGATACGCGCGAACGCCTGGAACGACTGGATCCAGTGGCGGTGCGACGAGGTGACATCGTTCTACGCCGGCGTGGCGCGCAAGCTTGCCGCCGCGCGTCCCGACGTCAAATTGTGGATGAACAGCTTCGTGCCTGCGAACGTTCGCCATCCGGACTTCATGCGGCCTGACTACATGGAGCAGGCAAACCGTGCCTGCGGACTCGACCGCGACGCGCTGACCGCTGCGATTCCCAACCTCATTCTCTGCCAGACGCTCGTACCGGCCGACTACCGTTTCCGCCATGCCAACTACTTCCCGTCGCCGGAGACGCGCGCGCACCAGCGCGTGCTCGACACGCTGCCAGGATTCTACTCGCTCCTGCGCGGCGCGAAATATCCGTGGGTGAACCAGCACGACCGCTATTGGGAAAGCCCCATCGGACGCGCGAGCGTGAAGGGCGGGGCGACCACGCTTTCGTGCGATTGGCTGAACGAATGCACGTGGCGCGTCTCGACGCTGAACCCGAGCGGAGTCCATGCCTTGCGCCACTTCGTGCTGCCTCTTAGGTACGGCGATGTGCTCGGCATGTCGAAGGGCGGCTTTCTTATCGGCACGTACGGCATGGAGAACGTGCTCGTGCCGTTCGTTCAGGCGTTCCGCGCGCTGCCGGCAGTCGTGTTCGACGACGTGGGCGGAACCGAGACAGTCAAGCTGCGCCACAAGGACTTCGACGGAAGGAGCTGGTTCTACATCGTCAACACGGACATGAAGCCGGCGAAGGTCAAGCTCTCCGTGCCGAAGCGTACGCACGATCTCGTGACTGACGAGCGCGTGGGCGGGGTGTTCTCGGAAGAGACGCTCACGCTCCAGCTGAAGCCATACGAGATGCGCAGCTTCTCCGCGCCCGAGGGGCGTCCGCAATTGTTGCCGGCCGGGAAGTGACGCGATGGCCGAAGGTCTTTACTGCGTGAAGATGCGCGCGTCCCAGGAGGGACGGCACATTTCGGGCGCGGAGCGGATCGTGCCGTCCGCCGCCGTGCCGGCCGTGGTCGCGCAGCTTGCGGCGCGCGCACTCGAACACTCCAAGGGCGTGCCGGACTTCGTAAACGTGAAAGTGGAGAGGCCAGGCGAGATCGTGCGTCTCAAGTCGCTTTCTGTCGCGACAAAAGTTACGCGCACGCCTGCCGAGGGACGCGCCCTGGCGGCCGACCTGCTTCGCGCTGCCGGCATCGAGAGGATCGACGAGATCATGGCGCTGTTCCGCGAGACGTACTCGATGCGCGGCGCGATGCTGCTCGATGCCGACACGCTTGAGCGTCTGGAGCCAGACCGCGCGCGCGGCGTGCGCGCCACATGCATGGATGCCGCCGACTCGATTGCCAAGGGATTTGCCTCCGGCAAGAACCACTACGCGGAGGCGATCGTGCTCGCCACCAAGGTGCAGCATGCGCCTGGCATCGTTGCCGAGATATGCGTATCGGATGATCCGGACTACGTGACCGGATACGTCGCGACGCGCGGAATCGGATATCAGCGCATCACCGTCGTCAAGGAGAAGGGCGATCCGTCTGGCGGGCGCATCTTCCTCTATCGCGGTCCGCGCGAGCAGGTGCCTGAGACGATCCGCTTCTTGGAGCAACAGGCGGTCATTGTGGAAGATGTGCCATCGTTGGACATGCGTCATGTTGGACGCGCGGGAGCGCGTCCCTCCCGCATGGACATCCTTGCCGATGAACTTGCCGCCGTGGAGGCGGCGGGATTGGGGCGGCGGTACCAGGTGTCGGACGCGCCAACGGGTCCGACGACCGTGATCGACGGCAAGCAGCTCCTGGTGCTATCCTCGAACGACTATCTTGATCTGGCGCGTGATTCGCGCGTGACGGCGGCGGCGGCCGAGGCGGCGCGGCGCTGGGGCGCAGGATCGGGCGGGGCGCGCCTGACGACAGGCACGCAGCCACCTCACGTGGCGCTGGAGGCGCATCTTGCCCGTTTCAAGGGGACAGAAGCCGCGCTAACGTACGCGACTGGCTACATGGCGAACGTGGGGACGATTGCGGCGCTTGTCGGGAAGGGGGACGTGGTGCTGTCGGACGAGCTGAACCACGCCTCGATCATCGACGGGTGCCGGCTTTCTGGCGCGACGGTCGTGGTCTATCGCCACAACGACATGGACGACCTTGAGAGCAGGCTTGCCGGGCTGGGCACCTGCAGGCGGCGGCTCGTAGTGTCCGATGCGGTGTTCTCCATGGATGGCGATATGCTGGACCTGCCGCGCTTTCTGGAGATATGCCATCGACATGATGCGTTCTCGATGATAGACGAGGCGCATGCGACGGGCGTAGTCGGGGCGACGGGTCGTGGCCTTTGCGAGCACTTCGGGTGTGAGCATCCAGATGTCCTGATGGGTACGCTTTCCAAGGCGCTTGGAAGCGAAGGCGGGTATGTGTGCGGGACGAAGCTGCTGATCGACTGGCTGCGCAACAGGTCGCGTTCGTTCATCTTCTCCACGGCGCCTGGCGCGTCGGCGATGGCGGCGGCAGACGCCGCGCTGTCGGTGCTGGAGGCAGAGCCGGAGCGGGTGGCGCGCGTTCGCGAGAACGCGGCGTTTCTGGTGGAAGAGCTTGCTAGGCTTGGCGTGAAGGCGGCGACGCAAAGCGCAATCGTGCCGATTCTTGTCGGCGACGAGCGGCGGGCCGTGCGGATGGCAGATGCGCTTCGTGCGGAAGGCTTTCTGGTTCCGGCGATACGCTATCCCACCGTGGCTCGCGGCGCGGCACGTCTGCGCGTGGCCGTCATGAGCGCCCACACGCGCGCCGACCTCTCCCGCGCCGCGGCGGCGATCGCCCGCCATTATTCGTGACCTGTCACGAGTGCGCTCCAACTCCTAGCACCCGACATCGCCCCAACCGTGCGCGCGCGCGGGAAAGGCCGTTCCGCTTGTGTCCGCGCCGCTCGCCAATCGAAAGATTGGCGTCGGGCGCGTCCTCTTCGCGGTCCGGCCTTTCCCGCATCGGTTTGCTCGGCTGCGGGGGCGATGCTCGGTCGCGGGGGCACGGGCGCGTCTGGCCGCGCGGGAATGGGATGCCGCCGTCTACCGCGCGGGCGTGCGCCGTAAGCCGCCCCCCGCATCCGACGGAGCGGGCCATCCGGCTTCGGCGGAATACCGCCTTTGCCGCCTGGCCTCGCTCCGTCGGCGCGGATGAGCGCCCCGCCGCCCGCGCGCGCTCCGCCTCTGCATCCCGTTCCCGCGCGACCGCCGCGCTGAAGGCCAGATGTAGTTTCTTTACGGCGCAATCGCGAGACGATTGCGCCTACCCCTGCGATCTTTCCTCTAAGAGTTTATTCCCAGTGGTCCCTGCGATCTCGGCGGTCTCGGCGGTCTCGGTGGTCCCGGCGGTCCCGGAACCGCGCCGCGGCGGCGATAGCTCAGCATTATTCTGGCAGAGAGTAATGTTTGCCCGGCGGGGGGCGGTTTGGTAGACTGTCGGCAAGGAACCGATAGGAGCCAGCGATGGAAAATGCAAACATGCCGGATTTGACGGAGAAGACGCTCGCCTGCGAGCGGAAGTACACGGGCAAGATCATCAGCGTCGATCTGCTCGACATCGAACTGCCGGATGGCCGGCGGGCCAAGCGGGAAGTGATTCGCCATGGGAACGCCGTCGCCATCATCGCCCGGCGGGCGGACGGCAAGTTCGTCTTCGTGAGGCAATACCGGAAGGCGGCGGAAGAAGCGTTGATCGAGGCGATCGCCGGCGGGCTCGAGGCGGGCGAAGATCCCGAGAAGGGTGCGCGCCGCGAAACGGCGGAGGAAACTGGATATGACGTGACGGACATCCGCTTCCTCACGACGATCATCTGCACGCCTGGCTACTGCGAGGAGCGCATCCACATCTACCTGGCCGAACTCTCCGCGTCGCCGCACGCGCAGGACCAGGATCCTGACGAGAATGTCTATCCGGTCATCCTGACGGAGCAGGAGGTAGAGGACGGCATCCGCAACGGGACGATCTTCGACGCGAAGACCCTCGCGGCCTGGCTGGCCTACAGGCTGAACGCCAAATGACATTTGGCCAGTGCGGCGATGAAAGGCAGGTTCGGCAGATGAAGACGGGGCTAGTGCTGGAAGGGGGCGCGATGCGCGGGCTCTTCACTGCCGGCGTGATCGACGTCTGGATGGAGGCGGGTGTCAGGTTCGACGGTCTCGTGGGCGTTTCCGCCGGCGCCTGCTTCGGCTGCAACTACAAGAGCCGGCAGCCTGGCCGCGTCATCAGGTACAACACGCGCTTCGCAAAGGACCCGCGCTACTGCAGCTGGCGATCGCTCTTTAAGACAGGTGACATATTCAACGCGGAGTTCTGCTACCACACGCTACCGGAGGAACTTGACCCGTTCGACGCGGCGACGTTCGAGTCGGACCCGATGGAGTTCCACCTCTCGGTGACGGACGCAAAGACGGGCAAGCCCGTCTACCGCAAGATCGACAAGGTGGACGCGGATGCGTTCGAGTGGATCCGAGCATCGGCGTCGATGCCGCTCGTGTCGCGCCCCGTGGAGGTGGGCGGCGGCGTCTATTTCGACGGTGGGCTTTCCGACGGCATTCCGCTCGCGTACTTCGAGTCGCTCGGCTACGGGCGGAACGTGGTGATCACGACGCGGCCGCACGGCTACCGCAAGTTCCCGTCGTGGAAGCATCGCTTGGCCAAGCCGTTCCTGCGGAAATGGCCGGCGGTCTACACTGCGCTTGCCACTCGCCACGAATGGTACAACCGCACGCTGGCCTACATCGACGAGCGCGTGGCTGCGGGCGTGGCGCTGCTCATTTCGCCGCCGGAGCCGCTGCCGATATCCCGCGTCTGCCACGATCCTGACCGCATGCGTCGCGTGTACGAGATCGGCAGGCGTATCGGCACCGACATGCTTGGAACGGTCGAGAAATTCCTCTCTGGCAGTTCTCAGGCGGAAGATTGAAAGATGTCTGCGAATTAGATATAATGATGAAAAATTATTTACCAGAACTAGCGAAACGAGCTTGATGTTGGAAAAGCTCCATGTTCTGAAAGGAAGTCCAATGATGAAACAAGTTCTGTGGTTGTTTGGAGGATTGGTTTGCTTTTGCGCCATCCACTCCGTTGCGGGGACGCTCACGTGGACGGGCGCCGAAAGCGGCGAGTGGAACACGACCGCGCTGAACTGGAAGGACGAGAATGCGAATCCCGTCGCCTGGACGCAGGGGTCCGATGCCGTGTTCAACGAAAGCGCCACCGCGACGACCGTGACGCTTGCGGAGGACATCGTCGCCGCGTCCTGCTT
>Ga0310690_10007145_pt1 | contig 14463 bp, 10 predicted proteins | sample AusTroGonzalo_MG_2_FD_207661 | JGI IMG/M metagenome (GOLD analysis project Ga0310690, IMG submission 207661) | Bovine rumen microbial communities from tropical cattle in Woodstock, Queensland, Australia - Gonzalo_04 (v2) (version 2) | ecosystem: Host-associated > Mammals > Digestive system >...
TCATAATTTAATACTCCTGATACAGAACTTTTTGTAAAAGTATATTCATAACCACCATAATTTGCTGTTGTTAATATATTCAATGTCGGTGATTTTTTATTTTTAAATAATGTTATTTGTCCGCTATCTTCATTTACTCCTAATAAATTTATTGCTGTTAAATTTAAATTCCCGCTTACTTTATTTTTTACGGTAAAATTATCACTTGTATTATTACTTAAATCAACATCAAATTTTAAATTTGTATTTGTCGTGCTTGTCCAAGTTGATACTGTAATGTTATCTATTGCATTATTTTGTATATTCAATGTACCTTTTGATAAATTTATATTGCCACTGAAAAATTTGTTTGTATTGATATTATTACCATTAGTTTTTGCCTGTAACTCTATTTCTCCACCATATAAATTTACCATCCCTTTGTATCCATCCATACTTTCATTTAAAATTATTTTACCTGTAGTAGGTAAACTTCCGGATGATTTATTAATATTTAATATGCTTGAATTATTGACTGATGTTATTCTATCGTTAAATATTATGCTTGCCTTATTACTTGAATATAAATTGATTGTTCTGCCATTATCATATATTGCATTTGAAACTCCATTTGCTGTATTACCAGTGAATTCTATATTGCCTGTGTTTGCTATCAAATTTAGTGTTCCATTACCATTATATATTGCAGCCCCACCATCGGCAGAAGTATTAGAAGTAAACATTGTTCCATTTCGTATAGTCAATGTACCGTAATTAGCAATTGCACCACCGCCATTAACAGTAGACTTGTTTCCACTAAACAAAGTGTTATCTATGGTTAGTTTCCCACTATTCCATATAGAACCACCTTTTTTGGCTTCATTATTCGTAATTGTTGAAGAATTAATTGTCAATGTTTCTGTATTATATATTGCTCCACCATGATCTGCCTTATTTGAATTAAACAAGGAATTTTTACCTATGTTTACAGTTCCTTCATTATATATTGCTCCACCTTTTGTTGTTGTACTATTAGAGGAAGAATAGTTATTAGTGAAAGATCCTGTCAAGTTTTTTATCGTTCCAATATTACAAATTGCTCCTCCAAATTCTGCAGAGTTTTTGTTAAAAGTTGACGAGATAATATTCATTGTTGCTTGTTCTCTGTTATAAATTGCACCACCTTTACCATAATATGTAGTACCAGATGTTTTATTTTCATTAAAAGAAGATGAACTAATATCTAAACTTCCTTTTTGAATATAAATTGCTCCTCCATACCCGGCAAGAGTAAGTATTCCAGTTTGATTTTTATTAAATTTTGATGATTTGATCGTTGCCGTTCCTTGAATAATAGCTAATGCTCCACCAAAAGTTGCATCACCACCTGAGGTATTTCCACCTCTATTGCTTGAAAAATTCGAAGAATTAATATTTAATTTACCACAACTCAGTATTACACCACCGTTCTTTATTGTAGTATTTGTAGTAAATGTAGAAGAATTAACTGTTAAAATACTGTTGCTTTCAGCATATATACATCCTCCAAAACTTGTACTTGTATTATTTTTAAATTCTGATTGATCAATAGTTAAATTACTTTTCAGACCCAAATATATAACTCCACCTTTACCACTTGCCTCATTATTATTGAAATTTATGTTTTTTAAATTAACATTGTTAACATTCATGTTGATATAGAAAACCCCACCGCTACCATCTTGAGAATAATTTTTATAAGTTTTATTTGATATAGAACTATTTGAAGAAATTTCATAATGTTGTGTTGCAAATAAAAAAGGATAAAAAAACAATATTAAAAAACCAACAATTAATATTTTAAATTTTTTCATAAAAACCTCTTACTAAATTTTTAATTTATATAACGACAATGATGCATTATAATATGATATTTTGTAAGAAAAATGTTGTGAGCAAAACAAAACTCTTTTAAAACAACAGTTTTTGGTAGTATTAGCATTTTGTATTAAGCAAAATTAAATCCTTTCTGATTTCCAAAAACATTCAAGGTTGAAAACTACAAACTATTTTTTTATTTTATCAAAATTGAATTTATATGACAATGAAAAAATAAAAGACTTTAAGATTTTAGGTTAGAATGAAGCAACGAAACAACAACTTGGATTCCCGATAATAACTACAGAAGATTGGATGATTGGATGATTTGAAGATTAGCAACGACAACCATAACTTTCCAAAAATAAAAAATACTATTTTCAGGACAAACAATAAAGCAATTTATAATTGCTAATTATTAATTGAATTTTAAATTATCGTTTTGCCGGATTCTTCTTCGAACAAATGAACTTTTTTCAAGTCCAAAACAAATTCTATAAGTTGGTTGGGTTTTGCTTTATTACTTGAGTTAACTTTTGCAACCATACTGTTTTTACCTGTAGTAAAATGCAAATAAATTTCACTGCCTAAAGGTTCTACAATTTCAACGGTTGCATTAAATGTTGCTATATCATTATGATTTAAATTTGTAAAAAGTTTATCGAAAATATCTTCGGGACGAACACCGACGAATACTTTTTTATTAACATAAGGTTTTATGTTTTCTTTCATAAAAGCAGGAACTTTTATATCAAAAGAACCTTCTTTTAAGAATATTTCGTTGTTCTTTTCAACAACATCAACATCAAAAAAATTCATAGGTGGTGTGCCTATAAAGCCGGCAACAAATTTATTGGAAGGTTGGTTGTAAAGGTCCAAAGGACCTGCAACCTGTTGAATTATACCGTCTTTCATTACACAAATTTTGTCGCCCATCGTCATAGCTTCGGTTTGGTCGTGGGTAACATATATCATTGTGCTTTGTAACCTTTCGTGAAGTTTTTTTAATTCCGCCCTCATTTGAACCCTTAATTTTGCATCAAGGTTGGAAAGAGGTTCATCAAATAAAAAAACTTTAGGTTTCCTGACAATTGCTCTTCCGACGGCAACTCTTTGCCTTTGACCGCCGCTTAATTGTTTTGGTTTTCTGTCCAAAAGGTGAGATATACCTAAAATTTCTGCAGCTTCTTTTACCCTTACTTCTATATCTTTTTTATTGTAACCTCTTAACTTTAAAGCAAATGCCATATTTTCATAAACCGTCATATGAGGATACAGTGCATAGTTTTGAAAAACCATTGCAATATCTCTGTTTTTGGGAGGAATATCATTTACACGAACACCGTCTATATATATATCACCGGATGAAATATCTTCAAGACCTGCAACCATTCTTAAAGTTGTTGTTTTTCCGCAACCGGAAGGACCTACTAAAATACAAAATTCTTTATCGGGTATTTCCAAATTAAAATTTTTTACAATTTTAACATTACCGTAATTTTTACAAACATTTTTCAATACTATGCTTGCCATAGTTAGCATTCCCCCAAGTTATATATATAGAGTTAATTATATACTTTTAATGTTTTTAAGTCAAGAAAAAATTTACTTTGTAAATTTTTGAAGAATAGAAGTATTGATGTATGGAGGTATGGAAATGTAATTCCGAAAAACTTTTATTTTTTGTTTTGTTGAAATAAGGCATATTTTACATTTATTCTGTCAAAATGTAACGGATTAAATGCCGAAGATGCTATAAGATACCAAGCAGTAGATGAAGTTGATGCAACCCAACTGCCGTTTTTCCCCCTTGGAATTTCCCAATCTTTTTTAAATGCCAAAAGCCTCTCTTTTTCCTTAGGATTTTTTGAAGTATAAGGTAATGCACCGTCTAAACCGATTGTCTTTGCAGCCGCATTAACTTGTTTTAATAAAAATTTGGAATGATCCCTGTATTGTTCCGCAAGCTGCCATTTACCTGTTTTCTGTGCATAATCTGCAAGAACCTGTATTGCTACTATATGAAAACAGGTTCCTTCAAACCAAATCATTCTGTAATTTCTGTTTCTTCCCTGTTCGTTTGTAAAATCATAACCCGTAAATTTTTCGCCGTTTATTTTATCATCAACCAAAAATTCATTTTTTGCAAAAGCTGCTAAATTAAATGGATTTATGCCTATTGTTTCCAAATGTTCGGGTGTAATGGCTGCTATTGCCCAAGATACAGCATCTAAAGCATCGGTGGTATCTATTTTATTATCACTGTAACCCATATTGAAACTTTTTTTGTTTTTGTCATAAATTAAATCTTTAAGCCATCTTTCTATATTTTCTATTTCTTTTTCAATATCTTTTAAAGAATAATTTGCCTTGTTAAAGAAGTCCTTTACTTCCGGTTTATTTGAATATAAAAATATATCTCTTGCCAAACTTAAAGCCGCATAATGGTCAAGAACATTTTCCGTGGAAAAAACAGTTGACCAGTCGGGAGGCATCCAACCGTAACCCATACTTGCAGCACCAAGTTGCCCGTTTTGAAATTTAAAGTGTTTTATTTGTTCAGCCCATTTTAAAATATCTATTCCGAACTCTAAAAACTCCAAATTACCGGTAACGGCAGTATATTGAAATGCCGCAATTGCTACCCACATATTAGGCCCTAAATGCCTTCTGTCCCCGTCTATACCGTTTGTTAAACCGTTTTTTGTCCTTATTAAATCGCTTCTGTATGTATTACATAAACCTTCTCTATCCGATTTAAGAAAATAAAATTCTTTACTATAAATTTTTAAAATTTTATATGCTTTTGAATACTGTCCTGCAAGTAAATAAGCAATTGAAGATACCGCACCGTCATAAATAAAAGACTGTGTATCTAAAAAACCGCTTTTACCCGGAATAAATGAATGTGTAAATAAATCGTAGGTATAATGAGAAGAATTTCTGAAACTTTCTATAAGTCCTGTAACCGCAGAAGTTTGTTTATCGAAAAAATTTGCAGTTTTCATTTGAAGCTTATAATAATTGGAATTCAAATCGTCGGGAGAAAACCTTTCTCTGTAAATTTTTGAAACAATTTCCGCAGGAATGTTGCCCGTTATAAAACAAACCGATAATAAAATAAAAAAAAGTTTTTTCATATATTTATATTAATGCACGAAGCATTTTTAAGAAATTGTTAAATTTGCAGTAACTTGCATACCTTCACAAGTAAGAGTAAGTTCTGTAGAACCAGATGTTCCGTTAGATGTAAGTTCGGTTTCTTTTGAATTTTTATTACTAAAGGAAGCTAAAGAAGAATCCGCTATTGACCAAGTAACAGGCTTATTTATATCGTGACCACCGGCATTTTTTATAACTGCCCTTACCGAAATTGTAGAATTTGCGGACATAGTCAATTTAGAATCAGAATAAGAATACCCGGGAGCATCTATTTTTAAAATCATGGTATTTGCCATAAGTTTATCTTTTTGAGCACACGAAACAAACAATATAGCCATTAAAAATAAAGATGATATTAAAAAAAGTTTCTTCAAAAAAAACTCCTATATTGAAAATTTAGTTTTATATTTTACCATAACACCGTCGTTGGAACAAAGCTGTATATCAAAATGATTTCTAACATACATATCTTCTCTCGACTTTCCGACAAAATAGGCATCAACAACTGCATATATCCATGTTGCTAACGCAACACCGCCGAGTATTCTTGAAATATTCAAATTATCTTTATACTCATCGTATTTAGAACTGTTTATTGCACCTACTCTTTCATAGTCGCTATAATTATTTTCAGCTTCTCTGTTAAATAAAATACAACCGGTAACAGAACATGTAAAAATTCCGAAAATTATCCAACCCTTAGTTTTTTGCTCGTTCCAACCTTGCCCCCAACCAGGCATAAGTGCGGAACGAACTGCAGCATTTAATGCAGAATAATGAGTACAATCTATTTTAAAAGTGCAGGCATTTGCACTTGAAACATTAAATAAAATTGAAAATACGGTAATTAACACAAAAAGTTTTTTCATAATTATTTTTTACAATACCTTATATTATCTATATAAACTGTTCCGCCACCTGTTTGTTTTCCTGTATCTTCCCTATACATATTAACACTTATATAATAGTACATTGAATTCCAATAGTTAGTCGTTTTCGCAGTTAAAGGAATTTCAAATTTAGTCCAACCGGAAGATAAATCCGATTTTGTTATAACTTTAGAATCGTTAACACTACCATTTGATGGAACTGAAATTTCAAAAACACAACCTTCGGTTAAATAACCTTTTGCATAAAATTCCAAACAGTTATAACCGCTATCAGTCATATCGGTATGTCCGCCTTCATATTCCGTGACTGCCAACCCCCAACCTGCAAAAGCATAAGGTTCATTGTCATTCCAAGACATTTTTATACAATAAGCACCCATCGCACCTTCCGTACATTTAAAATCTAAAATATCTTTGTCTTCAGGTAATTGTAAGAACCTCGAAAATTCCCATATAACAGGAGCAAATGCACCTTTTGTTTTTATTTCATCATCATAAACATAAAAAACAGCCGGCCATTTCTTTACAAGCGGATGCAGACCAACTACATCGGTAAGAGGGAATCTTTCACAAGATACCAAAACCGTTAAACATAATAAAAAGAAAGTTAATTTTGCTATTTTATTCATACCTTATTTCATCCAAATAAAATGTAGCTCCGTTAGGGTTATCGGCTTTCGAAACACCTATATAAAAACCCGTTGATATATAAGACAAATCACTATCACTCAAATCTATTTTATATTTTTTCCACTTAGTTGTTAGCTTTATATTTGTCATCCAAACTTTATCGCTATCGGGAAAATGCCCCGTTAATCCGCCTACTTGAACTTTACTTATAACTTCGTTCCCTAATTTACCTTTTGCCAAAAAAGTTAAAGCTGTTGCTTTTCTAAGATCATAACCAGCTTTTACGGTAGCCCAATTATTTGCAGGGTTTTGCCAATAAATACCTGCCCACTTTTTAGGTCCCCTAGGGTTATAATCAACTTGAATACAATATTTGCCTTTAATCATTTCTATAGATTTACAAGCTATATTCAATTTTAAATCGGCAACATCTGCAATCCAACCCGAAGGGACAAAATGATTTCTTTTAGAGCCGAAATCTTCATACACATAAAAAGGCTGAAATTTCATTGCCGTTATAACATCTTCTTCCGTTACATTAGCCTTACTTCTACATATACCATCGATTGCATATGCACAAACAAAGCTAAATATGATAAAAAAAAACAATATATTTTTTTTCATTTTAAAAAAACAAATCTTGGGGCAGTGCAGAAAAACACTGCCCCAAAAAATTTACAAATTATTCATAAATAACATCATCTATGTAGAAAATACATCCGTTAGGATTATCTTCTTTAGACAATGCGAAACAGAAACCACCGATTATATTAGATAAATCTTTACCGGATAAATCTAATGTGTATTGTTTCCATTCTTTTGTAAGTTCAATAGGTCCCATTGTTACGGAATCTGTATCAGAATATTCTCCTGTGATTCCACCCATTTTGAACTCAGCAATTTTTTCTCCGCCTTGTGCTCCTCTTGCCCAGAATGTCAATTTTTTTGCACCTGTTAAATTGAAGCCGCCTTTCTTTTCTCCCCAGTTGTTAGCCGGTTGTTGCCAGAAAATCCCCATCCAACCTGCATTTTGTGACATTTTTGCACTGTAAGTAATTTTGATACATGTAGAACCACTTCTTGGTGTTTCTGCACAAGCTAAGTTCATTTTAATGTCACCATAATCACCCATCCAACCTGATGGTGCAAAATGGTTGTCTTTTGAACCATTTTCAACATAAACTGCAAATGGTTTAAAAGATGATGCTGCTGTTGCTTTTGCTGCAAAAGATATACTTACAACTCCAGCAACCATGGCTACTGCCAACAACAAACCTACTGTCTTTTTCATTTTCCTCTCTCCTTTTTTTTTTCTTTGTAGCAAGCTACAAATTTTTTTAATTTATCAAGTCATACGACTTTTTTATTACTCCATCTTGCTGCTTTAATATCATTATTTCAACTCTTCTGTTTTGATCTCTACCTGCCGATGTAGCATTTGTTGCAACAGGTACAGAGAACCAGAAACCTTCCGTTGTAATTCTACCTTTATCTATGCCGTGTTCTATCAAGTATGTAGCAACAGCATTTGCTCTTCTCTTAGACAATATTATGTTATATTGTTTACTACCGTAATTGTCGGTATGACCTTCAACTTTAATAGGTCTGTCAGGGTACATTTTCAGTATTCTAACAGCTTCGTTCAATATCTTGGTAGATTTTTCTTTCAAATTATACTTATCAAAGTCGAATAGAACTTTAGCTGATAACGACATCTTAAGACCTCTCTCGGTTTCTTCAACTCTAATTTCAGGTGTAACTATTCTTACAGGACATATTTCGGACTGAGCCATGTTACCCGATGTATCATAAGCAGTCAACTGAGCATAATATGTTTCATCTGGTAAATATCTATTATAGAAATCTTTACCATTCCAGTCAATAGTTTCCGGAGGATCACCTTTACCGTTCCATGTCATAACGGTTACAGAACTCTTATCAACCATTCTAATTTCCCAACTTGCGATACCTTCATCATCGTAAGCTTTAGGATAAAGAACAGTTTTCTGCCCTTGAGACGGCATAAACAGATCCGGTGCCAATGATAATATAGCAACAGGAGGAGTATTATCTTTTTCAATTCTTTCCTCCGTTCCGAATTTGAATATGGCATCAAATATTAACTTGACAAAGACCCTTACTTCATCATAAGAACCCAACTCACTTCTTGAAGCCTTATCTCCGTCTATAGATTGAACAATTGTCAAATTGTCTTTCCTTCCACCCACATATTCGGCTCCAAGTGTTAGACAATTAGGAAACTCTCTTGTTACACCTACCAAATAAAGTTCTTCAAATGTTGCACCGAAATCTTTGTGCCAATTTTCCGGGCCCCAACAATCTCTATAATATCCACCTTCAAAAGTATATTGTTTATATTTAACTTTTAAATTTGTTTTAAAATAACCTGTTATTTTTTTCAAGAAAACTTCAGCCTTAGCATAAGGAGAACTTAAAGTTGCAACATCTTCACCGACTTCAAAATCGTATAAAACTTCAACTTTGTTAAAGAACATTCTTGTAAAGAAATACCAAGAACCTAAATAACCGTCAGTAGGTAATGCTCCTGTTACAGGAACACCGGAAAAAGATTCCCAAACGACATCACCGTTTTCGTCTCTGTATATTTGTCTGTCCGTTCCACTCAAATATCTTGTAAGTTTTAACTTAGTAGCGAATGTAAAAAGAGAATCTTCCTGCGGATTTAAATTCCATTCCTCAATAACATTAGGTTCCATTAAATAAAACCATGTATCGGGTGTAGGGTCATAAGTAAAAGTTAAAGCAAATTCGTCTGTTTCTCTGTTATCAAACCCTGTAGGTGCATTTCTCCACCATACCCAAAAAGGAGAAGTTTGTCCCCTTGTTTCTATTAAATCCGGGCCATATTCACTACCGACATACGGCATAGATCTTAACAAAGGTTTTCTGTGCATAACACTGAAAGCACCCGTAAAATCTTTATTTAAAGCATGCTGAACCTCGGCATCCAATTCTTGTTTGTTACCAGCAACAAGCCCCTGATAAGTATATTTTGCCGTAATTAAATCTGCCCCTAATATTTTAGGTATAGATAATTTTGCAGAACCACCGAATGCATCTGCCATGCCGGTCCTACCTTCTTTTATAAGATACTTTGTCCCTGCTGTTCCCTGACCTTCGGGAACTTCTTTATCCACATACTGGTAAGTCCTATCCAATCTGAAAGGTCTAAACATACCACCGACTTGTAAAGTCATGCCTTCAACATTAAAATCGGTAGAAATTTCAGCCGTTCTCATTCTTTCTTCAGGTTCGCCATAAGGAATTATATGATCGGCATACATTAAATTAACATTACTACCGAAAATATTTCCGTATTTCATATAAAAGCCTTGGTTATAATCAACAACCGCTTCTTGTCCGTATATAAACTGAAAATCACCGGCAGTCCCTTTCATATTTAATTGCCACCATTCAGGAACAGCTCTACCGGTAACTCTTAAATCGTTATAAGGGTCCATATGTGCCTGATAAATATTGAACATATCACCCTCATATCGCCAATCAAAATGAGGTTGATTCCTGTAATATCCTAAACTTGCCCAGTCGTTATGAATAACGGCTTTTGCACTATCCCAAAAAAAATGAGGAAATATTATTCCCTCATCAAACATTCTATGAAAATTATTTACGGTTTTATAATACCTTGAAGCATAATCACCTATAAAATCCAAACCGAACTGTGCATAAAACCAATCGGTAGGTTTTATTGCAACACCTACAAATAAACTCTGTCCCCAATGGTCTTTCCAATCCTGATTCCTTAAATTTTTATCTTTAGTATCTCTTCTAAAATAGTAATTCATTCTATTTGGAACAGAGTACCATGCATCCAAAGTTCTGTTGAAAATACCCTCAAATAAAAATTCGGTATGTAATGCAATATCGGAAACAGCCAACTGTTCCGCATCGGGTTCATTGGGCGAATGCCTAAAATCCGACCTGATTTCAGCATTAATATTACCGGCTAAAACCGTCATAAAAAACAATATGATAGTAAAAAATAAGCTTTGTTTTATAGACATACTCTAAGAATTATATTTATTTATAAAAATAAAGTCAAGCAAAATATCGTTAATAATATTTACTTATTTGTTTTATTTTTTCTTGCATAGTATTTTTTTACACCCTCATATATTGAATCTGCTATTGCAAGTTGAAATCTTCTTGTATTTAATTTTGCTTCTTCCGTATAGTTACTTATAAATGCACCTTCAACCAAAACCGCAGGCATCTGTGCTCCTCTTAAAACATAAAAATTTGCCTGTTTTATTCCTCTGTTTATTGTTTTTAATCTGCCGGGAGTTTCACACGATATAAAGCTTGCAAGTTCGGAAGATTCGTTTATAAATTCATTTACAGTCATGGACCATAACATATTTTGTAATACCGCTTGTTGTCCTTTAGGTTTATCCTCAAGCGATACCACGGAGTTTTCTAAAACGGCAGTTGCGGCAGCTTCCGAATCCGAAGCATTTTCCGACAAAAAATAAATTTCAAAACCCGACATTTCTCTTTGAAAATTAGCATTATTATGAACTGAAATAAACAAATCAACTTTGTTTTTATTTGCAATTTCAGTTCTTTCCGATAAAGGAATAAAAGTATCATCCTCTCTTGTAAGAATAACTTTATAATTTTTATCTTTATTGAATAATTTCTTTAATGCCAAAGCAATTGCAAGGTTAATATCTTTTTCTTTTGTTCCGTTAGGTCCTACGGCACCGGGGTCATGTCCGCCATGTCCGGCATCAATTAAAATAAGTTTTGCATCTGTAGATCTATCTTTATCTGAAGGAATAATATCTTTCAACGATTCTTTATCGTCAATTAATTCATAAGTATTATCTATTATTTGGTCTTCGGTTACCGTAACGGTTTTTACTTTTGCAAGTTCTGCGGAATCATCTTCTTCAATAACAGGTTTTTCATAAACATCGGATTGAACATCCAATGCTCTTGCATCTATAACTGGAGGTAAAATATCATCTTCTTTTTGTGCTGTTTCCTGTGTTGTATCGGAAGGAACTTGACTATCGGACAATTTATTTTCCGGTTTTGAGTTCAAAGCTATATCCGGAACCGATGTTACAATCGTATCGGGAATATTAACAACACAAGGTTTTGCTATATCTACGGGCTTTGAATGAACTATATCTAAAACAAGTTTCAATGGTCTTTTAAATTTTTGAACTTTTACCGATTTAGGTGTTTGAAGTAAATCTATTTTAAAAACAGCCTCTCTACCCATGGTTCCGTAAGAAATATCTTTTATTGCTCCGTTATTGACAAATATTGTGTCTTTATTTATTTTACCTCTTTGAAATGCAAGTATTATGGAATTTTTTTGTTTTTTTACGGTATGTGTCATTTTTTCGTCAAGTTCTATAACAACCTCGGTATCATTTTCTCTTGTATAATAACGAACTGCGGAAATATTTGATTTTGAATTAATTATCAATAGGCTGTTTTTTTTCTGAAAAGAAATTTCACTTTCTGAAATTTCATCAAGCTCATGCATACTAAACAATTCCGTAGGAATATAAAGCTCATTTTTTATAAATAATGTCGGAGTCTCAAATTTTTTTGTTTTTCTGCCGAAAGAAACTTTTTTTCCGTTTATAGAAAAATTAATCGTTTTGTTTTGAAATTTCATAGCAACTTTATTACTTACCGGTTGCCAATCAAGCCTTGCCGAAAAAATTATTTTTATTTCATTTAAAGCAAAAAATTCCATACCGTGTATGGTATATATGTTTATTCCGTTAAATTCCGTTCCGTTAACAACAACATTTGCTTTTTTTGTTTCTATTACAGGAGCATTATCTGCCGATAAAACGGAACAAAAAGACAAAATAAAGAAACAGCAAACAAAAAAAGATAAAATAAAATTTCTCATATTTGTTTCCAATATTGTACTCTTCAAATTAGTCTAAATATTCTTTTAAAGATTTACATCTTGTAGGGTGTCTTAATTTTCTTATAGCTTTTGCTTCTATCTGCCTTACTCTTTCCCTTGTAACACCGAATTTTTTACCGACTTCCTCAAGTGTAGAAGGATAGCCTACACCTATTCCGTATCTTAACTTGATAATTTCGGCTTCTCTCGGTGTTAATGTATTTAAAACTTTTTCCAGTTCCAACTGAAGCCTATACTGATGAGTTTTAACTATAGGGTTAGGACTGTTTTGATCTTCTATAAAATCTTCAAGTTTTGAATCTTCTTCTTCACCTACAGGTGTTGCAAGAGAAACAGGTTCTTGCATCATTTTTAATATTTTTCTTATTCTGTCCTGTGAAATTCTCAAATATTTCGCATATTCTTCCGTTTTCGGTTCTCTTCCTTGGTCCTGTTGAAATTTCTTTTTTATTTTAGTTAATTTGGAAATAAGTTCCTTCATGTGAACGGGAATTCTTATCGTTCTTGCCTGATCGGCAATAGCTCTGTTTATTGACTGCCTTATCCACCAAGTTGCATAAGTTGAAAATTTAAAACCTCTTTTCCATTCAAATTTTTCAACGGCTTTCGATAAACCGAGATTCCCCTCTTGTATTAAATCGGCAAGTTCCAAACTGCTCATTCCGACATGTTTTTTTGCTATTGAAACAACAAGTCTGAAATTTGCTTCTATCAATTTCATCTTATCTCTATGGATAATTTCTTCCAAATCTCTTATTTTTTTATCTGTTTCTACAAGTTCTTTAGGGGTTATTGAAAAACCTTCTTTTATATTTGTTTGTCTGTTTAACAAACTGCCAGCATAAGAAGCATCATCTGCAGCATTTACCGGTAAAATTCCAGCTTGTTTTTTAAAAACTGCCGGTTTAATTTTGCCCGTAGAAAAATCTTTATATAACGAAACAAATTTTGCCGGTGGCATTTTATATTTTCTTTCAATTCTTGCAAGTTCCAATGTTATTTCGTTCAATTTATTGGCTGTTATTTTAATTTTATTTATAAGCCTTTTAATTTTATCCTGATTTAAATTTAAACCTACAACCAAAGAAATAATTTCAGCTCTTAATTCCTGTTCTTTTAATTTTAATTTTTCTTTTATTTTTGCAGGTGTAGATTTAAGTTTTAATTTTTCATTGTTTTTTATTATATTTTTTTCAAGCTGTCCTATTCTTTTCACCGTTTCTTTAACTTTAATTCTCATATTTCTAAGCTGTGCGGAAGATTTTCTTCCCCTCGGCATAAGCTCTTTAGGTGTCATTTCTTCCTGTTCTATAAGTGTATCCCAGCTTTTTATCTCTTTAATTATTAACGGAGATTCCAAAACTATATGTGTTAATTTTTTTTCGTTTTCTCTTACTCTTTTTGCAAGTTCAACTTCCACTTTTCTTTCAAGTAAAGGAACTTTCGCCATTTCGGTTAAATACATTCTAACTGGGTTAAGTTCATCGTCATCGTCACTATATTTAACTATAACATCGGATGTTTCGGGAGTATTTTTATTTTTTTTGTTAGTATTTTTATCTATTATTTTTATGCCGGATTCTTCCAATTTAATAAAAAGGTCGTCTATTTTCTCGGAGTTCATATCATTTTCATCGATATGTTTGTTTATTTCGTCATAAGTAACATATCCTTGTTCTTTGCAGGTTTTAATTAAATCTTTAAGCACATCTTTCTTTTTTGTTATGTTTGCCGCTTTTGTTTCCTTTATCGCTTTTGTCGGTTTTATTATCTTTTTTATTTTTGTCGGCTTAATTATTTTTTTTGTAGGTGTTTTTGTTTTTTTTGTTGTTTTTACTTTTTTTGTCATTTACTTTTCCCCGAACCTTTTATTTGAGCCGTTAATTTATTGTATCTGTTTATTTTTTCATCGTCGGCTTCAATTTTACCGTCTAACATCAATAAAACTTCTTTTTCTATCAATTTTCGTTCTTTTTCTAATTT
>Ga0310690_10007146_pt1 | contig 14461 bp, 12 predicted proteins | sample AusTroGonzalo_MG_2_FD_207661 | JGI IMG/M metagenome (GOLD analysis project Ga0310690, IMG submission 207661) | Bovine rumen microbial communities from tropical cattle in Woodstock, Queensland, Australia - Gonzalo_04 (v2) (version 2) | ecosystem: Host-associated > Mammals > Digestive system >...
CAAAGGATGGTCGCGCTTACACAAAGGTAATCAAGATGGTTAAGAGCCCCAAGACTGGTGCTTACATCTTCGACGAGCAGATGGTTCCTAACGAGGCCGTTAAGGACTTCTTCAAGAACTAAGATTTGATTTTCAGATAAAAAAGAGAGGTTGCAAAGCAATTTGCGACCTCTTTTTTTGTGGTCTCGCGAATTTTGATTATCTTTGCACACGTAATATATTGCAATATGGGAATTTTTGGTTTTTTCAATAAGGAAAAGAAAGAAACCTTAGACAAAGGGTTGGAGAAAACGAAGTCTAGCGTGTTTGACAAACTGGCCCGTGCCGTTGCCGGTAAGTCTAAGGTAGATGATGATGTGCTGGATAATCTGGAGGAGGTATTGATTACCAGCGATGTGGGTGTGGATACCACATTGAAGATTATTGAGCGTATCGAGGAACGTGTGGCCCGAGACAAATACGTTTCCACATCGGAATTGAATAACATTCTTAAGGAAGAGATTGCTGCGCTGTTGGCAGAGAACAATGCTGAGGATAATGACAACTGGGATCTGCCTGGCGATCATAAACCCTACGTCATTCTGGTAGTTGGTGTGAATGGTGTGGGCAAGACCACGACGATCGGCAAACTGGCTTGGCAGTTTAAGCAGGCTGGCAAGAAGGTGTATCTTGGTGCGGCTGATACGTTCCGTGCCGCTGCCGTTGAACAACTCTGTATCTGGGGTGAGCGGGTAGGTGTGCCCGTGATCAAACAACAGATGGGTAGCGATCCGGCCAGTGTGGCGTTTGACACCATATCCAGTGCGAAGGCCAATGGCGCTGATGTCGTATTGATAGATACGGCCGGTCGTCTGCATAATAAGGTAGGCCTGATGAATGAGCTGAAGAAAATCAAGGACGTGATGAAGAAGGTGATGCCTGAGGCACCAGATGATGTGATGCTCGTCCTTGACGGCTCTACGGGTCAGAATGCCTTTGAGCAGGCCAAGCAGTTCTCGGCGGTGACGCAGATCACCTCACTCGCCATCACAAAACTTGACGGAACGGCGAAGGGTGGTGTTGTGATAGGTATTAGCGACCAGCTTAAAGTGCCGGTGAAGTATATCGGCCTGGGCGAAGGTATGCAAGATCTGCAACTGTTCAACAAACGTGAATTTGTGGATTCCCTGTTTAACAACGAATGAAGAAGACGATAGATATCATATCGCTCGGATGCTCGAAGAACCTCGTTGACAGCGAGACTCTGATGGGACTGATGGAAGCCAATGGCTATGCCTGTACCCATGATAGTGACGACCCACAAGGAGATATCGTTGTGGTGAACACCTGCGGCTTTATCAATGATGCGAAGGAGGAAAGTATCAATACGATTCTGGAATTTGCCCAGGCAAAAAAGGAAGGTCGGATCGAGAAGCTCTTTGTCATGGGATGCCTGTCGGAACGCTATCTGGCTGACCTCGAAAGGGAGATCCCTGAGGTTGACGGGTGGTATGGCAAGTTCAACTATAAGCAGTTGTTAAAGGACCTCGAAGGCGAACAGTTTGTGGCTTGTGAGGGACACCGTCATATCACAACACCAAGGCATTATGCCTATATCAAAATTAGTGAGGGCTGTGACCGCCATTGTGCCTATTGTGCCATCCCATTGATTACGGGCAAGCATCAGAGTCGTCCTATGGAAGACATCCTCAACGAAGTGCGTTATCTGGTAAGCCAAGGGACGAAGGAGTTTAATGTGATTGCCCAGGAACTGACCTATTATGGTGTGGATATCGACGGTCAGCAGCATATCGCAGAGCTGATAGATCAGATGGCCGACATCGAGGGGGTGGAGTGGATCCGACTACACTATGCCTATCCCACACACTTCCCTTGGGATTTGATTCCAGTGATGCAGAAGCATAAGAATGTATGTAACTACCTGGATATTGCTCTGCAGCATATTTCTGACCACATGCTGACGCGGATGAAGCGGCATGTGACCAAACAGGAGACCTATGATCTGGTGGAACGCCTCAGGAGAGAACTGCCGGACATCCATCTGCGGACGACGCTGATGGTAGGGTTCCCCGGAGAGACGCAAGAGGACTTCGACGAACTGGTGGCATTCACCAAGTGGGCTCGTTTCGAGCGGATGGGTGCTTTCGCCTATTCGGAAGAGGAGGGTACCTATTCAGAGCAGCATTACGAAGATGATGTGCCTGAGGAAGTCAAACAACAGCGTCTGGACAAGTTGATGCGTGTGCAACAGCATATCAGCGAAGAGATCGAGGCCGAGAAAGTGAATTCTATCCAGCGTGTGATCATCGACCGTCAGGAAGGCGACTATTATATCGGACGCACACAGTTTTGCTCACCCGAGGTAGATCCAGAGGTGCTCATACCTGTGGCTGACCGATGGTTGGAAATCGGTGCCTTCTATGATGTGCTCATCACCGACTCCGAGGAATTCGACATATATGGAATAACTATCAAATGAATCAATATGAATAACAAAGACTTTATCACAGCATTGGCAACAAGAACAGGTCATTCTGTTGAAGAGACCCAGCGGATGGTTGACACCCTGATAGAAACGATGGGTGACCGTTTCCAGGAAGACGACTCTGTGGTGGTGCCCAATTTTGGAACCTTTGAAGTCAAGAAAAAGTTGGAAAGGATCATGGTGAATCCTTCTACAGGTCAGCGCATGCTGGTTCCACCCAAGCTTGTGTTGAATTTCAAACCGAACGTAGGTTGGAAGGAACGTGTAAAGAATGGAGGAAATGAGTGATGGGAAAAATGACGACACAGGATCTGGCAAGCGTTCTGGTTGAGCGCTGGCATATCGGAAAGAAAGAGGCCTCACAGTTTGTCAACGAGCTGTTTTTCCTGATTCAGAAATCGCTCGATGAGGATAAGATCGTGAAGGTAAAAGGTCTGGGAACCTTTAAGATCATCGATGTTGACGATCGTGAGAGTGTCGATGTGAATACGGGTGACCGTGTTCTGATTGAGGGTCATGGCAAGATTACTTTCATACCAGATGTGCTGATGAAGGAGCTGGTGAACAAGCCTTTCTCACAGTTTGAAACGGTGGTCTTGAAAGATGGTGTGGATTTCAATGAAGCAGAAAATGCCATCCAGACAGAGGAACCGCCTATTCCCGATGAGGTTGAGGATACCTCTGCACCTCTGGTAGAATTCGTTACAGAGGAAGAAATGCCTGAAAAGCCTTTTGAGACAAAGGAACCGGAAGCCCCCGTGACACCTTTGAAGTCTGAAGAAAGCGTTCCTGAAGCAAGTACGCCTGAGATGGTTGTTCCTGAAGAGACTGCGCCTGAAGAAGAAGCGGCGCAACCCGTTGTAGCGGAAACTACTGAGGAAGCGGTTTCTGAAGAAACTGATGAGACAGACGAGCCTGAGATAGTCGAAGAAGCGTCTGATTTCAAGAAGTATTTGAAGTGGATTGGTGTCGCCGTGCTGACGCTCGGTGTCGGTATTTTGATCGGCTATCTGATGGGTAACCGTTATACGCCTCAGACCTCAATGCAAACTTCTGTAGAAGCCGTTGACAGTCAAGTTGTTAAGGCCTTGCCAGTGGATTCGGATTCCATTGTGGTGGAGACGCCAGAAGTGGAGGAGGAAATGTCTGAAGAAGAGGAAGAAGCTCCTGAGGAGGAAGAGGAAGCCCCGGAGGTGAAAGCAGACCAGACGAACACCACTCCTGAGGCAGCCGCTGAAGAGCGTCCGCTAGATAAGTGGGAGGCGATGGATATTCGCGTGCAAACAGGTGCCTATCGTATTCTTGGTACTGACACGGTGGTGAAGGCTAAAGCTGGTGATAACCTCACGCGTATCGGCAATCGTCTCTTAGGTCCGGGTATGGAATGCTACTTGGAGGTCTATAATGGCATTGCGCCAGGAACGACCTTGACAGCAGGGCAGGAAATCAAAATACCGAAGGTGGAATTGAAGAAGAAAAAGAAGAAAATAGAGTAATAAATTCCTACTGAATGAAAAAGTTTCTTAAAACTTAGGTTTTGGGAAACTTTTTTAATATTATTTAGATGGTAAAATGAACGTTATAATCGATTTATTCACTACTTTTGCGGTCAAATTAAGAAAACAATAAATTGAGTAAATATTATGGCAGAAGCAATTGACATCCGCGAGTTGAATATCCGGATAGAACAGCAGAGCGCATTTGTTACGAATCTCGTAACAGGTATGGACCGTGTCATCGTAGGACAGAAGCATCTTGTAGACTCTCTTCTGATCGGTCTGTTGAGTGATGGACATATTCTTTTGGAAGGTGTGCCCGGTCTGGCAAAGACATTGGCTATCAAGACCCTGGCACAATTGATTGACTCGGATTATAGCCGTATTCAGTTCACCCCTGACCTTCTCCCTGCCGACGTGATCGGTACGATGATCTATTCACAGAAGGATGAGAAGTTCCAGGTGAAGAAAGGTCCGGTGTTTGCGAACTTCGTGTTGGCCGACGAAATCAACCGTGCCCCAGCTAAGGTACAGAGTGCCTTACTCGAGGCGATGCAGGAAAAGCAGGTGACGATAGGCAGCGATACCTTCAAGTTGCCCAATCCCTTCCTCGTAATGGCTACCCAGAACCCCATAGAACAGGAGGGTACCTATCCTCTGCCAGAGGCACAGGTGGACCGTTTCATGCTGAAGGTGGTGATCGACTATCCCACACTCGATGAGGAGAAGAAGATTATCCGCGAGAATATTGCCGGTGAGATGCCGAAGGTGACACCGGTTACGACGGCCGATGAGATCCTTAAGGCCCGTAGCGTTGTCGGCGAGGTTTATCTCGACGAGAAGATTGAGCAGTATATCGCTGATATCGTATTCGCCAGCCGTTATCCCGACCGTTATGGTCTGAAGGACTTGAAGGATATGATATCCTTTGGTGGTTCTCCACGTGCCAGTATCAATCTGGCTAAGGCTGCCCGTGCCTACGCCTTTATCAAGCGTCGTGGCTATGTGGTGCCTGAGGATGTGCGTGCTGTGGCTCATGATGTGCTGCGTCATCGCATCGGTCTGACATACGAGGCTGAGGCCAGCAATATCACGAGCGAGGAAATCGTCTCTAAGATTGTCAATAAGGTTGAAGTTCCCTGATGGAGACATCTGAAATCATAAAGAAAGTCCGTAAGATTGAAATCAAGGCCAGGGGGCTGAGTTCAAACATCTTTGCCGGCCAGTACCATTCTGCCTTTAAGGGTAGGGGTATGGCCTTCAGCGAGGTGCGCGAATATCAGTTTGGCGATGATGTGCGTGACATCGACTGGAATGTGACCGCCCGTTTCCACCGTCCGTATGTGAAGGTGTTCGAGGAGGAGCGCGAGTTGACGGTCATGCTGCTCATTGATGTCAGCGGCTCGCTCGATTTCGGAACCCAGAAGCAGATGAAGCGTGACATGGTGACGGAGATAGCTGCCACCATCGCCTTTAGCGCCATCCAGAACAATGATAAGATCGGTGTCGTATTCTTCTCCGACAAGATCGAGAAGTATATCCCGCCGAAGAAGGGCCGCAAGCATATCCTCTATATTATCCGTGAGATGCTTGACTTCCATCCGGAGTCGAAACGTACGGATGTAAAACAGGCTGTCGAGTTCTTGTCGAGTGTTCAGAAACGGCGTACAACGGCCTTCATTCTCAGCGACTTCTATGTGCGCAATGATTTCCAGCAGTCGTTACAAATTGCCAATCGCAAGCATGATGTGGTGGCTATACAGGTCTATGACCAGCGTGCGCGGGAGTTGCCTGATGTCGGACTGATGAAGGTGGTGGATGCTGAGACTGGCTATGAACAGTATGTGGATACCAGTTCAAAACGCCTGCGTGACTCCTACCGCAAGTATTGGCAGGGACGCCAGTCACAGTTGCTCGAGACTTTCAATAAGAGTAATGTAGACAATGTCAGCATTGCCACGAACGATGACTTTGTGAAAGCATTGTTGATGTTGTTCAAACAGAGAAGCTGATGAGGAAGATTGTTATTATACTGTGGGCTGTAATGGCATTGACGGCGAAAGCGCAGGTCTCCGTCGAGGCAAGTCTGGATCGTATAGATATGCTCGTCGGACAGCAGGCACATGTCACACTGAAGACTGTCGTCAAGGAGAATGCCAAGGTGGAGTTCCCGAAGTTCAAGCCTTCTGAATTTGTGACGCCAGGTGTGGAGGTGTTGGCAGGCCAGTCGTTGGATGATAAGGCCATGGATAATGGCTGTGTCGAGAAAGCGATGGTCTATACGCTCACATCCTTCGACGATACCCTCTACTATCTGCCTCCTTTTACTGTGAAGGTTGATGGTAAACCTTATCAGAGTCAGAGCCTCGCATTGAAGGTGCTGACCATCGAGGTCGACACGACACATGTTGAACAATTTTTCGGACCCAAGGATGTGCAGGATAATCCTTTCCTTTGGAGTGATTGGAGCCTCTCGTTTTGGTTGAGCGTTCTACTGCTAATCCTCATGGCTTTAGTCTATTATCTTTATATCAGGATGCGAGACAATAAGCCCATCATTACGCATATCCGTATCGTGAAGAAGTTGCTGCCACATCAGAAGGCCATGAAGGAAATCGAACAAATCAAGGCCGATAAGATGGTGTCGTCGGAGAATCCGAAGGAATACTATACGAAACTGACGGATACGCTTCGCAAGTATATTGAAGAGCGTTATGGCTTCAGCGCGATGGAGATGACCAGCAGCGAGATTATCGAGAAGTTGACGGCTACTCAGGACCAGAAGGCACTTGGTGAACTGCGACAGCTGTTTACCACAGCCGATCTCGTGAAGTTTGCCAAATACTCGACGCTGATCAATGAGAATGACATGAATCTTGTGAATGCCATCGAGTTCATTAACCAGACGAAGCTGGAGAATGTGCCTACTGAAGAGGTTGTAAAGCCTCAGTTATCAGAGGAGGATGTGCGTTCGCAGAAGATGCGCCGTACCTTGAAAGGAATCATCATGGTGCTCATCGTTTGCTGCATCGCCCTGTTGTTCTATGTGATCTATAATGTTTATCAACAGATTAGTTAGGAAAGATGATTGCATTTGCCAATAAAGAATATCTGTTTCTGCTCCTGCTGCTCATACCATACTTAATATGGTATATGATGTACAGGAAGAAGACGGAGCCCACGATGCGGATGAGCGACACGTTCGCCTTCCGATATGCACCGAAGAGCTGGAAGGTGCGCCTCATGCCCCTGTCCATGCTGCTCCGCATGCTGGCGTTCGTTATGATTGTCCTTGTGCTGGCCCGTCCTCAGACACAGAATTCATGGAAGAACAAATCCGTTGAGGGTATCGATATCATGCTGGCTATGGATGTCTCTACATCGATGCTGGCAGAGGACCTGAAGCCCAATCGAATAGAGGCAGCCAAGCAGGTTGCTTCCGAGTTTGTGGTAGGACGTCCTAATGATAACATCGGACTATCCATCTTTGCTGGCGAGGCATTCACCCAGTGTCCGATGACGACCGATCACGCCTCGTTGCTGAATCTGCTGCAGAATGTGCGTACAGACATTGCTGCCCGTGGTTTGATTGAGGATGGCACTGCCATCGGTATGGGACTGGCCAATGCCGTGAGTCGTCTGAAGGATTCGAAAGCCAAGAGCAAGGTGGTGATCCTGCTGACGGATGGTAGTAATAACCGTGGTGACATCTCACCGATGACTGCAGCTGAGATTGCCAAGAGTCTTGGCATCCGTGTTTATACCATCGGTGTGGGAACGAACAAGGTGGCTCCTTATCCCATGCCCGTAGCCGGTGGTGTGCAATATGTGAATATCCCGGTAGAGATCGATAATAAGATGTTGAGTGAGATTGCCGTCGCCACGGAGGGTGACTTCTACCGCGCCACGAACACCAAGGAACTGCGCAAAATCTATCAGGAGATTGACCGTCTGGAGAAGTCAAAGCTCAACGTCAAGCAGTTTAGCAAGAAGTATGAGGCTTACCAGCCCTTTGCGATCATTGCTGTGTTGGCCTTGTTACTTGAGATTCTACTACGTATAACCATATTTAGGAGGATACCGTAAGATGTTTAGATTTGAAGATCCCATATATCTCTGGCTGTTGGTGCTGATACCCGTATTGGCACTCGTCAGATTCATCTCTTATCGCAACCAGAAGAAAAAGCTTCGCAAGTTTGGTGATCCCAAGTTGCTGAAGGAACTGATGCCCGATGTGTCGCGCCTTCGTCCTTCCCTCAAGTTCTGGTTGTTATTGGCTGCCTTGGCACTTATAATCATTATGCTGGCCCGTCCACAGATGGGTACGAAGATCAGCCAGGAGAAGCGTACGGGTATAGAGACGATCATCGCCCTCGACATCTCCAACTCAATGTTGGCAGAGGATATCGTACCGAGCCGTCTCGACCGTAGTAAGATGATGGTCGAGAATCTGGTCGACCACTTCACCAACGATAAGATTGGTCTGATCGTCTTTGCTGGCGATGCCTTCGTTCAGTTGCCTATTACCAGCGACTATGTGTCTGCGAAGATGTTCCTCTCTAGTATTGATCCTTCGATGATGGCCACCCAGGGAACGGATATCGCTGCGGCTATCACGATGGGTATGAACAGTTTTACTCAAGAGGAGGGCATTGGCAAGGCCATTATCGTGATTACCGATGGTGAGGACCACGAGGGTGGGGCCCTCGAGGCTGCCGAGGCTGCCAAGAAGAAAGGCATGCGTGTCTATGTGCTTGGTGTCGGCTCCTCACAGGGTTCGCCTATTCCGATTCCCGGAACGGGTAATTATATGAAGGATAATATGGGTAATACGGTGATGTCGGCCTTGAATGAGGATATGTGTAAGCAGGTGGCGGCAGCTGGCGGTGGTGTCTATATTCACGTACAGAACAACAGCGCAGCTCAGCAGCAACTCGACAATGAACTCGACAAGTTGTCGAAGAAAGAAACCTCTACGACCGTCTATAGCGATTACGACGAGCAGTTCCAGGCCTTTGGCATTCTGGCGCTTCTCCTCTTGATCATCGAGATTTGTATTCTGGATCGTCGTAACCCCTTGTTGAAGAAGCTCTCACTCTTTGGTAAGCGGAAGGTGGCTGTTACCGTCTTGTTGTTGATGGTGGTTATGAGTGGTATGGCTCAGACCGACCGCCAATATGTGCGTCAGGGCAACAAGCAATATCGTGCTGGCGACTTTGCCAATGCTGAGGTGTCCTATCGTAAGGCGATCGAGAAGAATCCCCGTAACCCACAGGCAGCCTATAACCTGGGCAATTCGTTGATGGCACAGAAGAAAGACTCGGCAGCCATCGAGCAGTTCCAGAATGCGGCCAAGCTGGAGACGAATCCCATGCGTAAATATCGCGCCTTCCATAATATGGGTGTGATCTGTCAGAGTCATAAGATGTATGGCGAGGCTATCGAGGCCTACAAGAATGCTCTCAGACTGAATCCTGAGGATAATGAGACGCGTTACAACCTGGTTCTCTGCAAGCACCAAAAGAACAAGCAGGATCAGAACCAGCAGAATCAACAGCAGCAGAACCAGCAACAGAATGACGACAAAAAGGATCAGGATAAACAGGATAAGAACCAGGATAAGCAGAAGCAGCAAAAGCCTCAGATGAGTAAGGACAATGCTGAGCAACTGCTTAATGCGGCCATGCAGCAGGAGAAACAGACACAGGATCGTCTGAAGAAGGCCCAGCAACAGCCCCAGCGTCGTCAGGTCCTGAAGAATTGGTAAAGATAAGTAGATAGATGAAGATAAAAGAAGATAAAAGGCAAATGAGATGGATGGTGAGAGTGCTGTTGGTACTATTCACTGTTCACTGTTCACTACTCACTTCTACGGCCCAGACATTGACGGCTTCAGCGCCTTCGCATGTAGGCGTAGGCGAGCAGTTCCGTCTTACTTATACGGTCAATACACAGAATGTCAGCGAGTTCAGGGCCGGCAATATCCCCGATGAACTGGAAGTGCTCATCGGTCCTAATCGCTCCATGCAGTCCAGTTATCAGATTGTCAATGGTCATACCAGTTCTTCATCGTCCATTACGTACACTTATATCGTGGTGCCCACGAAGAGCGGTAACTATACCATTCCTGCCGCCCATGTGATTGTCGATGGCAAGCACATCGCCTCTAATGCTCTCACCATCAAGGTTAGCGGTTCTTCGCAGGGGCATATGGGTAATAGCGGTGCCTCTACCTCTCCCCGTCAGCAGCGTCAGCAGGATGATGAGCCGGAGTTGAGGGATGCAGGCAGCCGTATTTCCGGATCGGATCTCTTCATCAAGGTGAGTGCCAACAAGAAACATGTCTATGAGCAGGAGCCGATCCTGTTGACCTATAAGGTCTATACCTTAGTGTCGCTGACGCAGTTGGAGGGTAAGATGCCCGACCTGAAGGGATTCCATACCCAGGAGGTGGATCTTCCCCAGCAGAAGAGTTTCAAGGTTGAGACCCTCAATGGGCGACCCTATCGCACGGTGACGTGGAGCCAGTATGTGATGTTCCCACAGCTCACGGGTAAGTTGCAGATTCCTAGCATTACGTTCAATGGCATTGTGGTGCAGCAGAACCGTAACATCGATCCTTTCGAGGCCTTCTTCAACGGTGGGTCGGGTTATGTGGAAGTCAAGAAACAGATTGTCGCCCCCAGCATTGATATTCAGGTAGACCCGCTGCCCCAGCGTCCGACCAATTTCTCTGGTGGTGTCGGCAAATTCAGTATTTCTGCCCAGCTCGACAAGACCGAAGCAAAAGCCAATGACCCCATTTCCCTGCGCGTCATCGTCAGTGGTGTGGGTAACCTGAAGCTCATCAAACAGCCTCAGGTGGAGTTCCCCAAGGACTTCGACAAATACGATGCCAAGGTTACCGATAAGACCAAGCTGACGTCAGCAGGTCTGGAGGGCTCGATGATCTACGATATCCTCGCCGTTCCCCGTCATCCCGGTAAGTATGAGATACCGCCTGTGGCGTTTGTGTTCTTCAACACGACGACCGGCAAATACGAGACGGTGAAGTCGGAAGGCTTCACACTCGATGTGGCCAAAGGGTCGGGTAGTGCGAAAGTGAGCGATTTCACAGGTCAGGAAGACCTGCAGATGTTGAATAAGGATATCCGTTATATCAAGACGGGCTCCAGCAAGCAGCACTCCCTCGACGATTTCTTCTTCGGTTCTACGGGCTACTGGTGCTCACTCATCATCCTGGCCGTCATCTTCATCTCGCTCTTTGTCATCTTCCGTCAGCGGGCTATCGAGAATGCCAATATCACCAAGCAGCGTGGTAAGCGGGCTAACAAGGTAGCCGCCAAACGTCTGAAGAAGGCGTCACGTCTGATGGCTGACAATAAGTCTGGCGAGTTCTACGACGAGGTGCTCCGTGCCCTCTGGGGTTATGTGGGCGACAAGCTGGCCATTCCTGTGGAGCAGCTCTCACACGATAACATCAGTCAGCGACTGACGGAGCGACAGGTCGATGAGGTGACCATCAGCGAGTTTATGGGTGCCCTCGACGAGTGTGAGTTTGAGCGTTATGCACCAGGCGATCCGAAGGGCAATATGAACAAGGTTTATGATAAGGCCATGCGTGCGATTGAGAAGATTGAAGAGACGATGAAAAAAAGAAGTAAGAAGTCAGAGGTGAGAGGTGAGAGAATACCTTATTCCCGCCTCATCCTGCTTGCAGTCATATCTCTTACCTCTTACCTCATACCTCTTACCTCTCACGCAGTGACCAAGGCTGAGGCCGACTCCGCCTATGTGCATGGCGAATATCAGAAGGCGATCGACAGTTATGAGGCGCTGCTCAAGAAGGGTGTCTCTGCTGAGTTGTACTATAATCTTGGCAACGCCTATTATCGCAGCGAGAATATCACCCGCGCCGTTTTGAACTATGAACGGGCACTCTTGTTGTCGCCAAGCGATCCGGATATCCGTTTCAACTTGCAGATGGCCCGTTCGAAGACTATCGACAAGATCGTGCCCGAGCAGGAGATGTTCTTTGTCACCTGGTATCGCTCCATGGTGAATATGGCCAGTGTCGACGGTTGGGCCATGATCGCACTTATCTGCCTGGGGCTGGCCATCATCCTGGCCCTCATCTATCTCTTCTCCGACCGTATCTGGCTGCGCAAGGTGGGCTTCTTCGGGGCCTTCCTGATGATCATGGTCTTTGTCTGCAGTAATATCTTTGCTCATCAGCAGAAGAATCAGTTGGTCAACCGCACAGGCGCCGTCATTATCGAGTCGGCCGTCAACGTGAAGAGTGCGCCTACCAAGAACTGTGTCGACCTCTTCATCCTTCACGAAGGTACGAAGGTGGTTATCATCGACGGTACGATGAAGGCGTGGAAGAAGATACGCCTGGCCGATGGCAAGGAGGGTTGGTTGGAAACCAAACAGATGGAGGCTATCTGATAGATCATACGGCTGATGGACTTCCATACAATCATAGATTTCGACAAGCAGTTGTTGCTCCTGCTCAATGGCAGCGAGTCGCTGTTTCTCGACTCTATGGTGACCACTCTGACAAACGCCTTGACGTGGATTCCGCTCTATATCAGTCTTCTCATTGTCGTCATCAAGAACAGCGAGTCTGCCCTGAAGGTCGTGCTCGTTCTGGCTTCGGCAGGACTCTGTGTACTGTTGGCAGGTACGATCGACGATACCATCGTCAAACCCCTGGTGGGGCGTTGGCGTCCGACGCGTGACCCGGAGATCGGCCTGTTGGTGGATATTGTCGATGGTTACCGTGGGGGCCGGTTTGGCTTCTTCTCCGCCCATGCCTCCAACACGTTCAGCATCGCCATCTTCTTCTGCTGGCTGGTGCGGTCGCGCCTGCTCTCCGTGGCGCTGGTCATGTGGTCGCTCCTCAACTGTTGGACACGCCTCTATCTAGGCGTCCATTTCCCCGGCGATATCCTCGTCGGTCTCTGCTGGGGTGCCCTCGTTGGTACGGGTGTCTATTTCCTCTATCGTCATTTCGCCGCCAAATGGACCTGGTCGAATGCCTACGCGTCGCTCGCCTATACCAAGACGGGCTATAATCGTAGCGATGCCGATCTCCCGGTCTGTGTGTTGGTGTTCACTTTAATCTACGCTGTGTTGCGTGCCTGTCTGGCCAATTAAACGAATTGTTATCATGATCGATCCCAAGCATATTCATATCAGCGATTATCAGTATCCGCTCCCTGATGAGCGTATCGCCAAGTTCCCCATCGCTCAGCGCGACCATTCCAAACTGTTGCTCTATCGTCACGGTGAGGTGGGCGAGGATGTCTTCTATCATTTACCCGACTATCTCCCGAAGCATAGTCTGATGGTTTTCAATAATACCAAGGTGATTCAGGCTCGTATGCACTTCCGCAAGTCTACGGGTGCGCTGATCGAGGTGTTCCTATTGGAGCCCGCCGAGCCTTCCGACTACGAGCTGATGTTCCAGACCTCGGGCCATTGTGCCTGGTATTGTCTGGTGGGTAACCTGAAGAAGTGGAAGGAGGGTACACTGGAACGGGAGATAACGATCCATGGTTTACCACTTACCGTTAAGGCCACGCGCGGACTGATTCACGGCACCAGCCATTGCATTGACTTTTATTGGGATGGGGATGTGAGTTTCGCCGAGGTCATCGATGCCATGGGTGAGTTGCCGATTCCGCCCTATCTTAATCGTGAGACGCAGGAGAGCGATAAGACCACCTATCAGACGGTCTATTCGAAGATCAAGGGTAGTGTGGCGGCACCTACAGCCGGTCTTCATTTCACCGAGCAGGTGTTGCAGGCCATTGATGCGGCTGGCATTGACCGTGAGGAGCTCACGCTGCATGTGGGTGCCGGTACCTTCAAACCCGTGAAGAGCGAGGAGATTGCGGGCCATGAGATGCATACCGAGTTTATCAGCGTGCGGCGTTCGACCATCCAGAAACTCATCGACCACGATGCTTCAGCCATTGCCGTGGGAACCACAAGTGTACGAACCCTTGAGAGCCTTTACTACATGGGCCTCAAGGTGCTGCAGAATCCTGACCTACATGAGGATCAGCTGCATGTGGCTCAATGGGAACCGTATGAAGAGGTGAGAGGTGAGAGGTCAGAGGTAATAGATGTGCCTGCTTTGGAGGCGCTGCAGGCGTTGGGCGACTGGATGGATGCCAGAGGGTTGGAGGTGCTCCATTCCAGCACGCAGATCATCATCGCGCCCGGCTACGACTATCATATTGTCAAGATGCTCGTCACCAATTTCCATCAGCCACAGTCCACCTTGCTGCTCTTGGTGAGCGCCTTTGTCAAGGGCGACTGGCGAAAGATCTATGATTATGCCTTGGCTCACGACTTCCGATTCCTGAGCTATGGCGATTCTTCGTTGCTTATTCCCTAGCGCGCAGTTGCCAGAAGGCGACGGCAGCAGCTGCGGCCACATTCAGCGAATCGACCCCGTGGGCCATCG
>Ga0310690_10007148_pt1 | contig 14460 bp, 18 predicted proteins | sample AusTroGonzalo_MG_2_FD_207661 | JGI IMG/M metagenome (GOLD analysis project Ga0310690, IMG submission 207661) | Bovine rumen microbial communities from tropical cattle in Woodstock, Queensland, Australia - Gonzalo_04 (v2) (version 2) | ecosystem: Host-associated > Mammals > Digestive system >...
CCTCACCGCCAAGGGGAAGTCCAGAGGCTCCAAGGGAAGCTCTCCGGCATGCCTCCGCGCCATGACGAGGACGTTCACGCGGGCGCGGTACTGGCGGCCCGTCTGCGTGAGTATCGTGCGGCCCCGCGCCATCGTCCATTCGTGGTTCACGCTCGGCGGCCACGGAAGCGCCAAGATGAGGGCAGGGGTGGTGGTGTTTTCGGTTCCCAGAGTCATCGGTTCCCAGTCCTGCTCCCGTCCCCGTATAATCTACTTCTACGAAGTAGATATATACGGAGGGCTACGGGTATTGGTTTTTTGAGTTGTAACTACCTGAATTTATTGAATTTCTACGATTCCCAGCGTTTTCTGGGAACCGTGGGAACCGTAGATTTTTTCCGGCCCTACGGTTCCCAGCTGGGAACCGTGAAACGGTTTTACGGTTCCCAGAGAAATGCCCGAAATCATTGAATATTTTACGGTTCCCAACGGTTCCCAGACGGTTCCCGGGAACCGTAGACAACGGTTCCCACGGTTCCCAGACGGTTCCCACGGTTCCCGGGAACCGTAGATTTCTGGGAACCGTGACGATGTCACACGGCGTCCGGCTACCATTCGGTGCCTTCCTTTCCGGTTCCCGGATCCGGCACCCTCGCCCCGCTGGTGGAGCCTTCGGTGAACTCGTAGGAGTCGGGGCTGGTCGCCATCGGGCCGTCGGGGACGTCAAGCCACTTGGCGGTCTTGCCTATCTGGCAGCGCACGATCCGCTTCTTCCGGAGCAGCTCCTGCACGCCGTCTTCGAGGCGGTGCTTCGTCCATCCGCAGAGCGGTTCGGGAAGCTCGTCCCTTCTGGCGTACAGGCCGGACATGCCGGACGCGGCGAGAGGCTTGCCTTCGGCGCACTTGATGCGGACGGCGGCCTCCAGCACGTCGAGGGCGTCCTGCGGGGCGCAGGAGTCGTCCATCGGCGTCGCGGCCTCCAGCAGGCCGTTCGGGTTCCTCACGAGGATCTGCACGGCGTTGTCGGAGGGGCAGTTCGACTTCACCACGCCGGAGTAGAAGACGTCGTGGATGCTCACCGCCCTGTTCAGCGCCTTGGCGGCTTTCTTTCTGGCGCTGCCGTCGGCGGGCCAGACCGCGTAGGCAAGGCGGACGCCGTCCACAAGCGCCGTGGTGCCTCTGATGCCCTCTCTCGCCGCCTCAGGCGTCCGCTCGGCGTCCTTTCCGGTTTTCTTCATATGGTGGGCCATGAGGACGCACGCGCCTCCGGCCTGCTTGGCGAGGCGGGCGAGAGCGCCCTGAACGAACGCTCCGGCCTGCGGGTCGGCGTTGACGTCCACGGCGACGAAGCTTGCCAGCGGGTCGAGGACGACGAGCTTCACGCCGCCCAGCGCCCTGCACTGGCGCACGATGGAGTCGAACTGCGGCGTCGTCTCGAAGCCCTGATGCCAGCCGTCCTTGGCGCGGACGATGGGGAACGGCCCGCCGTCGTCGGGAAGCGGAACGACGAACATCCTCCCCTTGGCGCGGCACCTTCTTGAGCCGTCTGGGTCGATGCTCTGGAGCCTCCTGTGGACGTCGTCCCTGTTGTCCTCCGCCGTGAACATGACGGCCTTCCCGCTCTGGCAGACCCGCTTCCCCAGCCATCCGGCGTCCCTGTTGAAGTCGATGCCGGACGCCTCGCCTCCAGCCACGCGGAGGCACAGGTCAAGCTCCAGCATGCCCTTGCCCGTTCCGCCTGCGGCGGCGAGAAGACACGGCGCGTCCATCGGCAGGGTGCCTTCGACGAGCCATTCCTGCGCCGGGGCCTGCCCCTCGAACTCCGCCACGTCCCAGCTGCGGGCCAGAGGCGCGGCCTCGCCGTCGGGCATGACGACGGCCTTGACGGCCTGCAGCCCTTCGCGGACGGCGAGGTCGTTGAAGTCGGTGGGGTTGCCGTCGAGGCTCTGGAAGTCGGGGATGCAGACGGTTCCGCCGAATTTCGCGGCGGCCTTCTGCATGGCCTCGACGCCGGGGTTCCACGGAACGCCCTTCCGCTGAGTCCAGCGGTCGTTGTCGGCGCAGAAGATGAACTTGGTGCCAGGTCGGGCCGCCAGCCACGTCTCGCAGGCAGGGATCACGTTGCCCGCATCCATCGCGCACAGCACTGGCAGGCCAGTCGCCATGTGGAGGCTTCCTCCCGTGGCGTAGCCTTCGCACACCAGCATGGAGGAGAGGTCGCCGTTCCCGTTGCCGACGAAGGCGTAGCGCCCCTTCTTGGCGAGGCCGAAGGGAAACTTCTTGGAGCCGTCCGGCGCTATCCGCTGAACCCCGGCAAGCCCTCCATCCGCGCCGTAGAGCGGAACGAGGAGCGTGCCGTCGGCCTCCTGCTTCGCCATGCCGAGAGGCGGGACGCCCTTTTTCTGGAGGTAGGGATGGTTCGGGTCGGCGGGCTGCGCCATGCCGTAGTCGGCCTGCGCCTGCGCCACGGCCTGCGCGTCGGCCTGACGGCGCTCTTCCTCGCGCCTCGCCTGCGCCTCCTCCATCCTGCGGCGGTTGGCCTCTATCTCTTCCTGAGACACGGGACGCGCCGCCGCCCGTCCCCTGAACCGCTCGTCGGCTCCCGTGACCTTGACGGTGTCGCCCGTCTTCCACGAAGAGACGACCACGGCGGAGACGCCGTCGCTCCACGCTATGGCCCAGCCAGACTTCTTCCCGCCCGTCTCGCCGGGGAGGGCGAACCGCTGGACAGTGCCGTCGGGGACGATTTCCGGCCGCCCAAGATCCATCGCGGCGCAGTCTTCGTAGGCGGCCGCAAGCACTTCGGGCCACGGGGCGCACGTCAGGCCGGAGGGGCTGGACTTCCGCATCCATTCGTTGAAGTCGATCACGCCCATGACGCGCCTCCCGCCGCCCAGCAGACGTCGGCGGCCCTGCACCACTTGCACGCGAACGCGGCGCGGGTGGTTTCCTCTCTAGGGAGAAGCTCTCCCGCCATGCAGGCCCGCTCGATGCGGTCGAACCGCTCTTCCAGACGCTCCGCCTCTTCATAGTCGTAGGCCACCAGTTCGTGGTGCAGCTCCATGAGGTCGGCGTCCACGGCGGTGAGCAGGCACCTGTCGAGGCCGAGCGCCTTCATGTACAGGCTGACCTGCCCGTAGTACTTGGGATACGTCCGGCGGACGCCGTCCTTCTTCAGCTTCTGCACCCACTTGTGGCCCAGAACCTTGCACTCCCACAGGGCCGGAATTTCTACGGGGCATGGCCCCTTGCCGTCCCACCAGACGACGATGCCGTCGGCGTGGCCCTTGAGGCGTCCGCCGCACAGCTCGGCGGCGTACTGCCTGCCCGTGTCTGGATCCCTTGCGTTGAGGACGAAGCCCGCCTGCCGGATCCATTTCGCTGCGGAGTCCTCCAGAAGGTGGCCCCGCTCGAAGATGCGCCTGACTCTCGGCTCCGGCTGGAGCTGGAAGAGCTTCTGCGCGAGGTCTTCGCCGAGGCAGGCTTCGGCGCTGTCCCTGAAGGCCGAGGCGAGGCCGTCGAGCTGGACGGCGCGTTCGCATTCTCCGCCGACCGCCGACATGCCGAGGTACTTGCGGGGATGTTCGGGCGTTTCTCTGAGGCCGTCGTCGATGAGCCAGTTTATCCTGTCCGGGAGCAGGGACTTCCGGTTGAAGTCGAGCAATGTTTGGCCTCCTTGAAAAATTTAAGGTCAAAAGGAAAGATTCCACCCTACGGAAGGCGGATTAGATACATTGGCGGTGCCAAGTGGGAGCAACCGTATCCAAACTTGGCTTTGAAGGCAAGAGGCAAAACCGGAAACGGATTTGCCAAAAGCCTGAAGCAGGCGTAAAAGTTGAATAAGTTAAGCATGTTAAGGAGTTGAAAAATGGGCTTCAAGGAAGACTTCGTCAGGGTGCTGGGAGAAGCCTGCCAGTCCTACGGCGGGCAGAAGAACTTTGCCAAGGCGGCTGGCGTGCCTCAGAACACGATCAGCCGGATCGTCAGGGGAGAAACCGAGAAGCCGTCCCTCGCCAACGTCGGGGCCATCGTTGACGCCCTCGGCCCCGAAGCCTTTTTTCCAGTGATCAAGCGCACAGGAGCCAACTCTCCGGCGGAACAGGTGCGCGGATCCGGCCTGCCGACGGTTCCGGTCTTCGGCACCACTGGCGCTGGAGACCCGCAGGAGTTCTGGACGCAGGAGGCGGAGCGCGAGATCGAAGTCCTGCCCCAGTACGCCCGCCCCGGCATGGTCGCCCTCAGGGTTGACGGCGACAGCATGGAGCCGACCATCATGAGGGGATCCTACGTCGGCATCGCTCCGCTCAACGGCGGCGTAAACGAGGGAGGCATCTATCTGGTGAGCGTCCCTCTGTTCGGGCGGGTCATCAAGCGCCTCCATCTGGGAGACGGCGGAAGCATAGAGCTGATCAGCGACAACCGAAAGTACCCGCCTACGCGCCTGCCGCTGGAGCAGTACGACTCCATAGTCGTCGGCAGGGTTGTCTGGGTCTGGCAGGAACTCTGAGGACTGGAGAAAGGCGAAAACTTTTTTCGCCTTTCTTTTCGCCTAGTTGATACCAAGTTTGGATTGGCAAAGCCAAAAGCGGGAAAAAAGTTCTTGCACCCGAATCCAAGTTTGGCTACAAGGGAGCCGTCGAGAGGGTGAAGCCCTCAAGACGGCATGGCTCATTGAAAATCGAAGGTGAGGCCCGGAACGGGAATGTGTCGGCGTGTAAGCTGCGGAAGCAGCAGGCGTACAGAGTCTCCGTGAACAACGGCAAGCGTCGGCATGAATCTGGGCGGATCGGTCAGGGCAAAACCACCCTGTCATTTTTGCTGAAGTAAATTCTGGCGTGGTAGCTCAACTGGAAGAGCCGCAGTCTTGTAATCTGCAAGTTTTGAGTTCGAGCCTCAACTGCGCCTCCAGATATATGGGGAGCCTCATCAGAGGCTCCCTTTCAAATTTCCTTAAGTTTCCTCAAGGAGTAGAAGCATGAAAATCATCAACCTCACGCCTCATGAAATTACCGTTTTCGCGTCGTCAGACGTGAAGCCCGCAGGGCAGAAGGGCTATGCTCTCGCCCGTGCCAATGCCGAGCCTATATACAGGTTCCCCTCCCGTGGCATGTCCCGCGCCTCCGCATGCGAGACGCCCCTCAAAGACTGCATGGGTATCCCTGTTTTTAGCATGACTTACGGAGATCCCGAAGGCGTGCCGGAATGGCAGGAGGGCGTCATGCTCATCGTCAGCGCCCTGACCGCCCAAGCCTGCAAGCATGCAGGTCGCCGTACCGACGATCTGCTCACGACGGCCCGCGTCGTGCGCGACACAGACGGCCGCATAATCGGCTGTTCCGCTTTTGCGATGCTGTAGTCTTCAGAATAAAAAAAGTTGAAATAATTGAAAGGAGTTAAAGCAATGACCGACCATACCGCTCCCGACTGCATTGAACCAGTATCCACCCCGCGCAACGTAGAGCGTTGTCTGCTTCCCAAGACTGACCTCCCGTCAGTCCCGTTCGAGACGGCCTACGGGATCGTGTTCCTCGGAATTGCCTCATCGGAGGCAATGAAGGACATGTGGGACGTGACTGAACCCGGCACATGGATCTGTGCAGGGGGCCGCATTGAAAGCGGCTGGTGCCGCAGGGCGAAGACGGCTGAAGTCCGGTTCTGGCTTTGCTCCACCGACGTCGAAACGCCTGACATTATAGTCAGGCACTACTCCCCTGCGGGAACTGAAGAATCTCTCATGGAAATCGCGTGGAGCGACAAGGCTGAAACCATGTTTGACATGCAGCGCAGAGCAAAGGCTGTGCGAGTGTTTCTGGGGGTGTAGCAATTTTCCTCCAAGCTGGGGAGGCCGGACGCAGAGAGAGCATGATGAAACTGTCCGGCCTCCCGTCTTAAATTTCACGGAAACGTGTCCGAGTCAGGCTGGAAGGAGCCTGTTTTGAAAACAGGTGATGCGGCCGAGGTCGCACCGCAGGTTCAAATCCTGCCGTTTCCGCCATTTCACGGAGAAGGTATTCAAGTCTGGTAAGGAGGCGCGGCCTACACAGACGGCGTCTTCAGACTAAAGCAGGTGACGAACGCTAGCTTGGCCTGCCGGACTGAGTCTGGTCGTCGGTTCAAATCCGGCCCTTCTCCGCCTCGTTTCGCCCCGCAGGCGAAAGCCGAGAGTCCGTAGTCTAAAACGCAGGACACCACCCCTAGTCCCCGTCTGAATGCGGTGAGGGCGGGAAAACAGGGGAGGGGATGCGGGGATTGCGTCCCGCCGGACTCCGCAAAAATTTACGGAGGATTCATGCAGTTCCATAAGTGGCCCAAAATAGAAAACATCGAGACGGAACGTCTCCGCAATTCCCACGCATTCCAGAAGGCGTGGGAGGTCGAGAACTGGGTCGTCACCGAGAAGATTGACGGCACCAACATCGGTCTGAACATCGGGCATGATGGCAAGTGGAAGCTTTCCAGCCGCAACCAGTTTGTGGACGGAAACTTCTATGGCATCGGTTCAGCATGGCCCCAGCTTCTGCCTCTGGTGGAGCTGCTGACAAGTTCCATGATTGAAGAGTTTGACCAATTCACCCTTCAGGGTGAATTCTTCGGAACCAAAGTGATGGGGCGGATCGCCTACGGCGTTCCGCAGGCGTTTCGCTGGTTCGGGGCGTACTCCATACATAAGGACAAAGGCTACGAGCGTTGGCCCTTTGCGCTGGTGGAGCAGGTGCTTGACCATTGCGGCATGGCCTCGATGCTTGTCCCTGTGCTGGGACGCTGCAGGCATTTTGAGGAAGCTCTGGCAATGGCAAGAGCGCAGGCATCATTTTTCAATCCGGCGCAGCTCATGGAGGGCGTGGTCATCCAGCCTCTCGACGTGCCGATTGAGCCGGACGGACTCATTTTCAAGTGGAAACGTCCAGACTTCCGAGAAAACCGCCTGCCATCGCTCAAGCCGACCGATGCTGATCGCTCGGTCATCGACAGGCTCAACGCCGAGTTCAAGGGCTACATCACCGAAAGCAGGATGGCCTCAGTCATATCAAAGATGGACAGGCCGAAGTCTGTCACCGACTTCAAGCCATACGCCAGCGCCATATTCGCAGATGCATGGGCCGACTTCTGCGCCGACCACCCCGGCCTCGAACTGACCGCCGGAGACGAGAGGGCCGTCCGCAATGTCGGATCGCTGGCATATTTTACATTTATGAAAACGTATAAAAAATATTTCGAGGAGTAGTAAAATGGTAAATGCAACCGCCTATGTCGCTCTTTTTACGTTTCTTCTTGCCTCCGGGGAAAAGATTGAATCCGAAGAGGAGATTTATCCTTCCTATGAAGAGTGCATAATGAACGCCGAGGCAGAGGCGAAGCTGATGGACAGGCAGTGGCAGTGGGAGTCCCGCAAGACGGGCCAGCCCCGCTTCTTCAAGGGCGTGGAGGTGCGCTGTGAAAAGCGTACTCGCGACTAGCGTAGCCTGTCTTGCCATCGCCGTGGGCGCGGCGGGAGCATGGACGGCGCACAGGGCCGTTCAGAGCGTCGAGTTCTTCCAGAGCGAGGCGCTGAAGTGGCACGGCGAAGCGAAAAGCCTGAAGGCCAGCCTGTCCGTTGCGAGAGGCCAGCTTGCCGACGCGGAACGGCGCATTGCGGAAGCCAAGAAGGGTGTTCAGCCGCGTGCAGGACGCCCCGGCACGGTCAGCTACAAGGCCAACTCATGGATGAATGTAAAAGCCCCCTCTGACCGCTACTGGAAAGGACAGTGTGGCAGAGACAGGCAGAAGCATGCCATCTGGGTGGCACCGGAATATAGTCTTCGCGCAGGAGCGTTCGTTCTTCGTTCGTATTTTTTGAAGCACAAGATTTCTACAGTTGAGGGCATAGTGAAGAGGTTCAGCACGAACAACCACGCTGAATACATCTCCTATGTCTGCAAGCGCATGAACCTCAAGCCGGACGAGAGCTTCGACGTCATCCGCCGCATGCCGGAGCTTATTCGTTTCATGTCTGAATTTGAGACTGGTCGCCCTGTCCCAGACCACCTGCTGGCGACCTTGGATATTCTCGGAAAGATATAAGGAGTGAAAATGGAAAGCATTGAATCATTGGTGAAGGAGCATTTCGCCATCAAGTCGCAGATAGACGAGCTGAAGGCGCGTCTCTCCGAAGTGAGCGACCAGATCGCCAAGCAGGCCGTCTTCCCCGAAGGCAAGAACACTGCAAGCGCCAGCTTCGACGGCATCAAGGTCAAGGTGCAGCGCAAGGAAGCCTACACGTGGGATCAGGCAAAGCTCAACACGGCACGGTTCGCTCTCGGCGACGAAAAGTTCCTCAACCTCTTCCGCTACAAATGGGAGGCTAACAAGCGGGCGCTCGACGGCTTCATGGCTAACGCCAGCGAAGAGCAGAAGCGCCCCGTGGAGGACGCCCTGACCGTCAAGAAGAGCTTTTCCGTCAGCACGGAGCCGGAGGCGTAGGATGGCATTCGACATGAACAGCATCGTCTCTGCAAAGACGCTCTACAAGCCCCAGCGGTTCCTGATCTACGGCGTGCAGGGCATCGGCAAGACGACCGCCGCATGCACCTTCAAAGATCCCGTTGTTCTCCGCACGGAGGACGGCACGTGCGCCATCGACGTGCCGACCTTCCCTGAGGTCGCGGGAAGCTACGAGGACGTGGTGGGAGCCATACAGGCGCTCCACGGCGACCACCAGTTCAAGACGCTGGTGCTGGATTCTCTCGACTGGCTGGAACCGCTGGTCTGGGACAAGGTCTGCCGGGAGCATCTCGACGACAAGGGCCAGCCTCTCGCCTCCATCGAGGCGCTCGGCTACGGCAAGGGCTACGTCGAGGCCGGGAAGCACTGGCGCTTCATTCAGGGCGGTCTTGACTCTCTCCGCCTCAATAAAGGCATGCAGATCGTCCTGATCGCACACAGCGAGATCAAGACGTTCTCGCCGCCGGACAGTGAAGCCTACGACAGGTATCAGGTTAAGCTGCACAAGCGGGCGTTCGCATTATGGCAGGAGTGGGCCGACGAAGTCTTTTTCGTCAACTACAGGGCCATCCTGCGTTCCCGCGATCCGCAGGGCAAGTCGTTCCGCGCCGAAGGCTCCGGTGACCGCGTGGTGTTCACTCAGGAACGTCCGGCCCTTCTGGCAAAGAACCGCTGGAACCTTCCGGCGGAGATTTCCGTAGGCAGCGACCGGAGCTGGAAGCCCGTCCACGACGCGCTCAAGGCCGCCATCGGCGACGCCTATCCCTATCCGTACTAAAGGAGAAAACAATGATAGATTTCAATGGCATAGGCCCTCAGGGCGCAGGCGTCGGCGTTATCCCGCCGGATTCTATGGTGTGGGTCAAGCTGCACATCCAGATGCCCCAGCAGGGCCTCACTGGTTCCGCCGTAGAACTTACCAGAGCCAAGTCGGGTTCCACGATGGAATTCCTCTCCACGAAACTTGAAGTTCAGCAGGGCCAATACAAGGGCGCGAAGTTCTTCCATCGCTTTTCCGTCGGCGGCGCATCTGCGCCGGGGCAGAAGAGGGCCGTGGACATCGCAATGAAGCAGCTCTGCGCCATCCTTGAAGTGGCGCGGAACATCGCCCCGGACGACGCCTCCCCGCAGGCCACCGAAGCCCGCCGCGTCAACGGCTGGGGAGATTTCGAGGGCATGACGTTTCCCTGCAAGGTCGGCTGCGAGGCGGGAAACAAGCCAAAGGACAACGACCCGACGCACTTCTTCGTGAACAACGTGCTGACGAAGATAGTTACGAGAGGCGACAGCGAATTCTCCAGTCTCAGCCAGCCTCCCTACGAGCTTATCTCCGCGCTCCCCGTGCCTGAGTTCCCGGTCGGCGGCGCGGCTCCTGCGGCTCCCGCCCAGCAGGCTTGGGGCGCTCCGCAGGCGCAGGCGGCTCCGGCGCAGAGCGGCGGCTGGTCTGCCTCGCCCGCGCAGCAGACTCCGCCTCCTCCCACGTCCGCGCCGACCCCCGGCGCTCCTGCCCCCGCATGGGCGCAGCCCGCTCCCGCCCAGCAGGCTGCTGGGGATTCAGTTCCGTTTTAAGGAATGATTCTCAGACCCTACCAGTCCCGCCTTGTCTCCAGAGCCGTCAAGGCTCTGGAGAAGCGGGGCAACACGCTCTGCGTCGCCCCGACGGGCGCTGGAAAAACCATCATGCTCGGCAGCCTTGCCAAAGAGGTGGGCGGAAAAACTCTGGTGCTTCAGCACAGGCAGGAGCTGGTCGGGCAGAACATGCGGAAGTTCAGGCAGATCAACGAGGGAGCGTCATGTTCCCTTTTTACCGCCGAGAAGAAGTCGTTTCGCGGGGATGCCGTCTTCGCAATGGTTCAGTCGCTCTACGGGCATCTCGACAGGATCCCGAAGCTCGACCTCGTCATCGCCGACGAGGCCCACCACTGCGTCGCGCCGACTTGGCAGGCCATTCTGGAGAGGGCGCGGGAACTCAATCCAGACGTCAAGATTGCCGGATTCACGGCTACTCCTTCCCGCACAGACGGCAAGGGACTCCGCAAGATCTTCGACAACGTCTGCGACAAGATCACGCTGAAGGAACTTGTCGAGCTGGGTTTTCTGGTGCCTCCCCGTGCATTCGTGCTGAACGTGGACGGCAGCGCCGACAAGCTGAAGGCGCTGAAAAACCAGAGCGACTTCGGCGATCAGGCTATGGTCGCGGACGTGCTGAACACTGCCGTCGTGAACGGCGAGGTCATCCGCCACTGGCGTGAAAAGGCACATGGCAGGCCGACCGTGGTCTTCGCGGCGACAGTGGCCCACGCCGAAGACGTGGCGAAGGCATTCCGCGAGGCCGGGATCCCAGCCGAATGCGTGCATGGCGAACTCTCCATGAAGGAGCGGAACGCCATCCTCCGCCGCATGACAGCCGGAGAGACGAAGGTCGTCTGCAACTGCATGGTCTTGACGGAGGGCTGGGACTACCCGCCAGTGTCCTGCGTCATTCTTCTGCGGAAATGTTCCAGCAAAGGCCCCATGATCCAGATGGTCGGCAGGGGCCTGCGGACGGTCAGCCCCGAAGACTATCCCGGCATAGTCAAGAAAGACTGCATCGTTCTCGATTTCGGCATGAGCCTCGCCACGCACGGCAACATCGACGCCGACATCGACTTGGACGAGCGGGAAAGCGACCCCGACGGCGCTCCGCTCAAGAACTGCCCCCAGTGCGAGGCGGAGGTTCCGGCAGGCGTCAGGATCTGCCCTTTCTGCGGATACGAGTTCCCGCTTCCAGAGGAAGACGGAACTCAGGTGCTGGAACAGGTGGAGCTGTCCGAGGTGGAAATCCTCTCCCGCTCCATGTGGCGATACGTTGACCTGTTCGGCACGGGCCGCTGCTTCTTGGCGTCGGGCTTCGAGGCGTGGGCTGGCGTCTTCAGCAAGGACGACGACACGTGGTACGCCATCGGACGGCGCAAGCGGTGCCGGGTGCGCTGCGTGCTTGTCGGCGAAAGGACTCAGGCCCTCGCCGCCGCCGACGACTTCCTCCGCGAACACGAAACGGAGCCAGCGTCGAAGAAGTTCTGCCGATGGCTCAACGATCCCTGCACGGACGCCCAGATGGCCCAGCTTGCGCGGTTCGGCTACGGCCCCGGCCTGTCAAAGTACGAGGCTGGAGCGCATCTGAGCTTCCAGTTCGGGCGCAAGGACATCGAACGCATCATTGGAGTGTAGATGAAGATCATCGATGGCGAAGGGCTGTGGAAGGCGCTGGTCAGGGAAGGGCTGACGGAGAAGCGCGTCGGCGAGATGAGCCTCCATGAAATTGAACTCATGGCGGCCGTCTTCGCCGACCATGTGGACGGCGACGTCCCTCCGCACTGGAACGGTCGCGACCTCATCGTGCCTTTCGCCGCGCCATACGCCTGCCGATGGTGGAGGCACAGCTACAAACCTGCGGAACGCCTCAAGCTTCTCGTCGAGGCCGGGGTGCCGAAGGACAGGCTGACGGCCTACATGGACGAACGCTCCATCCTCATGGCGGAAGGCAAAGTTGACGAAAGCGGAAACGAGATAAAAGGGGGCATGTAACGCATGCAGAACGAGCAGGAAGAGATAAAATCAAAGCCTACATTGTACGACGGCTACAATTTCCGCTCCAGAAACGAGGCAAAATGGGCTGTATTCTTCAACTATATGGGCATCGAATACAAATATGAAAGCAGAGACGTGTATGGATACAGGCGGGTGCTTCCAGACTTCTACCTTCCGAAAATGGGCATATTTGTCGAAATAAAGCACGACATGTTTACAGAGGATGCACGCGATGCCCATACGCAGAAATACAGCGTGATTCCAAGCACAACCGGGAAGCCGTGCATGATCGCTTATGGCGATCCGAGGCAGTGTACGACTTCGAGGGAGTGGAACAAGAGTGTCCTGATTTTCAACGCCATACACGCAACTGCGTCGGGCGAGGTGTATCCAAGCGACGACGTGGGGCTGTATCGCGCCCGGTGCTGGTTTGCGACGCTTGGAGTGGACGACTACGGCTTCTATGGCGCAACTGAACTTGCGACCGACATAGACAAGAACAGGTTTCATATTGTCTCGAAGATAAACGATGAATGGGTGAAGCAGCCATGCCTCGCTGTTTCAAACGGCTACAACCGCAACGTGGAGCAAGTTGCTCTTTTTGCACGGCAGTTTCAGTTTGAATATGTAGAAGAGCATCCATCGCCAGACATGGGCGAGGCAGACGAGGAGATAGCTGCAGTATGGCGTTCAAAGTACCCGCCGAAGCCAGTCTACGCAGGAACAGGCTATGGAGCTTCGCCGACGCCTCTATGGGCAAAATAGACAACCCCTACGCGCTTCGCGACAGAATTATTGCCACGTATCCGAGAGTGATGATTCAGCCCGACCAGCGCATTATTGCGCTGGCTAGCATTCTCGGCGCAAAACTGAAAGGAGTTTGGAGGATAAATGCTCACGATTAAATTCGGCAATATCTTTGAGCCAGACAAGTGGGCAACGCACATATGTCCGCTGTCGATGTCTGGACAGCAGCTGCGATATTGCGTTGGGCCAAAATGCACTAAATGGGTGACGTTGCTTGACGTACTGTATCTTCTTCCAAGCGAAGACAAGAAAGGCATAATGTTTGTTTACGACACGGAAGAAGATCAATCTGAATGCGGTTTTTGCACTCTCTAGGATGCACGCCGAGAAATTCGTTCCCGCGACCGTGGAAGCTCAGGAAGGTCATAGGCAGTCTGAGCAGCGTGCAACGGCGAAATGCGGATCCAACCTCATCCGCGACCGACGGGGGCCGACGGGATATTCGGCCCTCATTTCCAAAATCGAACAGGGAGGCAGGGTGAGCAACAGGTCGAAAACAAGGGGACTGCTGTCTCTTCCGGGCATGCTCGACGAAGCGGAGCAGGAGGCCATAGACTTTCTGCGGGAGCATGAACCGCCGGAAGGCTACCAGCTTTCGTTTTCCGGCGGAAAAGATTCCATCGTCATGCGCCATCTTGCCGACATGGCGGAGGTCAAGTACACGGCGCTTTTCAACTGCACCACCATCGACCCGCCGGAAATCTACGCTTTCATCCGGCGCAACTACCCCGACACGGTCTGGCACTATCCGAGGCACAACTTCTTCAGGGAGCTTGAGAGGAGAGGCCCAGCGTGGCGCAAGGTGCGCTGGTGCTGCCAGATCTTCAAAGAGACTAAAAACCTGAAGGACAAGCACAGGATCCTGATCGGCATCAGGGCGGAAGAATCGTGGAAGCGGGCAAGGCGTCCCAGAGTCGAGCCGTCGAAGAAGAAGAAAAGCCTGACATACTACGCTCCTATTCACCAGTGGAAGGAATGGCAGATCTGGGAATACATCGAAAAGTACAGCCTGCCGTATCCCTCCCTGTACGACGAAGGATACAGCCGCGTCGGCTGCAAGCTATGCCCCATGACGTTCGCGCCGGGGCCAGCCGCGCAGGCGCGTCTGGAAAGGGAGAAAAGGAAGTTTCCGCACTTCACGATGCTCTTTGAACGGGCGTTGAGGAAGTGGTGGAACAGAACTTCGGCCCCGACTGCAAAGATATACGCCACTTTGAAGAGTGGCTTGCGTGGTACTACAAGGGATTTCCCAGATAGGAGGACGGCATGGAAGAAAGCATAGAGCTGGCAGCGCGGTTCGCCGTTGACGCGGCGACAGCAATTAGCAGACTTGAACATATTGCGGAGACGCTCAAAAAACTAGGTTCAACGGCACAGGACATGATCGACATGAAGCCGGACGGCGTGACGGAAGAGGAACTCCAGAATGCCCAGAAGCTTGCCAACGCCATGAAGAAGGCGGGCGAACTTGCCAGCGAAGCTTATGCCTGCTTCAGTGGCATGCTGGAGGACTAATGCACTACGCCGAAAACTCGACCCAGCACAGAGACTGCATCCTTGGCTGCAGCTTCCCGCTGTGCGCGTGGGATTATTTCCCAAAAGACAGGGAGCGCCCCGCAGAAC
>Ga0310690_10007149_pt1 | contig 14460 bp, 4 predicted proteins | sample AusTroGonzalo_MG_2_FD_207661 | JGI IMG/M metagenome (GOLD analysis project Ga0310690, IMG submission 207661) | Bovine rumen microbial communities from tropical cattle in Woodstock, Queensland, Australia - Gonzalo_04 (v2) (version 2) | ecosystem: Host-associated > Mammals > Digestive system >...
CCGTTGGAGCAGAAGTTAGGTAACGCCTATAAGGAAATGACAACTATTCAAACAGCAGAGTTGCGTAATGCCTCTGGACCTGCTTTGAAAGCGACTATTCAGAGCCTTTGGAGTATTGTCAATGCGGTACGTTGTGCCACCCCGACCAACAAGGAGGAAGCGATAGCTAAATACATGGCTCATTTAATCAGCCTCCATCTTGCCCAATATTTCACCTATGAAACACTTCCTCCAAATGGAGCCTCAGTAACTGGTGTAGCTTTCAGAGATGCGGGAAGTATTATAACAGCCATATACAATGATAGTTACTGGCCTACAGCAACAGCGGGAACCAAACCAGCATCTTCCGACTTTAATGATATCAGTTCTATGACGGTTACTGATTTGGGGAACTATCCAGCACAGTTTAATTTACCACAGGGATCGACTCACGTTAAATTTGATGATACGAAAAAGGCATTCTATTATGTAGAAAACTACAACTCCAGTGCTGTTGGCGGTGGAACCTTTACCGTTGATGACTATTACTATCCCGCTGAACTCTGTTATTTCGGCAACAGCCCGCTTCGTGTATCCAATGAAGAACATGTCGTAGGTGACTACCCCGTATCTGTTTCTTTGTGGAATACTGAGGCAACATCAAGCTGGTCTAGTGACTGGTCGGTAAGTCACGTACGGTCTTCTACCCGTAGCGTAGCTATGAAGAACGACATCAACTACGGTACTTCACTGCTCTGCGCTACCGTTGGTTACAATACTTTGACATTAAAAGATAATAACAAGGCTATTCAGCAGAGAGACTATGGTGTTGTTGAGGATGACAAGACAATTAATGTAACTGGAACCTCATTCAAACTGGTAGGTGTTGTTATTGGTGACCAGTGGCCTAAGGTAGGTTGGGATTTCCTGCCTAAGACAACGGATACTGATCCAAACTATAGGAAGGGTTATATCTACGACAATCAGATTACCAATAATGGTGTCATACCTGCTTCCACAACGACTGCTTCTGAACCCAACTATACTCTGGTATTCGACAATTATCAGGATATGAGAGTTGCGACTCCTGCTGTTCCAGAAAACACACAGCCTAAGGTCTATATAGCTCTGGAATTTCAGAATAATACTGGTGTGGACTTCTTTGGTAAGGACAATCTGATAGCCAATGGTAGCAATTTCTACCTCATTGGTGAACTTGATCCTTCATCTATGACAGGTCCTGCTCTTCCCGCCTACCATGCCCTACCGCCTTATGATGCTGGATGTACTACAAATACGATTCCGCGTGTGTTCATTCAGGATCACATGACAACGGCTAAGTTCAAAATTGGCGTAAATTCGTTGAAGTATGCTTATCTGACCGTGCCTGACCTGCGTAGCAGTTCTGTAACATTAGGTCTGTCTGTTGACTTGAAGTGGGAGGCAGGTTTGACATTCGATAATGTTATCATTGGTGGTAACTAATTTTTAAACAACGCTCAACAAGGTGAAGCGAAGAAATACTTTCATGATGGGAATCCTGCTGTCAGCCTGCTGGCTGATGGCGGGATGCTCCGTCATTGATGACGATCTGTCGGACTGCAACGACGACCAACAGTTTCAGATGGGCTACCAGTTGAAGCTGGTGACCAATATGACGACGGAGTTGCAGACGCACTTGACCACGATGACCGAACTCAGCGTGGCCAATGCCCTTGAGACGCATCTGAAAGATATCTTCAGCGACTTTGCCCACGATGTAGACCTCTCATTCTACGATACGGAAGAAAAGATGGAACGCTTGCAGCACGACCAGCACATAATGAATGCTAACCAGTCGAGCTACACCCTTACACTGCCTATGCGAAAATACATGCACCTGGCAGTGGCTAACATCGCTAATAATAATGTAGTAGACCTTGCCAATGACCAGTCGGGTACTACGTCCACACTGCGACAGGATGCCCCCACAGTGTCCGGCGGTAATGGAATACTTCCTTCCCATACCACAGGACTCTTCACTGCCCGCCAACCCATGGAGGTGCTGGAGGGCGTAGACCAGACCTTCAATGTACACCTGTATATGGCCAATAGTGCCGCTACGCTGGTGATCAACCCCAAAGGGCAGACCTTCAAAGACATCAAGATCTATGCTACTGGCTTTGCCAACGATTTCCTCATCAAAGACAGCATCTATGTCTATGAGAGTACCTCTACACTGATAGAAGCAGAGAAAGTAGAGACAGGTAACGACCTGCTATGCTTCTGTTCGGTGAACTTCCCCTCAAGAGATGCCGCACCGGCATCTGTCAAGAGACGAGCGGCGACGAATCCCGCCCTCTGGCAGTTTAAGGTGTATCTCACCAAGGCTGACGATAAAGTCACAGAGACCGTCTTAGATATCGATGAACCACTGAAGGCTGGCGACTTGAAGATTATCAAAGGCGAACTCGACGACGATGGTGCCGTAAGACCCTACGACAGCACCGTAGGTGTCAGCGTCACGCTTGACTGGAATGATGGTGGAACCTACAATCCTGAGTTGTAGTTGTATCATGAGTTATTTAGAATATTAATGTACGCGCGTAATGGCTGCTATCAGAAACATCCTATACTCTATGCTGTTAGGCATGATGATTGTATCATGCTCAACCAGTGACGATATGTCTGATGAGCAAGGGATGGAACAGCCAACAGCCAAACAGGTAGACCTGCTGATGAGCATCGGCGACAGGGCCATGAAGCCTCGTCAGATCTCTGCCAACACCCATAGAGCCGCTACGTTCCAAGGCATGGACCTGCTGGTGGCTATTCCTTTCCGTACCAATGATGCACCTGTGGCAGTCACCGACGAGCCGCTGATAGATCTTGTTGGTGCTAAGGAAAATCCCAATCGCGTAGAAAACCACGACAACTACTATGTGGAAAGTTGTCAACTGATGACAGGAACTAACCGTATGCTGGTCTATGGAAAGGCAAAAACTGTTTCAGAAGACCCTAAGGTAAACGGCAAACTGAGCGATTTGCCTACCATTCGTAAGAAGACTGCTGACATTCAGTTCAGCCTGACCTCTATCCGTGAATCAACGGAACCACACGCTGATGCTCAGGCATTGGCCACCTACATGACCACGATAGCCAATACTCCTGGCTGGAGCACAACAGAAAACCCTACGCTGAAAAGCTACTATCTGGACTTTATCCATTCTGATGGTGAGGGTGGGGGACTGATGAGTGGTGCGGTGGAGAATATCAAGGCCTTCGTGGCAGCACTGAAAGAACTACTGAAAAACAATACAGATGCCGTAAGCACGGCTATCGTATCAAATATCAACAATAATAGTTCCATAGAAGACAACGAATACCCACGCTCTATCGGACTGCCCGACGGAGCCGCAGTCATTCGCTGGATGGGCACCAAGTATGAGGTGCGTACCACAACGACCACCCTCGACAACATCAACGGTATCAACCGCTATACTTATCCTGCCGAACTGGTGTTCTTTACCGACAGCCCCATCCGCACTTCTGCGCAGGAGGTTCCGAAGGCCACCTATCAAGCTGCCACCACGCCCTGGGCAACATTCCTGACCACTTACTATAACGGTTCAACAGCCGTCAATACCAATACCAAGGCGGTAGCTGTGGTGAATCCACTGCAATACGGCGTCGCCAACCTGCAGCTGACGTTGACGGGTATGGCTGCCACGCTGAGGGATGCTAAAGACGTCCCCGTGACCAATGCTGATATGACACACCTGCCCTTGAAAGGCGTTGTCATTGGTGGTCAGCACACTGTGGGCCACAACATGAAGCCACGAGGCGAACAGACCGATGTCGATGGTCGCTTTATCTACGAGACAAGCATTATTGACGGCAACAAAACCAATACGCTAGTGTTGCAGTCGTACGATGACGAGAAAGTGCCCGTCATCTTAGAACTAGAAAACAAGACAGGACATGCCTTTACCGGTAAGGACGGCATCGTCTATCCCGATATGCGCTTCTACCTCATCGCTCTCATCGACCCTGCTGACAAGAAAGAGGCGGGCAAAGACTATACCAACCGTGTGTTCACTCAGGACTATACCACAACGATGTCGATGAGCGTGACATCACTGGCTAACGCCTATACCAGCATGCCCGACCTGCTGGCTCCACGCTTGGAAGTGGGCGTACAGGTGGTGACGAAATGGATACAGGCCACCACGACGAATGTAGAATTATAAAGAAGAAACATGTTGAAGAACAGACATATATCATTCCTGACCTGGCTCTTGAGCGGCATGATGCTGCTGATGACGAGTGCCTGCAGTTCCTCGGACGAGGAAGGGCAGGAGGGTGGCGCGGACAAGAAGCCCGTCATGCTGGCGATATATGTCTATGCTCCTGAACAAGCAGCTGCAGCACAGAAAAAAGCCGCACTACGCCGTGCCGATGTGGGCGACGTGGATGCCATCACCATTGAAGGTACCATCAAGAGTCTGCAGTTATGGATATACGAGTCGACATCGGGCGACTACGTAGGTTATTTCAGCACAGAGGATGTCGCATCCCTGAACAATGGCGAGGGTATGACCTATCAGATACCCGTCAGCGATGACTTCGCAAGTAGGAGGCCTAGCGTTGATGTCTATGTACAGGCCAATGTCAAAGCGGACAACTGTGGTGTGGGCACATTGAACGAGGAAACTGAACGTGACGACCTGATGACAGACGCCAAGATTGTAAAGAGCAAGTTCGGACTGTCCCCTCTGACTACAGAGGTACCTACGGACGGACTGCCCATGGCAGGCAAACTGACCACGCAGCCGGTGGTGGGCGATGCCCCTGCCCTGCGTGTGGGAAGTATGAATGCGGTATCTACCGTCCAATTGACCCGTGCCGTGTCGAAATTGCGCTTCGTCTTTGCTCAGACCAAGTCGGAACCTCAGCCTACAGTAAGCATTACCAGCATCAAGATTATTGAAAATATGATACCCAACGTGGAGTATCTGTTCGATCCGACACAGCCTTTGACTTACAATCAAGATGCTGCAGAGTTGCTGTCGTCAACTATCGATAATATCGCTGCAACGACAAATCCTACAGACTATATCTACTTCAATCAGGATGCCCAGGACTACGAGACTATGATTAACGGAGCAGGGCTGACCGTTCATGGTCCTATCTACCTGCGCGAGTCCGACAAGCGGCTGACAGGTACGATATCCTATTCGATTGGTGATGTCCCACAGGAGCCTGTCACCTTCCAGATGCAGCAGGCTGGCGACTTCCTGCGCAACCATACTTGGATAGTCTATGCCTACTATGCCGGCGCTGGCAGACTACAGGTGCAGTCGCTATACGTAAAAGACTGGTCGGGAAAAGAGACGTCACATAACTTTTATAACTGGTAACAGAGAGAAACCATGAGAGAGAGATTCTACATATCACACCAGACCGTGCTGCTACTGATGATGGCAGCAGTGCTGTTGACCGCTTGTTCCTCGGATGAGCCCGAAGCACAAGCGAATCGTGCTGGTGAGGTCCCTGTAGACCATGTGGTACATCTCGCACCCCTTGCTCCCGGTTATGACGTGTTAACCTCTGCCCATCGTGCTGCTCCTACAGGCTATAGTGACTACCCGCTGAACAAGGCGATAGAGATGGGTGTTTATGTGCTCTTGCCAGAAAACTATGCAGACCCAGTGCTGCAGCGCATTAGGTACGACGGTGCCAAATGGCATGCGCTCTTTAGTGTGGAGAAAAATAAGACCTATACGGTATATGGCTACTTGCCAAAAACAGGAGATATGAGCAGTACTTTGACGAAAAGCACTGCCGACGCGGCAACGCTGACCATTTCTGGCATGCAGCCCGTCACGACAGACGATATCTGCATCATTACGGGTGTCAAGGAGAGTGAGGAAGGCCTGAAGGAAGGCAGTTTCTCTTGGAAGCAGGACATCGAAGGCGATGACTACTACATATATATGCTGCTCAACCACCTATATGCCTCTGTGAATTTCAGTCTGAAAGTAAGTGAGGGGTATGCCCAGTTGCGTACCATTAAGTTGAAAACCATGACGCTAAGCGTCAACAAAGCAAGCGTCAATGCCGCTGTGACACTGACCCATAATACGGAAGGCAATGTTCCCATCACGAGTGTCACCTACACATCAAATGACGGCAGTTGCTCAGCAGAGATATTAAATAGTGCTGAAGGAGAGAAACTTAGAAGCACGACACCCCTCAACATCATAGCCTGCTTTGCTCCTACCATGTCAGCCAACCTGACGCTGGATAGCACCTACGACGTGTACGACAGCAAAGGCAATCTGATACGTGCTAACTGCGAGGCAACCAATAAGATACCGAACTTAGAGGCCTCCAGAGGACAACGGGTACAGTTGAATCTGACAGTAGATCCCACCTATCTGTATGTCATGTCGGATAAGGACTTAGATAACTTGTTTACGATAGAATGAAGAAGTTAACCGTCATATTGCTGCTGTGCTTGTCTGCATCCTTGATGCAGGCACAGATTACTATTGGCGGCAACGTCTATGGTGGTGGTAATGCCGGTGATTTGAGCGGTAAGACCACTGTCAACATCTATGGCGGTGACTTGCACAACGTCTATGGCGGTGCCCGTCAGGCAAACGTCGGAGGCAGTGCTTTCCTGCACATCGATGGTGAGCATGCCTCTTCGTATATCATTATTGATAAAGCGTATGGTGGTAACGATATCGCTGGAACCATCGGATCTTCTGAAGAAATACCTGCGGAACTGACGGAAGTAGGTACAGAAACCGGAAAGAATAATATCGACAATACATGGAATGCCTTCGTCCGTATCTCTACCAAGACAGATGCCAATGGTGAAGAGACGAATGATGCTCAGAAGGTATACATCGGACAACTCTTCGGAGGTAGCGATGGTGACTATACGGTCAAGAATCCTAGCGTAAGTGATTCTCATAAGTGGGAAATATGGACAAAGGATGCTACTCCGGTTAAGGTCTATGAGAATGCTGCCCAACCTATATTGCCCGATATTGGCAAGACTTACCTTGAGATTTTGGGCGGTTCTATCGTATATGCCTATGGCGGCGGTAACAATGCGACGATTACCAATCGAACCGTTATCGCCTTGAAGAATCCAAGCAAGGTGATTAATAGTATCATAGATGCCAACAATCCGAATGCCGATAACACTGGCGAGTTGTTGACCAACAGCCGTTTCGAGGATAGGATGGGTATCAACACCACCTTCTCCTACCCTGAAAGCGATGCCTACCAGATAGGACGATTGTTCGGTGGTAACAACAAGGCCGATATGGCTATCCGTCCTCGATGGAATCTGCAACAAGGTAAGGTGCGAATGCTGTATGGCGGCGGTAACGAGGGACGTATGACCAGTCCTGAAGGTCTGCTGATGCAGATTGAAGGTGCAGGGATGGTGGTTGATAACGTCTATGGTGGTTGTCGTAAGGCGGATGTGAAGCCGTTGTACAACAACAACGACGCTACACCAGTGCCATATACCGACGTAGCATTGGACCCTGAAGATAATCCCAATAACATTCCTGCTGGTTACGCTGCTCGTGTTAGAGTGCTAGCGGGTCATGTCAACAACGTATATGGCGGTAACGATATCTCAGGTAACGTTTATGCTGGTAATACAGTAGGTATTCGTACCCACATCTACGGCGACGTATATGGTGGTGGTAACGGATCGTATGCTTATACGGACAATATAAAACTAAAGGATGATCCACGTTGGAGTGACTTCTACTATAATCCCGATGAAGTTCTTGCAGCAGCGGGTATCACAGGCGTCGCAGAGAAACTAAAATCTGCCACAGCCCTCAACCTGATACGTCCTAACGCAGAGAAGGTGTCTATCCTCGTTAGAGGTGATGATAAAGACCATCCTGTCATCGTAGATGGTGGTCTTTATGTGGGTGGTAACAGTGCTTCGCTGCGAGAGAATGTGGCAGGCTCAAGTTCTGGCGACAAGACCCACATCAAGATTGGTTCACACGTCATCATCGACAATGTGTTCCTCGGCAACAATGGTGAGAACATGATTAAATACAATGAAGCAGATGCCGCGGGTAGAGGCGAAGGTGTGCTGCGCACCATGAAAAGAACTGATATCGTTGGCGCTGATGGTACCAAGTTCAACTCGATGGATTTGACGGATGCAGACGTCTTTGCCATATATATGGAGGGCTGCGCCATGAAGGAGAAATCTTCTGTTGTATTTGAGAGCATAGCGAATGGTGACGCTGCCAATTACGAAGAATATTCTACCCAGTTTGGTTCATTCTATTGCGGAGGTAACGTAGGTAGTATGATTACTGAGGGTAAGACAACTATCAACTTCAATGATGAGGTGATTATCTACGACAAGGTAGTAGGTGGATGTAACAATGCTTTCGTCACTCCCTCTGAGTATAACGCTCTCTACGAAGGTGGTATTACCGGCGCTCCTGATCCTGCACCCGAAGGAGCCATTGGTGACAAACTACAAATGAACTTCGCAGGTCTGAAAATCCGACCCAAGCGTTGGGTGATTCTGCGTGACGCGAATTACGAGCCGATCTTAGACACCAATGAGAAAGTGCAATATGTATTGGATAGCGAGGGTAACAAACAACTGGAGTGGAATACTATCAGTTCTACAACTGGTAAGGATGTTGCCCCTGTGACTTCTGGTGCCTCTTCGGAAAGCCCTGTCACCAGTACTTCCGATGACATCGACCGTCGCCTGAAGAGTGGTAATATCTACGGTGGCTGCTTTAACAGTGGTATCGTGAATGGTAATGTCGTCATCAACCTGAACGCATCAGTGGTTGATCGTGAAACCTTATTCGACGAGGTGGAAGGCGATGAGCACGGTGAGCGAAAACTTTATGAGAACGATGAATTTAAAATTACCAAGCGAAACACGGGCGTTATTCTCGACGAGCAGGGTATGGACGTGCTGGGTAAGGCGCTGAATGTGTTTGGCGGCGGTAAGGGTGTCAATACGGAGATATGGGGTTCAGCCACCATCAACCTGAACCGCGGCTATATGTTCCAGATATTCGGAGGCAGCGAGGAAGGTGCCATCGGAAAGGGCGTCTATAATGAATCAACAAAAAAACTGGAATACTCCTACGATGCAAGATACAGCACTTACATCAACCTGAACGGTCCTATAGCTGGTGTCTCAAAGGCAGCCAATATGACAGAGGATATCGCCGAGTGTGAGTTCATGTATGGCGGCGGTTTCCTGGGACCTGTTGCAGGTAATTGTATCATCAACTTAGGAAACGGACGTATCTTCAACAGCTTTGCTGGTGCATGTAATGCCAACATCCTCGGACATACTGAGACGTATATTGGTACCAATGGTTTCCCATATGTTCGTGACTTCGTTTATGGCGGTAACGATCTGGGTGGACAAATCCTGGGCACTGCCAACTTCAAGAACCGTTTGCGTAACAGCGATGTACTAGCCAAGGTATATAATCAGGAAATGCTCAAAGCCTCAGCCTATACAGAATATGTACAAGGTCATGTGGAGAAGATTTTCGGTGGTGCATACGGTGTGTATGACTATAAAGATGAATACTTCAGGAAGTACTTTGATGCAGACGGTCATGCCAAGACAGGTTATTCCAAGCCTTTCCTAGGCAATGCCTTTATCAATTTCCGTCCTACCGACACCAACAATTCCCTGAATACCGTCGACCAGATTTATGGCGCCGGACAGGGTTACCTTGGTGAAGAAGAGGAGGACTTGATGCAAAACAGTAGCTATATCCTCATTGACGTACCACAGGGCATGACCGCTTATCAAGGTACCGAGATTTTCGGAGCCGGTGAGAGTGGCGGTGTCGGTATGGGTGTTGCCAAGGCCACGGCTGATGCACCAGCTACTGCACATAAGGCTTCTGCCGTTATCGACCTGCTTAGTGGACAGTTCAAGGCGGTCTATGGTGGTAGCTATCAGGAGGGTATCACCCGTCGTACCGTAATCAATGTTCCCGAGGGCTCTACCTTCCGTTGTGAGAAAATCTTTGGTGGTGCTTACGGCCTGTATAATGAATATCCTTGCGACGTTTACGAAGCAAATGTCAACTGGAACAGTAGCGATGCCCTCGTGGGTGGCTACCGAACGGGTATTTATGGCGGTAACAACAGCTACCGCCGTACGTTCTACGGCAAGGTGAATATCAACGCACCTGTCTATTCCTATAAGGATCCGCAGAATGATGCAACAAAGCATACTTATGCCACCGTCTATGGTGCCGGCTACGGTAAGGACACCTGGTCACAGTATACAGAGGTGAACCTCAACAACACAGCCCGGGTCTATGAGGTCTATGGCGGTGGCCAGTTGGGTCGTGTCATGAACAAGAAGTCTGTTGATGCATGGGCAACCCAAGCTAATGCTGAAGCTACCGCAGCGTATACGACAGCGCATGCAGCCTGGGAGATCGACCCTGAGAAGGCTACCAAACCTGAGCCACAGGCGCCTCAGCCAATTGACCTCTCTCTGGGCAGCGGCTATACGGATACAGGACTGGACAATGATTTGGCTGTAGCTAGAAACGGCAAGAAATACAATACCAATGTCATCATCAACCAGAGTGCTGATGTCTGTGGTTATATGTACAATGGAAGCCTGAGCGGAGCCTACGCCTATGGTGGTGGCCTCGGTGATGCAAATACTGCCAATACCGGCGATGTGCACGGAACAACCTACATCGCCCTGCTTGGTGGTAAGGTCACAAAAGACCTCTATGCCGCAGGTACCGTGGGTTCGGTGAACAACAAATACAATGTGGATACCGATGACTTCAGCCAGCCATTCATCGCTTCTGCTAATGCCTATATCGAAGGTGGTACAGCACGTAACGTCTATGGTGGCGGCTGGCAGGGTAGTGTAGGCTATCATGCTGGAGCCATCAGCGAAAGCACGACGGGTGATATCCTCGGTGAGACAAACGTCACTATCGGTAAGCTCGATGGTACCAGTTTCCTTGACGGTATTCCCGCTATCGAACGTAATGCCTACGGTGGTGGTGAGGGTGGTGCCGTATTCGGAACCACGAACATCACGCTCAACAAGGGCTTTATAGGTTATCGTCATTTTGATACGGCACCTACTGGTAACCTCGATACCCTTCAGGTTTGGTCAGGCACTGCTCCTTATAAGAAAGACTACTATCAGGAGAAGTTGCACGATGAGACTTGGTCGGGTGATGGTACCAACCGTCTGCTCGATAGTGGTTGTATCTTCGGCGGTGGCTATATCGACAACAGTAGTGTGGACGTCACCAATGTGAAGATGTATGGTGGTCATGTCCGCAACGCCCTCTTTGGTGGTGGTGAGATTGCAGCTGTTGGTCGTGGTGTTATCAATGCCAGTGGTCAGGACAACAGTGTCCGTACGCTTCAGGGTATTTACAAAGCTGGTAGGACCACCGTCGAACTCTTTGAAGGTCAGGTTCATCGCAACGTCTTTGGTGGTGGTCGCGGCTACAACAACCTTGGTGAGGGTGGTACGCTCTATTCCGATGGTTACGTCTTCGGACACACCGAGGTACATATCTTCGGTGGTGAGGTAGGTTCCGACAAGGGTATGGAGATGGGTTACGGCAACGTCTTCGGTGGTGGCGATATCGGTTATGTATATAGCGCCTATGAAGAAAACGGTAAACTCTATGTTGGTATCAAGGACGGCAACCGCTACGATGACGGATGGGAGGGCTATTATTATGCATATAAGAAGGGAGATGAAGCCTATATAACTGGTACCAAGCCTGCAGACAGCGATCCTAACTGGGTCACAGATGAAGATGGATATGTGCTTACCGAGGACTGTAAAGTACTGGTAGAGCCGCATCCAAAGGCTTTGGCAGATGTCACCATCAATGGTAATAGCTATGAGGCTGGTCAGTATGTTCCTATTGAAGACCTCAATACGATGGGCAATAAGAATAATGATACACGTTGGAACAGTTTGGATCCTTCGGGTATTATCATCCACAATGCCGTGTTTGCTGGTGGTAACACGTCGTCAGGTTCTTCCACCGTCTATGCTAACACCACAACAGTGTTTGGTAATGCCACAGCGTCTATCAACGATGTCTATCATCGCGACCTGATTACGCTGGGTACTGGTCATACTGGTGGCCTTTATGGCGATGGTAACCTGACCTTCGTGGACGGCTATCGTGGTCTGAATATCACCAACTATGGTACGGACTACTATTCCATCGCTCGTGAAATCACCATTGACCAGTATGAAGTGCTACCCGCTCGTGAGGCAGCTTATTATGAGCTGAGATATCAATGCACCAAGGAGTGTATCGACAATGACGGAACTACCTATTATCCTAAAGACGATAATCACACCAAAGCCTCAACCCTGACGGCTGACGATATCTATTCTCTCTTTAAGGGTTCGACGACATATCCCAACGTGTTCAATAGCGACGGTTCGATTAACACCGATCCTGAAACTGGTTACTGGAAGGAAAATGGTGTGTTACCAGTTTATGCCGGTCGTCTGATGAATACTATACAGCGTGCTGACTTCTGTGGTGTGTTTGGTAGTCGTATGGTGATGCAGGGTGCACAGGACCGTGTGCCGGAGATAGTAGACCATACTAACTACACCATCAACCGTGTACGTGAGGTGTCGTTGAACCAGCAGCACTCGAAGATTACAAGTGATTTGACCTTGAAACCAGGAGCAACGCGTGTAGCAATAGATGACCAGAACCCCGATGATTTTGCTGACCTCGATAAAGCCATTCACGGAAACTACTTCGGTATCTATAACATCGTGAACTATCTGGGTGCACTGACTAGTGATGTACACTTTATGCCTACTAAGGACATTCGCCGTACTGACAATTCCGATACAGATACTTATGGTCCGGAGAAAGATGCTCAGGGTGATCCTGTAGGTGACGACCTTACCTACTATAATTGGAAGAAGAAGTATGTCAAGGAGCGTAAGCGCAACAACGGTATCAGTCTGAATAAGGTGGCACTGGCTTCTGGTGTGTATCTAGAGCTGACCACCGAGAAGAAGCAGGGCACAGACCTCGGACTCTACGAGAAAGACTGGGGCTATATCACAGGTGTCATCGAGCTTGACCTGATTAATGTGCAGCCAGGTATTGGTGGTGGTTTCGTATATGCTAAGAATGAGCACAGAGTCGGTACCTACCATAAGAATAAACATAACACGCTGACGGCTTTGAACGCTGATGCCATTACTCGAAAGGACTTCACCTATGATGGCGAATTGGTGGAATGGGAGACCTCAGGTAACTTCGTACATGGCACACAGATTATCATCGATGACTGTTACAACGTCAGTGGTAGGTATGAAGGAACTGTAGAACCAGGTGGTGCAGTGCCCGCCCACTACTGGTTCATCAAGGGTTCTGTCTATGTCTACGACCAGTATATCTCTGCCTACACTGGTGCTCCTAATGCCTATAGTGAGTCGGTAGATATTCCGTTGACCATCACGGCAGCCTCGCATGGTACCATGAAGTTGCTGAATGTGATGCCGAACAAGTATGCCTACTATTCTACACCGGGTGTTGTGCTGCGGAGTGACAAGAAGATGATTATCAACGACGTGGAATACCACAAGAACGATCCTATCAGCTATTGGGATTGGTACTTGCTGACCAAGTCAGAGCAGGCTTTGTTCGTAGACGAAACCTATGTCACTACAGCTGAGTGTAAGGTAGGCTCTGGCACTAGTGCTATTACCTTCCCAGCCGATAGTGTCTTGTTGCCTAGTCAATATACGGCTCTCAAGGCTGCTAATCCCCAAGTTTATCATGTAGCTTTGGAGAAGGACGTGGACTTTGACTTCGTCTTCCGTTCATCCAACAATCTCGGACACAATACCGGTTATATGCTTACCTACAAGGTGAACAACCCGACAGGCTGGGATACCTGGTACACGCAGTTTGCCAGTAGTTCACATGCTAAGAACCAGACAGGAGGCACCGGTTATGAGGATGGCCCTACATACTATCTGACTAGCGGAACAGGTGGTGTCTTTGGTCAGCGCGATTACAAGGTGAGCAACCTCATCTCGAAGGAAGTTTACGATACTTACCAGAACATTAAGAATAATCATTCTGGAGCTATTCCAGCCGGTCAGGCAGCCTTCGAAAGCGCCTATATTGTAACTCAGGAATATACAAGTGGTAATGTACATCTGAATGTTGGTAGTTCGGTATCTGCTACACAGGCAGCCTCCATGACGGGCCATGTGGCTCCTGCTTATATCTGTACCAGTACCATCCCGCTCAGCAAGACGGAGTATATCTACGTTGGTGCTCGTATGACAGAAGCTGAGAAGACGGCCTATTACAACCGGTTCCATAAGGATGGGGCCACAGCGGCTGAAGAGAATATCGCCAAGGAAATCAACGCTAATATTGTTCCTGCCTACTACTGTAC
>Ga0310690_10007151_pt1 | contig 14459 bp, 16 predicted proteins | sample AusTroGonzalo_MG_2_FD_207661 | JGI IMG/M metagenome (GOLD analysis project Ga0310690, IMG submission 207661) | Bovine rumen microbial communities from tropical cattle in Woodstock, Queensland, Australia - Gonzalo_04 (v2) (version 2) | ecosystem: Host-associated > Mammals > Digestive system >...
CAGTTATCTAACCATTCCTGCGGTTGTATTTTAAAAAATGCCATAAATAAATCACCTTTTTATACTCTTCTTCCTGCGGTGGAATTATTCCAGTTCAATTCGTAACGCACAATATCCAATACTTCCTGCACCCTTTCATCCTTATCAAAAGTACATCCTTCAAAAGTCACATTCTGAACAACAGTTGTACCGTTGTTCTCATTATTAAGAGATGCAGTCAGTTCATCGTTCATCACATCATTCATCTCAATATCCAAGTTACCAAGATTGTCATCGATACCGACACTTAATTTTGGCTGGCCGAATTGACTTATGACATCTTTTCCTAATGTGCTGACATTCGCCAGTAATGCTCTGCCCTCAATAGGTATTCTTCTACCCATCTCACTGACTTCCCATACCATCATCCTTTGCATTGTTCCTGGTGAATGTATACCCAATGCGTTAAGGAAGTTCTTGACAGCATTCACACCGGCATCCCAGAACTTCTGCGGGAGTGTGGCTGCCCATTGTCCGACTGTGGAAAGCATATTCTGCAATTCTGTTGCAAGTCGGCCAGGTAAACTGGAAATATTACTCATGAATCTTGATGCTGCATTGGTCGCTGCAGATGCTACTTTTTGAACAAAGTTACTGCCGAAACCTAATGCTTTGGCAATCATGTTTGCAAATGTCACCGCCAATTGAGCGGGCAATGTAGCAATAAACATCATCACAGCCAATATGCCATCAATAATCTGATTACCTGTAATACTGACACTGCTTGGCAGTAATCCACCAAGAGTAGTGATATATGTCCATACACCTTCAAGAGTAGGGACAATGGCATTGAAAGCACCAATCAATGTATCGTAGATGATTGTTGCAACCTGCATGAATGTCTGACCTAACCAGTCGATGGCTTCACGAACAGTTTCATTATTATAATAGAGATAAGTCAATGCAGCTATCAAAGCGAATATTGCAATAACAACAAGACCGATTGGATTTGCATCTAATGCAATGTTTAACGCCCACTGTGCAGCTTCCGCCAAATAGGTTGCAGCAGTACTTGCAATTAATGTGAGTTTTTCCCATGCCCACATCGCAGCAGCTTTCAAAGCATTCAAACCCGTCATCAATACCGTTCTTGCGAGACTTGCAAGTGACGTGATTGCGTTTCTGACCGCTGACAGTACACTTCCCATCAGGTTTCTTGCAAATGTCAATGCACGTGTTCCAGCTTCAAGAAATTTACTTCCCACTGTACTGACACTGCTTCCAAGACCAGACAACCAGTCTCTTGCAGTGGATATGAAACTCAAACCTTTAATGGAATTACCTAATTGGATGATTCCATTGATACCAACTGCATAACTTCCCGCTTGTCCGATAATGCCTAAGAAACTTGCTGCAGGTTCAAGGACTGGAGACATTGCAAGAGTCAGGTCTTCATATCCTGCTTTCAATTGGTCAAGCCATGTTTTATGCTCGGCTTCTTCATCAGCAAGATTCTGTAATTGACCACTGTATTGGCCTGTTGCATCAGCAGCATTTGCCAATGCTCCTTCCTGCAAACCAAGAGACTGTTCAATAGCGGAAATATCACCATTGTTTTCTTTTAAAACTTCACTTAAAGCAGTTCCCATCTTTGTTGATGAAACACCAGTCTCGGACAACTTCTGCATAATAAGTACTGTTTGATCAACACTCAAACCATACTCGTTAAGTGTGCCCGCCTGTCTTTTCAGGACACGGCTTAAAGTATCCGCACCACCATTAACATTTGCCTGTGCATAAGCAATAGCATTGAAACTGGATGGAAGATTATCGGCGCTGACTCCCATACTTCGCAGTCCTTGAGTCAACTCCATTGTTTTCTGATAACCGATACCTGTTGCATCGTTTATTCTGTCCATATTGGTTGCGGAAGCACCTAATTTATCGGCAGATACTCCCATCTGATTAAGAGTGTTGACATAAGCTAATGCTTCGTTTTGTGGGAATGTTGCGTTACTGATGTTGTTGATTAAACCAACCATTTGAGGTTCGGCCATTCCAGCATTCTTTGCCAGCTGCCCTACACTTATTGCAGCTTCGTTCATCTGCTGTGCAGCATTCTCAGCACTTGAACCCATACCTCCGATTTTATCAGCAATATCAAGAGTCACATCAGCATTGATTAATCCTAAATCATCTCCTAACTGCTGTGCCTTTTCATCCGCATCATCAAGACTGTCTGAAAGTTCATCAACGCCGGATTTGTCAACATTGATTTCGGGTTCGATGCTTTTGCCATCAATGTCATCGAGAGTGTCGCCCAGTTCTTCGGCTTCGGAACTGTCAACGGTAACGTCAGGCTCAACGCTCATTTCACCTGTTTCTTCAAGAGTGTCTTTCAAATCATCTGCACTGGATTTGTCAACAGTAACGGTCGGTTCAACCTCACTGCCGTCAATTTCATCAAGAGTTTCATTGACTTCATCAACATCACTAACAACATCAATACTAACAACAGACTCCCGTAACTCATCAAGAACATTCCTTAAATCCTCAACACTGCTAATGTCAGTTTCAGTTGTAATCTTAACCTTAATTTCTTTATCCGCCATAAATTCAAAACTCCCCTTATATGGTTACGAATGGCTTGCTTTTCAGTTTCCATTCAAAAATAATTTTATTAATAACAAGAGTGGCACGCTTCTGCAGTGGAGTCATCGTCTTCAAATCACCGTTGTTAATCCTGTATCCGTGAAAAGAGGCTAAAGTCATGTGATTTAACTTGCCGTCCTTTAAATCTAAAACCCCACTAATGTTTCCATCAGTTTTTCGTTTTCATCTTCATTAATGCTGATACCGCTGACTGCATGTATTTTTTCAACCAGTTTCATTGCAACACCGGCAGGTATTTTTTCAATTAATTCTATTGGGAAATTGTTGCCATCTGTTGTGAATAATCCTCTTTTCAAAATTTCAATTGCCAGAATATTATCAGTACGTTTATTCATACCTAAACGAACCGCATTATCATATTCAACACTTGTCAATGGTTTGATTAATGCGGAAGCCAAAACAATTGTACCATCACGTTTAGGAAATTCAATACTAACTGGCAATAATGCGTCTTCTCCTTCATTAATAAGACTTTCAAGACTGAATGATTCTTCAATACTCAATTTAGCTATTTCATCAGCTTTCAATTGTTCAATATCCATAAGTAATTCACCTCAAAAAAAAATAAAATAAGAAAAAAAATAAATAATCGTTAAAAAAAATAAAAAAAATAAGCCGAATAAGAAAAAAGGGCTCTTATTCGGTGTACCATTCCATACTGGCAGCGGTGAACTTGAGATTATCAACTGTTCTTTCTTCAGGTTTAATCTCATAATCACCACCAGTATTCAGGCAATCATAATAATTTTCAACAACAGTAAACGGTTCTTCAGGAGCAGCAGGTCTTTTAACTTCACGAATAGTAATCATACCATGCTCAGATACCATCTGGTCAAGTTTTTTCCTTAAAGTTTCATAATCAGTTTTCTTCTCATATGAAACCTTACTGCAGTCAATAGTGTAACTTACTTCAGTTGTTCCTTCAGTAATAACACCATCAAAAGTGGTTGTACTGTTTGTTGTGCTGCTGGTATCTTTTGTAACTTTAATACTGGTACCATTCAGCATTCTGACACCATCAATCCACAATTCTTTTTCAGGCATCTTATTCCACCTCCACACGTACGTAGACATTTATACGGGTAATGATACCTGCAAAGAGAATGCTATCGATAGTTATACCTATACATGAGCTGCTTTCTTTTGCAACAGTATAATTGATGTCTTCGCATAAATCTAAAGTGTTTACACATTGGTTTTTCACACGATCCAGTTCCTGTTTAACCGCATTCAATGTGATTTCACGGTTTCTTTCACCTAAGAATTGGTGCAGGGACATTTGTTTTACAACATAGTCACGTACACGGTTGATGTATAGGTCAAGACCGTTTGGCTGTTCACTGTTCACTACAATGTATCTGCCGTTGGTTCTGTCCTGACATTTAACTGTCATAATACCTGCTTCCAACAGTGCTTTTCCCGCACCACCAGTCTCAAATGACAATTCTGGTGTTACTCCAGTAACTCCTGTTAATGCTTTCATTGTCAGGGTGTTACCAACATTCATACCCGCAATGAGTCCACAAAGGTATGCCCCTGATTTAATCAGGGATTTTGTAGTACCATTAACTTCTAATTGCTGAGTTAGTAAAGCGTAGCAGTGTTCACCTGCAAGGCCTGCGGATGTTACATCAGCAGCAGTTGACGAACCATTCAATACTCCAACAAAACCTGCCGGATATTTCATCTCATAGGTAATGTCCAAGTATGCGTCAATAACTGGAATTAAAGTATCGGTTAATGTATCTGCAACGAATAATATGTCCCAGTCTTCGCCTTTGATTTTCGCAAGGGCTGTGGCAAGGTTGGTTGCGTCAATGGTTTTAGTCCAAGTACCACTACTTTCAGTTGCGATGTTGACACATAATAAGCTTGATGCTCCAACAAACAAATCTTCAATAACTGCACAACCGTTAAAAGTATCATCAGTACCGAAAGCTTCCTGTGCTTCTTCAACAGTCATGAAGAGTTTAGGATTTGTCTCGGTGGTTTTGAATGCTCCGATTACAGCAATCTTTGCAGCCATTCCAGGATTGTTTATTAACTGTGTCTTTTTGTTATAAACATGAATTGAGGGAATTACAGCTGTCATGTTATTTCATCTCCCAAAATTTTTTATATTCTTTCTCCAAATCTTTATCTGATTTGATTTCAATACCTAAACCTGTAATGTATCTTTTAAAGGCTTCTTTTTTCCAATCCCAATCTTCAATAGCTTCAAAGGATTTGTCGAAATCGAAATCAGACTTTTTAGCTTCTTTTTTAGTCATAAAAATCATTTAATTGTAATATCGATATCTTCCTCTACATTCACGCATGAAAACTCCTTGTCGAGGTCTTTGCTTTCGAATTCGAGCATTTGAATTATGAGGTGTAATCCTTTCAATGTGTAGCCGCTGCCGTATTCATAGGTAACGTTCCTGAAAGTGATGTTTCGCCTCTTGCATTCCTCATCGTTTCTGAGCACATGCTTGATTCTCTTGACGAGAGTACGCAGAAATCGTGACCCGTTTATGTAGTCGGTGTCTTTGGTCTTGACATATACATTGACCAGTGCTTTGTACTGTGTTTCGTCAAATGTTTCCTGTAATGTTTCAACATCGATGTTTGCGATATAGATTGTATTGTCTTCACTGGCGGGAACACTCTTGTCGATGAATTTGACATTGCAGTCGTTGATAAAATCATCAGTGCATTTCTTGAGAATGTTATACAATAAGAAATCGCTTGTCATATCAGTATCAGTCATTTAAAGGTCTCCTAAAACTTCATCAATTATCTCATCAATATCCCACATCGTATTTTTAATTGAAGGTTCGACAAACGGGTCGGCAGTAATGCCGGACACCATATGTCCCTTACTGAACATGTCCTTGTCGTCATGCACCCAATGCAAGGCATCATAAGTAACCGGTGCAACCCAATGGTCTTTACTTCCCTTTTCAATCGCTAACGGATAAGGGAAACCATCGACACTGGCCGCAGTTGTACCTACAAGGAAATCAGGACCATCCTCATCAATATCAACAGAGGACATCATGCCCGAAATGTGATGCTTACTTGCGATGATGTTTTCCTGATTAAATTGCAAGCCTTCCGCCACGGCCTTTGCCAACGGTGCACGGAGATTAAATATGGTATTCTTTTTTTCGGCCAGAATATCGCCCAGACCAATTTGTGAGATTATGTCATCGGATTCGGCAACCTGAATTGCATTGTCAAGTTCGCTTGTATCGACCTCGACAGAGACTCTTGTTGTCAGTTCCGGAATAAACATAATCTACACGATCCAAATGTCATCGTCGCACTTGTCTTCAGTCATGTCAGACATGGCGCTGAATTTCTGGTTGATGAAGGGTTGCAAAGTTTTTAATGCAGACTTGTACAGTAGGCTGCCGTAGGATTGTATGTAAGTGTCTTCCATGTCCTCATTGTTGACACGGATGTTGTACTTGTTCCATAAGTTGCTGGCAGCCCATTTGCAGACCGCACGGATGAAAACATTACATTCAACGTTTGACAAGTCATTGACATTGAGGCGGTTGGTGTGCATATATGCCATGTCCAGCGCTTCTTCATAGAACAGCTGACATTCGTTTCTTGTTATGACCTTGTTCGGTCTGTTCAAGGCTTCGTCAGCAGTCATGAACGGATCGATAGTTTCATCAACCATTGCTGCACCGGCAGATTCGCCAATCCTCCACCCGTCAAGATTTGCCAAAATCTTATTTTCAATATCAGTGGAATAACTAACGTTATTAACCATCAAATCACCTTAAATGTAAAAAAAGATAATAAAAAAGGGATTTGTTCCCTTATACACTCTCTAAACTGATGGTAAAGCTCTTATGGTTTGAACGGAAACTGACTGTTTCTGTTTTTGTAGTGTATCCGTCAGCACTGATTTCAGCACTGTAGTCCTGATAGGTCATGTCGGCGAAAGTACATTGTCCGCTGCTGTCGGTGGTTTTGGTTGTTGAACCGATTTTGACGGATGCTCCTTCAATTGCATTGGTTCCGTCATCGACAGTAATGGTTATTGTATCAACGACTTCCAGTTCGATTTCAAAACTGGTATGGGTGTCATCAACAGTTATTGTTGATGTCTTGTCAGCATAGCCGGTTTTGGTTACAGTGACCGTCTGGGCTCCTTCGTACACTTTTTCAAAAGTTGCGTCACCATCTTCATCAGTGGTTTCGCTATCTGTACCGATAGTTACTGTTGCGCCACTGATTGGATTAGTACCATCTGACACTATAACGGTAATGTCCTTAACCACTGGGTTTAGCAGTGTAATCTACAGTAGAGTACAATACATCTTCAGCAAAGATAACTGCAACGTCGAACATGTAATCGACTGAAGTCAGGTATGCTTTGCTTTCGACTTTGTACTGTGCTTCAGATTCGGCTTCCATGATTGGTCCGTAACCGATACTGTCAGGGTTTGCGATGATGACAACATCACCGTAACTGTTAACAGGATTGTCAAGGACATCTAATGGGATGATTTCAATTCCTCTGAAGACCATGTTACCCATGTCATTGAAGAATAATTTATCTCCACCATCGGTTTCACGTTTGGAAGCTTCTGCAATCATGATAGCAGACAATTCACTGGAAACAAAGATTTTAGCAAGTTTCCTTTTACCTTTTTGTTTAACGTATGCGTTGAGCATAGCGTCGATTTGAGGTAATACATCATAACCAACACCAGCATTGAGGGAAGCCCATGCAGGAGTATGTCCATCAGTAGTGTCATCGTAGTATCCGTATCTTCCAAGAGCATGACCTTCTTTTAAGGCATGAGTGGTAGTGTCAACGGAATCAGTTGCAACATCATCTAATTGTGCGAGAATACCTTTCAGGTTGTGGTAACCAGTAGCATCAGCACCAGTTGCTTTACCAAACACAGCAACCTGTTCAGCACTAAATGCACATGCAGGAGCAAGTAATGCTTCATATTTAGAAACAAAACCTTCTTTTTCAATATTGGTTTTCATGAAGACTTTAGGAATTTTGGTAAATGCAGTGAAAGCATGAGCCACTAAAGTTTTCTTAAGAATACCTGGAAGGGTTTCAGTTAAACTGGTAATAGGGTCAACCTGTGCACCTGCAGGACCAGGACTTGCTAATTTTTCCATTGACTGGAGGTTAGCACGTACTCTTAATGCTTGGATGTCTTGGGTTTCACCATCCATTTCGACATATCTTAACATGCCTAAAAGTTCAGATTCTTCTTCAATTCTGGTGATGAATTCACTTGCTTGTCCAGCGATTACACCATCAGTTACTGCACCGCCAGATTGTAATGGTTTATCCCATTTTACGATGACGGGTTTGTTTGCGTCGATATCAGCTTCTGTTATCATATCTTATCACATCTTTTTTAGTCTGTAAAATTTAGCCTGTATTAGCTTAAAAAATTATTTTCTAATCTTGAGTCCGGTTAATGGGTCTCTTCCAGTCATTTCATAATAGTTGCTGGATTTTGGAGCAGTAGATTCAGTGATTACCACTTTTTCGGATTTGGTGATTTTTGGAGTGTCCTCATCCACCACTTCTTCCTCTTCGACCACTTCTTCCTCAGCAGCTTCCTCTTCCTCAGGTTCGGCTGTGAGTTTTGCGATTGCCTCTTCAAGTTTTGCAACACGCTCTTCAAGAGTAGGTTCTTCTGCCTCTTCTTCAACTGGAGTTTCTTCAGCCTTTTCAATTTCAGGCTCTTCAGTTTCAGTTTCGGCTTCTTCATCTTCAACAGCTTTTTCGACTGTTGGTTCTTCTTCAGTAGTTTCTTCTTCAACTGGTTCTTCGGTTGGAGTTTCTTCTACTTTTTCCTCTTCGGTCTTTTCATCCTCTTTTTCAATAGCAGGTTCTTCTTCAGCAGGAGCTTCTGCTTCTTTAATCAAGGATTTAAGACCAGTTAAGAATTCTTTGAAGTCCATTATTTTTCCTCCATTTTCTTCTTCAAATTCAACAGTCTTGCTTTTCAGGATGTAAACATCATAATCCATGACATGCAAAGGATATCCGTTTGATCCACTTTCAACAAAGCTTATCCATTTTGGGATAATGCATTCAGCATCCTTAACATCTTTATATCTGATTGTGCCACGAAGATTTGCTTTACATCTTTCAGCAATTCTGTTCGAGAGGCTCAAGCCCCCTAATTCACCTGTCAACAATTTTTCCTTTATTTCAGGATTGTCGACTCTTATTACACAATTCCAGCTTCCAGCAGGGACAATTAATGTTCCGATGCTTTCATTAGCAGTGGAAATATAATTTTCAAGCAATGACACTTCCTGCAAGGCAAGGTCATTGTGTAAAACTTCAAAATTATCTTGATTGTTAAAACTCGTGAAAATCCTTTTGATTTCTTCAGCATTCAAGCAATCGCCTTGACTGTCTGTAATGCCGTTTGGTATTACGCAGCCTTTCACGTAGAGGGCTTTTTGCTTGCATAGTAAAGGCATAATATCAATCCTCCTTTTGTGGTGATAGCTCTCGCTATCGTGGGTTTTCTAAAATGATAAAAATGAGTTTAAATTGCAACAATGGATTTGACAGTAGCTATGGCTTTGTCAATGTCAACGATGTGCCATGTCAGACCTCTTTTTTCAGCTTCGTTTTTCAGGTCAAACAGGCTGACTCTTTGGAAGTGTTTATGCTTGCCATTCTCATCGTAATATTCATAGCGCCATAAAAAGCCTTGTCTGCATGTCTCATCGGTTCGTTTTCCTACTCTATAAAAACCGCTTGCATTTGATTTGCTTCTTTTGACATTAGATTCAAACGAATTTGTTGTCCGTCTTGGCTGCCGCCTGATTTCATCAGGAGTCAAATCACCATCATTTAATTTCTGACAAATCTCTTCAAGATATTCACGATCAATAGATTGGATTATTTCCTTACGTCTGCCATCTTTAATAACATATCTTTGACGGCTGCTTGTAGGGCTCATCCCATTTTTAGCAACAGAGTATTCAAAGTCAGGATTTATGTATCCTCTCTGACCGCCATGTTTGTAATTGAATTTAGGCCTGTAAAGATTAATCAAATCAAATTCTAATTGGCACAACTCTTCAATGGTGTCGGCATGACAATATACTTTATAGTCATATCGGCCAGGGTTATTTTGCAACGCTCTGTTAAATGGTTGGGCATTATAAGATGAAGGCCTTGCATGTGCATTCTTTCTTTCATGAACATCAATGTGAGAGTCCATACCAATATAAACAACAGCACCAGTTTCTTTATCTGTATACATGTATATTCCAAAGCAATATTCTCTTCTTGGCATATAAACCCTCCTTAATTGATTTCGTAACTGCATTGGCAATTACAGACGTTACTGCAATTATTCGTGTCAAATTCTACGTCTTGCGGGAAGCGCAGATAGTCTACATCGCCGGTTACTTCATTTACGACTTCAAACTTCTCTGTCAATGGAATAGTTTCTCCATCCATATCCCTATGCCGTGTCCTTTCAAGGGTCGACCAAATCCATGTTTTAGTCTGATTGACAGGTTCGTATCCTTCACGGTCGGCCTGCTTGTTTTCCATTATTGCAGTTTCGTAATCCAACCGATTAGTCTTATACCGTTCCAAATCCATTGACAACTGGTTCAGTTCACGATAACTGTACTTCTTGTTGTATGACTCGCCACGTGCAAGATTGCGTTCAAGCCACCTTTGCCTTTTGGACGGAGGCAAATCCTCACCGCCCAGTATGCACTTTCGCAGAACTTCCTTACGGCTGACCTGATTGGGCAGCTTTTCAATCAGCGCTTCGTATTTCTGAATGTCAACATCAGCGTTTGTCATTACGCGCTCGATATAGTCAAGGTTCTTGACAACTCGTTCGGCTTCAATCTGGCTCAGGCTGTCCTTTACGCTGTTGACAACTTTCATCGCTTCAGCTTCAGTTTCAACATTCCTTTGAATGACGGAATGTTTAAGTATCCGCTGCAAATCCTTGGCGGTTGCCAGTCGGTTCAGTGCACCTATTTCCGCAGCGATTGTGTCCTGATTGTATGGATCGTATAGGTCGGTTGAAAACTCGTTGTCCCATTCAAGTATCTTCTTATCAACGAGTCTGTTATTGATTAATTGGATTTTCGTATGATTTCGCCTTTGGCCTTTCTGAATTGCTGCAATCCTACGATTTGCCAACATATTCTTCAAGTCGTGTTTGTGTATTATTCGCATAATAAATCAACTCCATTACAGCACCAATGCCCCATGCAGACTTAACATCATCTTCAAGGATTATTCCTTCATTTAATGCATCAGCCACAACCGCCAACTTGTCATGATATATTGATGAAACAATTGCTACATTGCTTTTTCCCATAATACAATAGATTTGCTTTCCTTTTTTTATCCCTACTTTAGCAACAGTGTACTTGAATGGTCTTTTGGGAATATTATCTTCAGTTATTTCACCAGAATTTAATCGGTCGGCCACAGTTACTAAAAAATCATAGTCAATAGATTGGATTAGATGTTTATTGTACCTGTCGCATATGCAATACTGTTGCTTCTTGTTATAATCACTTGCTTTTCCGCCTTTCACAACAGTATATGTGAAATTGTCAGCGTTTCTTTTTTCAAAAGCAATTCCTCCATCTCCACCATGTTTGTAATTGAATTTAGGCCTGTAAAGATTAATCAAATCAAATTCCAATTGATTTAATTCATCAATACTTGAAACATGGCAATAAACTTTATATTCGTATCTATCTGGATTATTTTGTAAAACACGATTGAATGGTTGGCTGTTGTATCTTGAAGGGTTTAAATGATTATTCTTTCTTAAATGCTTGTCAATATGGGAGTCTTTTCCAATATAGACGATGTTTCCAGTTTCTTTATCGACATAATAATAAATTCCAAAACAATATTCTATTTTCATTTTATTTCAGTTCCATTAGTTGCGCTTCGACTTCTTCAATTAACTTCATGTCTTCTTCAGACACAACTTCCTGCAATTCTGGAATTTTTCTGAAATTCCAAACGTCCGGATAAAGATTGAAATCGTAATCATTCAAATCAATTGCAGAGATATATTCTGCCAAACCACTTATGAATTGCTTTAAAGTCAATGCTCCAGCTTCCCAAACGTTACATAAGATATTAACTTCAGTTTCTCTCCTATCTGAGAATGAAGGCACTGCCATATTAACATCAACTTTTATTGAATAAAGTTCGTAGATTAATTCTCTGATGAACGATAAGTATGGTTTCTGTTCATTCTTGAGATTGGCAACATACACCTCCCATATGCTTTTTGTCTTGTCACTGTTCATTGACTCCTTGTCAGTATTAATCATCAGTCTGATCAATGGGATATTGTAATCGTTCAGTACGGCCTGCTGACACTTGTCGCCAAGCTCGGACAGATAGGAATGATTGGTATTTGCAAGGCTGACATAATCAAGATTGAGCGGTCTGTTGGATTCCGTGAATATGACTGCGGTTCCCGTATTTGCGGACTGCAGTTCAGATGAAATCACTTCCTTACGTGACTTCTGAACGATAGGCTCGCCGTTAGCGTCATACTGGATAGGCGGTTTCAATTGCGGTTCAAGATTGATGTTCAATACACCGCTTGAAATGTTGCCGTTTGAAACTGTCCTGTAATCGTTTTCACTTATTGCGATTTCAGTCAGGATTTCGTGATAATCCTGTATCCATCTCGGCAGGCTGAAGAACTGGTAAATGTTGTCTCCGCCGATGAGTGATGCGTGGCTGAGTTTCTGACCGTTGTAGAATATGAAATCTTCAGGATAGTCTTCACCCATGATTTTGAAGAAATGGGTTTTGCTGTTGATTTGCTGTTTGAGGAGATAGATGTCCTTTCCCTGCACTTTGTCCCTGATGACTTTGCAGGTGTGGATTGGTATCTGCTTGAGTTTGAAACGGGTGTTGTTCCAGGTGTACTCGAGCGCTCCCCATCCGGCGTAATTGTAATCTATCGCCATGTAGTTGAGTTCATCTATATTGTCAAGGAGATATTCATTGATTTTTTTAACCTGATTGACTAACTGTTCTGAAGGTTCGTCGATTGTGTCAGGTGTCAGTGTTATTTCATTGTAGATGACGTCATCGGCAAGTATCCTGCAGCATTTTGCGACATGGCTTGAGTTCTTGAAAACATACAGGCATTCGTTCATTCCGATTGGCGGCTGAAGTTCTATTGTGGTTGTTGCCGTATCGGTGTTTTCCGATTCGAATGAGTTTTTGTTTTTCAGATTGTTCGCAATGCTTTTCTGAATCATCGCCAATTCGTCGCTGATTGGTTTTCCTTTTATAATCATGATATTAAGCTCCTATTCTTGTTCCGACAGTCATTGTTGTTTGATTTCCCAGAACGTCTGTGTGCAGATAGTTTCTCGCCAAACTTGCGCTGTCGACAAGGTTTGGACTTCTGCCTTTTCCGTCAGGCGATAACTGCACGCCCTCATCAATGAAGTCGTTGATGTAATCGGAATTTTCATTAAGCTTTGTGTTGCCATATCTTATGCTGTGCATCAGTGGTCTTGCCCTTTGATATTTGCTTCCGGACGGTTTCTTAAGGACAACCGGTATGCGGTAGCCGTATTCGGCAATCAGATTTTCAAAGTATTTCTTAGCATATTCCGGACTTCCTCCGCCTTCCTGCTCGATGACAATAAGGCTTGTCTGAGGGAACTGCGGATTCGGATTATGTCTCATAATGAAATCAATTAATAGTGATTCGGGATTGTGGGACTGTGTCTGATTGAAGTCCCTGATGTATTCCATGCCGTTCTGCAGGTAATCGTAACAGACAACGGCGAACATGTCCTTACCTTTACCGGCAAGGTCGATTGCAATAATTTCATAATACAATGGAGTTGTCATTGTTGTAAGCTGGGCCTCTCCTTCAGCACGTGTCAGCAGGTCTCCGACACTTGGTTTGTAATGCCAGTTACCGAACATCTGGTATTGCTGATCTATGTAGTCAAGTTCTTTCAGGGCATCTTCGTAAGTGTCATTGTCAATGTGAGGATTGTCCTTATATCCCATTTCAATATAAGGCAGGTCGCCGTCAATGTATTTCTCGACAAGATAATCGGTTGACTCTCCTCCAGGGTTGCTTGCATTTCCGAACCTTAACGGTATCCAGTCGTCGGCCTTTTTCCTGAGGCTACGATATAAAAATTTCAATACTGATTCCGGCAGTTCGCTTGCTTCATCATTGAGGATTGTATGGTATGATTCACCCTTGACGTCCTGCTTATGGGATTCGTCATTGAATGCTTTGAAATGTATCTCGGCACCGCTTGGAAATATTATTCTTACCAGGCCGGACTCTCTTGACTTTGCACCGGGAATGTTTTTCAGTATGTCAAAGACACTTCCGGTTCCGACAAGTTCACGATAATTCTTACGTGTGACAAGGCAGCGGTATTGTGAAAACTCGACGAACTGCAATGCCAATGCTGCAAGAAGTTTTGTCTTTCCACCACCACCAGGGCCGCCGGTCAGGAACTCATTTATTCCGTCCTGTTTATGGCAACTGGTTAGTGCGATGAATTTCTGCTTATCATACAATTTAAAATCTATAAACTTGTTGTCTTCGATGGTGCATTGATACATGGCATGGTCCCATGCTGTAAACTTAGTCATAAGACATGCTCTCCATCTCATCTGCAAGTTGCTGCATCTCTTTCAATTTGGTACTGGCAGCAATTTCCATATTGGCAGACACAACAGTTTCCATTTCAACATCGTGCTTTTCATGTGATGTTGGTTTTTCTTCCTGTTGCAGCAACATTTCAAACAG
>Ga0310690_10007152_pt1 | contig 14457 bp, 23 predicted proteins | sample AusTroGonzalo_MG_2_FD_207661 | JGI IMG/M metagenome (GOLD analysis project Ga0310690, IMG submission 207661) | Bovine rumen microbial communities from tropical cattle in Woodstock, Queensland, Australia - Gonzalo_04 (v2) (version 2) | ecosystem: Host-associated > Mammals > Digestive system >...
ATAGAAAAACTTGACAAGGAAATTGAACAGAAGAGTATTAAATTGCGTTCTCATATGTAGCGTAATTTGATATATATACGCACCTCCTTTCCTTTACTGTAGAGAACAGGCATCCTAACCTGTTCTCTTTTTTTATTCTTGAAATATAGCCCCGTGGTAAAATATATTTTAAATTTTTAATTTTTTTCGGTAGTTGGGGATGGGTGTGCTACTCGCAGTAAAATTTTTTGTTTGTGCAAAATTCCTAAAAACTCTCCCCCGTTCTGTGAAAATTTTGTGAAAAATTTACAAGGTGTAGAAATATATCCCCCCGATTTGTGCAGACCGACAGGATGCACTGTTTACAAGGGTTTGAGGTACTTTTATCACATTGTAGAAAAAACTTTTTTATTCATACACTTTTATAACCTTAAAAAACGTTGATTTTACGGGCTTTTTAAGAGTTTTTTTGTGTAAATTTTGACGGATTGCTTCTATATACCGATATATACGCGCTATGTTGTAAATTTTTTTCTTTACAAATTAGCATGATAGTATTATGTTGTACACGTAACAAGGCTATACCACATAGCCACAAACAAACACTATACAATGCAAAGGAGATACAAACATGAAAAGAAGAGAACAGATTGAGAGAATGATTAACAAAGGCAAAATGATGACATCTAATTCTTATGTCATCCTTCGTAACGCTATGAACACCGACCGCAACTATAGCGCGTATCGTTTTGAGGGTCGAAGACCCGCCGTATGTAATCATATAGGATGCGGTCGCTTATGTGAGCGCGGAGATGGTAGTATAAAGGTTATTACGCCTTTTGCGCCTTTGGGCTTGACCTTGTGTGCGTTTCATGCGCACAACACGGATTGCTATTCTTTAGAGAATGACCTTTTTGAAGGTAAAGTCACAAAGGACGGCATCACAATCTCATGTGAGCTAGAGACCTCTTATAATACATCTGTATCACGCGCGGTCTTGGGTATGACCAAGTACGGCTTCCATTGTGTACCGACAAACGATTCAAGTATCGATGGATATAATGATGCAATAGAATGGAAGACCGCGGTTTTTAACAACTTGTGCGCGCCTATAAAACTTTTTGGCGCGGTTGAGTCGCTTATGTGTGAGGGATATTTAGAGATGGATGGGTCTTGCGGAAGTCATCTTCATACGGGATTATCTAACAATGAAATAGACTTCCGTTATCTTTTTGATAATATCGCCGAATATTGGGAAGCCTTTGGTCGTGTGTATGCGTATCTTGACGGTATGCCGAACGAAAAAATGAAGCAGTATTTTGGGCGCGGTTTTGTTGGTTATGCGCGTACGTTACGCAAAAGTGACGATGACCGTTATGTGTTACCGCGTCATGACGGAAACGGCAAAAATACACATAGTGACCGCGTATTATACGCGGATGACAACTTATACGGCAATGAGTCGTTTAATTGTAATCAACATTATTTAGCGTTTAACTTACAACATAGTTATTCCATAGAGTTTAGATTAGCAAAATTTGTTAACGCGGCTCAATATAGAAAGATTGCGGTTGTCATGCATAACGTGGTTATCTTTTTGAGGGATTATTATTATAGGCGTATTGACCGCGACCTTTTAGGACGTGCAATCGAAGCACTTTTCAAGGAAGTGTACCCTTATTAAAAGGGTACACTTCCCCAAAACAAAAACAGAAAATAAAAAACAGTAAAGGAGATACGAAAATGACAATAAAAGCCATCGTGGATGATTTTTTAGCAGACCCTAGAAGCATAGAATATGTAAGGGTCGCGGACATTGCTTTAACGATTAAATATATAGGTTATTCTTACAGGGTGTATAGAAACAGCACGACCTATTGTATCGGTCACTATTGCACACTAGCGGACGCGAAAAAAGCGGTCGCGGACGAAAAAAAGCGTTATCTAGCGGATAAAATGGATAATAAGATAGCACGTAAGCGCGTAAAATTAGAAAATAACGGAGAACGTGCTTTTTATCCGGTATATAGTGATATGTCCGATATTATCGCATCATATGAGGAATACAAAAACAATTTAGATTATTAAAGATAATCAGATAATCATTAAAAACAAAATCCCTGTATGGTTTTCTATACAGGGATTTTGTTTTTGTTTGTATATCCCTGTTTTTGTATATCCCTGTTTTGTTTATTTGCTTTTTAGGGGCTTTTTTTGCGTTAATTGATACAATATACCATAAACACTTAAAATCGAAATTTAACGGCAAATTTTAAGTTTTAAGATATATCGAATTGATATATAAAAATGAAAAACAAAAACCGTTACATTGTGACAAACAGAGGTTTTATATATTTAAATATATAAAAAGTCAAAAATCGAACATATGTTCTATTGTATAATATTCTCTGTAATAAGCGTTTGTATAACACAGGAGTGGGTGCGCACCACCGAAGTACACGAAAGACGTTTCCCCGAAATAATTTAGTTTGTAATATAAAATTAATAATTAAAAATATAAAATAAGATTAATAATAATTATACAGTTCATAGTATCAAAAATAAATATTGAGATTAAGATACAAAATATAATTATATAAATATATTAATAAACATATTATTATCAATAAATGAAATAATAAAATGAAACTAAAATTGAATTGTATTTTTAATTTTCAATTTTCGTTTTTCAGTTCGGCTACTGTTTTTATGTCTTTGCTTTTATTTTTTTATTTAATAATATTATTAATATATTTAAATATATATTAATTGTTTATGTTATATATATTAAATATATTTAAATATATAAAATTGATAATAACTTTATTTGGCGTAGCAAGTTCCGTCTGTTAAATCAATTATAATTATTATTATTACCTTTCTACTTACATTAATAATAAAAATATATAAGTATATATTATTTGAATATATTATATAAACTGACTTGAATTTATCATTATTTTATTGTTTTGTTTTATTTTGTCTTATTTTAAAATATTTATATTTAAATAAATTAAAAGTGTTTGTATTTATTCCAACAAAAAAAACAGGCTTTGCTTTTATAAACAAAACCTGCAATCTACATAAAATTCAAAAAACGAAAATCAAAATTGAAAACGAAAATCAAAATTGAAAATCAAAAATGAAAATTAAAAATCCTTTTTAGGTTTTATTGTTGTATCTGTTTCTAAAATTTGATAATCAACAATAATGTCATCCGTGATATTATCAATCGTACAATTTGAAAACATTTTTACTTCAATTAAAGTATTTGATGGTATTTTATCTTCAGAATAAAATTCCCATACATTACCTGTGGTATCATGGAACGTGTAAAAATTGTTTTGTGTACTTCTACAAGAGCCGATGCGAGTATAATGATGTTCGCTATAAGACAGAATAAACAACAATCCTAATATAATACTCACACTTAAAATAATCCTCAAACTTTTAATAATTAAATTTTTATACATAATTTTATACCTCCTTTTTTCTTAATTATATTACTTTTTACATTAAAAGTCAAGAAAAATTTTATATTTTTTTTTAATATATTTAAATATAATACATCAAAGAAAGGTTATTTAAGGATATATATTTAAATATATGCTATAAATAAACCTTAATTTTTAATATATATTTAAATATAATATAATAAATAAGCCTTATTTTAGAATATATATTTAAATATATAAAACGTATTTATAAAAAACAAGAGAGGTTTATGCCTCTCCTGTTCCTGTTTCCTTTATTTCATTTAACAGATAATCAATGTATGATTTATGTTTTTCATCATTCTTTTTTTTAGCAAATCTATTTACCCTTCGTCTTTCGTACCATTCGTCAAAAGTATTATAACTGTCCATGTAGTAATCATTATCGGCATCATAATAACTATCATAATAACTATAATCATAATATACAGGCTTCGGAATCCAATGTCTATTAGAAATCTGTGCTTTCCCCATATAATCTGACCATCCGCTACCAAATAGTTTTGACCCATCACGGCTCATAAATACAAACCTGCATCCGTGTATTTCGTTATCAAATATTATTTTACGCTTACGGCTCATATTTAAGAAAAACCTTCTGTCTACATCGTAATACTTCTTCAAGTTTTTCATAACATAAATTGCGGTATCTGAAAATTCTCTAGTAGATTTTCCGATTATGCCATTCATCATAATAGCAACATCACAAATACCACTAGACTTCTTAATACGTTTAGGATTAGAAGTAATAGGAAACGGATGGCAATTAGCAATATCAATAGCCGACCCTGTACCTATACGGAAATGAAGGGCAATATCAATAAGTTCGGGATTGTTTCGTAATTCAACATAATCATCATAAAACTGATTAACGTTAAAATACCCTTTTTTATACTGAATTTGACCGCCTATATTTGCCATCCATCCCATGCCATGCGGATTAGTTAATGAAGCATTAACAAACTCTTCATAAGTGAATAATTCTTGTTCTTTAGTCTGATAAAAAATAACACACATATCAAGTACCTCCTTGTATTTTTATTATGTGAGTATTTTATCATACAAACCATAATCTGTCAAGAGGTTTATTAAAATTTTATTTATTTTTTTAATTTAATATATATTTAAATATATTTATATTATATATTTTTATATATTTAAATATATTCAAAATCAAAAAAATTTTGAGTGTTACCACTCAAAATTAATTTCGTTCATATAATTACCAAGTTTATCATGGACTTTAAGATATGCCCTACCTTCTGCCCCGATGCGTGTATATTCGTACCACTCTCCATCTTCATAATCAAACTCTTTGCCTGTTTCTATAGGGAAATTAACCCAAGCATAAGCCGTAAAAAGTAAATGATAATAGACATCTTCCATAGTAAATCCATCAAAGAACCGAGAAAGTAAATCTTCCCATGCTTTACGAGCAACAGTAAGACAAAAATCGCCATTATCACAACTGATATTAATGCCGATAGCATCCATACCATAAGCACAATATGCCTGTAATTCTGCCTCGTGCATAGAATCAGCGGAAACCATAGTATCAAAACCATCAAAAGAAACCTTATACATCATAATTAGTACCTCCTATAAAAACCAACTATTAAAGGGCTACCCCTCAACTACAAAACAATATTACTACATATCAAGGTAAAAGTCAATAAAAAAATTTACTAAATTTAAGTATAAAATTTTATGTGTTTTGACAGAACATTTGTTCAACCGCCCGCTGCCCCTGTTTTTTATATATTTAAATATATATGTATAGTTTATGTTAAAAACAAATTATATATTTAAATATATTCAGAACAAATATCCTTAATATACTTAATATATTTAAATATATTAAAATTTTTCAAAAAGAGAAAGGGCAAACATTTGTTCACCCTTTCTTTGTTTGTGTTCGGTTTATTACTTGGTGTGAATGTTGCCGTTGGATTCGATGAAGAGATTAACAGTATCTTCTATATACCATCCAAAACGCATATCGGGGAACGCGGTTCCAATCTGATACCAATTTCGACTATCTTCTCTTATAGTGTCAGAATAGTCAAAACTAACGACTTTACATCCATTAGGAAGTGTTGCAAGAACCGTTCCAAATTCATATCCATCATACCTGCCAACTTCCATACCGAGAAAAACTTTAATTGTTTCCATAAATCCGTCCTCCTTAAAAAGATTATATATCTTTATTACTTTTACATAATACCATATTTTCAAATTAATGTCAACATTTTTTTATTTTTTTTATAAAACGTTTGTTCGATATTTTTATAATTTTATATATTTAAATATATAATTTTTATTACCTGCAAAAAGTTTAATATATTTAAATATATAAAATTTATAGGATATAAAAAGTTTAATATATTTAAATATATAAAGTTTCCCCTAAAAAAACAGACGGGGATTTACCCCGTCCATTTTTCAGTTCCCATACTTTGCCTTCATCCCGTTAATGTAGGATTGTGCTTCCTCTCTTAATTTCGAAGCTTTTGCTAACTTCTGCATCTGCTTCTTATTGTGGGCTTTGTTATTGGGCTTAAAGGTTACGGTCGGGAAAAATGTTGCATCCATATATGCCATTTCCATTACCGCTTCAAAAAGATTAACTAAACCTGTTTCATTGTACTTCATATTAAGTACCTCCTTTGTTTTGATAAACTTATTTTATCATACTTTTTCAAAAAAAGCAATATGTAATATTTTACAAATGTATGATATTGTTTTTGTGCATATTGCCACCTGTTGTAATTAGATATATATATTTAAATATATAAATTTTTTTTATTCTATAAAATTTAATATATTTAAATATATTATTTTTTTATAAAAAACAAGGGCTTAATCGCCCTCGTTTTCGTCTATTTCCTTTGTTATTTCGCTTATTTCCGCATCTGTAAACAGGCGGTGTAATGCTTTTGAAGTTCTTTTGCAAGCCTTGTATGCTTTATCATCTGTGCATCCAAATTCCCAATTAAAATCGGACATATCCCGACAACCATCAAAACAATCCATATCACAGATAATAGCACGTAAACAATCAATCAAGTTCGGCTCGTCATGTTCTGTGTTGCATTGATACGGGAACGTAAACTGCAACCCGTCAACCTTGATTTTACACTTGAAAAGTGTGTGAGAGGGTGTAAAAAGGTTTTCTTGCTTGTCTGCTACCTTATAAGAAAGTTTAATTTTGTTTAACATAGTAACTACCTCCTATAAATAATATGTATTTATTACTATATCTGTATTATAAACTAATATAATATATTTGTCAATAGTTTTTTAAAATATAAAAATAAAAAATTATAATCATAATTATATTTATATATATCATTATATCATATTTTCATATATTTAAATATATATTAAGATATTATATATTTAAATATATAAAAACATAAACAAAAAAAACAGACGGCATTTCTGCCGCCTGTGGGAAGTTGGGTTTTACGTGATAGAAAACCGCCTTGTTATCCCTTCTTTTTTGTACATTTCCCAAAGGTCGGGAAGTTCCTTTTTGAGTTTAGTGCTATCAAGCGTGGTTGAAATTACGATTGTGTAATTCACCTTAAAACCGTCAACTTCAACGTGTTCTTCGTTTCCCATTTCGGCTTTCATTTCGTCCTTGATTGCCTCGGCTTTCTTTTTCAGTTCAGAAATCTGTGCCTCAATGTCTTTGAGTTCAAGTATCTGTTCTCTTGTCATGTCTTTGCCCTCCTATATAGGTTATTTGTTTTTGATAATGCTATTATATATCATATAGAAATAAATGTCAATACTTTTTTTACTTTTTATATATATATGTATCTTTTTTTTTATATATTTAAATATATAAAAAATAAAAACCGTAAAAAAAAAAATATATATTTAAATATATAAAAACTGATAATATAAAATATATTTAAATATATAAAAAAATATTGTAATTATATAATTACCTGCACATAATTAAATCCTGTAGTACATTTAAATATTTACACGGCGGTATATAATAACTGAATAAAATATATCAATCATATATAAGCGCATTACATGTTTAATTATAACATATATAATATTACTCATAGTATTATATAGATGCTATTTAGATACATCATATTATAAATATTATATATTTAAATATATAATCATATAAATACTATATTTAAATATATAATTACGATAAAGAAGAAATAAAGAAGTAGAAAAGAGAACCCTTGCGGATTCTCTTTTCAAATTATAGGAGGATTTATCGAAAATTTATATAACTTCTATTTTCCAACCATTAGACAAACCGTTTTTCAAGGCATTATGGATGCCTTTTGCAGTTGCTAAATCGGGCATATTAACATAATCATAAAAGAAGATGTTTCTATGTTTGCCTGTGGTGCGAGAATAATCCCAATCCTTGCCGAGCGTGATTATCTTATTTACATAATCCACTATTGCAATTATAGAATTATAACTCTGAAAAATCTTTTTTCCTTCTGCATAGATTATGAACTGATTAGCCGCAGGATTGTTGTTGTTGTTAATCATTTGTTCAACTCTGATTCCAATATCCATCTTGTTTACCTTTCCTTTCCGTTTAGGTTTTACAATGTGTTCTGTTCTCTTGAACAATTATATATTAGCATACTTTTATTTATATGTCAATATATTTTTATAAAATATTTTATTTTTTTATTATTTAAATAATCGGGTGTATTTTCTTTTTGCGTGTTCATCGTTTATGTATATTTAAATATATAAAAAGTAAAATATATATTTAAATATAAAAAAATAAAAATTAAAAATATATATTTAAATATAAAAATAAAAATCATATATATATTTAAATATATAAAAATCAAAATTAAAAAATAAAAAAGGTAAACCAAAATGGTTTACCTTTCAAAAAATAAAATTAAAATCTAAAGACGCATTTCCATTACCTCCTTCATCTTCTTTTCTATCTTTTTTAAAATCCATGGTGCTAAATACCGATAAAGTGTGTATGCTTTATCATTACCCATTAAAACGGTATCTGAATATCCAAAACAGTTTTCGGGTGTAGTAACTGAAATATAAGGTTGAATCTCTATTCCAAGTATCCCTTTTTCACCTACATAATCGGGTTCATTAAGATAAAATTTATATTCTTCTTTATTATATTTTCTTGTATAAATTAATGTTGTTTTCATGTTTCCCTACCTATGTAATAAATAAATCGGTCGCGCAACCTAACCTTTTCAGTTTTTGTTATCGACATAAACTTGAGGCGGCTAAACCTGTTCCCCTATAAAATTTCGCTTTTAAGATTTTTAGGTTTCTTTCTTGAAAAACCTAGCCTGTTAAAAGTAGTAGGCTGAAAAATCATTTAGGGTATTTTTACCATCAACCTAAAATTATGGAGTTTTTTTGACTTTTCTTTGTCATTTCTTAATTTCTAAATTTATTATATCATATCTGTTTTATGATGTCAAGTGCTTCATCAAATTCTTTTTGATTTAAATCTGCAAGTTCCCATTGACTATTCATATCCATCCATTCCATCATGCGAATTAAACAATCTTCGGGTGTACTCCATTTATTATATTTATACATAAGTTTTGCCATTTTAATCATATCTTGTTTTCTGTTTCGACATTCACATAAACGGATATAACATAAATAATCTACCGATTCAAGTTCTGAACGCCAATTATCATCCCACATAATCAAATCTCCTTTGCTATACATTCAAAATTTGCGCTTCTATTCAGTTAAATTATTAGTCGATTTTATTTTTTTTTTACCATATAAATTACCATAATATTTACCTCTTTTTATAACTCTCCATTTGGTTCAGATATTACCCGATTGATACAACCTTTTAATATCTTACTTCATTTTGTGAGTTGTTTTTTTTACAATATAAATATATCATAATTCTAATTAAATGTCAAGTAATTATTTTAAAAAATTTGCATATATTTATATTTAAATATATTAAAACTCTTTTGTATATTTAAATATATAAATTTAATATATTTAAATATATTAAAAAACTGACAACCAAAAAGGGTAACGGCTTCATTCCGTTACCCCGTGACAAGAAGAGGAGGTACAAACAATGACAATTTAAGTTCATTATACTATATTTTTATATATTTATCAAGTTCTATTTAGTATCTTTTAGAACCACCGCATCAAAAACGCGATATTCACATTCGCCATATTCATTTAAAATAAAACCTGTTACTACAATATCATTTTCATGTATCTTTGTTTCGTCATATTTAATGTAATTATAATACGGCTCACCATTATATTCCTTGCCATTACCCATATTATCCATACATCTTCCTATTGTAACTTCTACAAAAGGATTTAAAAACATTAAAATTATATTAAAAATAATAATTAAAAACATTTTATCTCTCCTTGTCTATTTCTAATTCCAAAATATAAGAATCAGTATCTTCTAAATTTAATTGCAAGGTTTTTTCTGCACGATTTTCTGCCTTTTCTCTTGTCGAGAAAATACCACCAACATTATAAAAACCTTCTATTTCCTCCATTACCAAATAAAGTTTTTTCTGCATTTTTCATTTCTCCTTAATCTTCATAAAATGCCTTACGTGCTTCTGCATAATATTCTGCATCAAATTCTGCGCGTGTTTCGTCATCAATGCGGTTATAAAAATCAAGTGCCTGTTTCCGTGTATAACCATAATCTTTTTGTATCTGTGTTATAACATTTTCTTTAATAAACATTATTCATCCTCCTTATCTAATTCATCAAGTATTGCATTTACAGTTTCCCAATCGTTATCATCAAGTGCCTGTTCAAGTCTATCAATAATTGCCATTTTTTTATCCTCCTTACATTTATTATTATACTCCTATTTAATCAAAAGTCAATACTTTTTTTTATTTTTTTGAAATATTTTTTTTATCTTGTTTATCCTGTTTTACTTATAATTAATAATATATTTAAATATATATAATATTTTAATATATTTAAATATATTATAGTTTTATTGTATTTCTATATATTTAAATATATTAAAATTACGAAAAAAAATTAGGCTTCGTCAGCCCAATTTTTCTTGTGTTTTCGTTTGCGAGTATAGATTTTTGCGTGGTCTATACTTGACGGACGAAAACCAACGAACGTTAGCCGTTCCTGTTTCCGTTTAAGTTTATCAAGATTCTTCTTAATCATCATCTAGTTCCTCCTCTTCATCTTCGGTGTCAATTCCGAGCATTTCAAAAATCCATTCATCTTCAAACCATAAAAGGTCATTTACTTCTGTAATGTCGGGTGTATCAGAAAAACAATCTAAAGATAAAAGCGACATAAGTTCTTCTTCTTTGTCGTTTTCCTGTATTGTGTTGAGGGTATCAATTGCACCACTCCAACAAGCATCCATTAAATCATTAAAATCGTAATCTCTTTTAATATACATATCTTTGCCCTCCTGTTTGTTTCTTTCTAATACTATATTATCATATTGAAATATCATTGTCAATACTTTTTTTAATTTTTATATGGTTTAACAATTCCAATACGTTCAAGACCTCCATTATCAAGAACCTTATACACAATACAACCTGTATCGTGTCGCAAATGTTCTTTTACCTGTTCAATTGTATAGCACTCAAAATGAATATCTTTTTTAATTACCTTTACAATATAGTTACAATCTGTCGAATAGAAAAACATTTCCGTCACCTCCTGCAACTATATTATCATAAATATTTTAATATGTCAATACTTTATTTCATAATATAGTATATTTTGTTTTGTCAAGTGTTTTATGATTATCATCTTTATTACATAACCACGCGGTCACTACAAACCCTTCACGGAAAACAATACAAATATCCTTTTTAAAATTATAAGATACTCTTACAACACATTTCGTTAAAAAACCATTTTCTGTTTCAACTTCAAAAGCCTCAACCTTATCCATCGTTTTAAGATATTCTATTGTACCCATAATTCCGTCAAAATCAAATCTTCTACGAAAAGAATTATCATTATCAAGATAATTTTGTAAATGTTTTGATATTTTTGTTACGGACTTGATTAATTTTGCAGATTCAAAATCAAAATCCTGTTTCCAACTAACTTCCCTATGATATAAATTTTTCATATATCTTGCACCTCCTATAATTATATTATACTCCTAATTATAGAAAGGTCAATACATATATTCAAAATAAACTTTAACAAATTACCTTTATTGTTTTTGTATAATTTATACTATTAACTTTATAAATTATATATATTTAAATATATTAATTTATTTTATATATTTAAATATATACCGCTATAAGAAGTATATAATATATTTAAATATATTACAAACTTCTTGTAGCGGTAAATTTTATATATTTAAATATATAAAAAAATATAAGGGCAAACATTCGTTCGCCCTTCCCTTTAATCTTCAAGAACCAAAGGCGGTCTTTTATAGTCGGGCATCCATGCCTCAAAATGGTCATCCCATGTCGCCCTCCGCCATCCATCTTCGGTTTTAACTAACCGATATGGAACTTCAACGTCATCACCCCAATGTAATATTGAAGCTTCCATCCAAGCCTTGCCATTGCCGCCGCTATGAACACCAACCCAAACTTCTGCAAGAAAGAAATTCTTTCCATTAAGGAAGAAAGTCTGAACACCTTTTGCAAGAAGTCCGTCAAAATTGTTAGTGCCAAAAACCAAATCCATCATTTTGTTATCCATGTTTAAATCCTCCATTTGTGTTTGTTTGTGTTCTGTCCTTTGGACATTCTTATTATCTCATACTATAAATAGAAAGTCAATACTTTTTTTAAAAAAAATATAATTATTCAAAAACCTGCAATATAGCAAATAAATTTTATATATTTAAATATATTAAAATTAGAAAACAAAATTTATATATTTAAATATAGTAATTTCTTAAATTCATAATATTTTTAAAATCTTCCTGCCAAAAAAAACGTTAGTACAGGGGTTTTGTACACCACGGCGCGAAGTAATAAAGAGAATGATATTTGATTATATAATATTATTTGTTTCGAGATTAAGAGTATAATATATATAATGTACTCACAGTTAATATAATATATAATTAAGATACTTATTTAATATTTTAGTTGATACACGTTTGTTTACTTATCAATTATCCAAAGTTATTTAAATATTGAAATATTATAACTATATTTAAATATATTAAATCAATTAATTGCTTAATTTTATTAAAATTAAGTAATAAGCAAACAAACCATTTTATTTAAATTTCTATAAATTTTGTCGCTTTGCGAAAATATTCAGATAAATTTTATATATTTAAATATAATTAAATATTAAAATATTTTATATATTTAAATATATAGTACATCGGCTTTGACTATATCACAAAATCGAACGTTCGTTTGATATTGACATTTACACGATAGTATGATATAATAAAATCAAAAACTCTATTTTAAATTTTCTGACAATTTGACAAAATCTTAAAATAAATCTGCATATAGATAAACGGCAAAAAATGCAAAATTTGCCGATAATCTATAATCTGAACGTGTAATCATCACGATTAACTTCCTATTATATTAATAAAACCTATTGTACGGCTCATATAGACATTATATATATGAATAGATATATTTATATACTTATATATAAATAAGGTCTTAAAATCCAAAATAACAGGGATATTTCGATATTGAGAATTTAGGAATAATAAGTAAAAATTCGCAACAGAAAATGAAAATTAAAAATGATGGTTGTTTCCTTATATATAATACGAAGTTTGAAAATAAAAATTGAAAATTGAAAATTAAGGGTGATAAGGGGTTGACAAATAAAAATAGATATGATAATATGGATTCAGAAATTGAAAAATGAAAACGCAAACGGAGGTAAAATATGAAAAAGGAAAATATAATTTGTGAATGTGGTGATTATTTATTAGTTAAGGGAATTGGTCAGTATTGGAATACAAGATTTGAAATCTTAAAGCGTTCTTATTATTGGAATTTTGATACAATGAAAAAATTAACAACATACAGATTAGATTTTCATACAAGTAATAGAATTGATTTACTTGTAGAAGCATGGAATAGAAAAGTACCGAAAAGTTTTCAGATTACAGAAAAAAATATTATAGATGCTATTGACAAATGTAAAGCAACATGATATAGTTGATTTGTAAGGAGGTAAAACATATGAAAAAAGTTTGGTTAGTCGTTACAAGTTTTAATGATATCCCTAAAGTATTAGGTGTTTATTCTACAAAAGAAAAAGCAGAAAAGGTTGCATATACACAAAAGTTTTGGTGTAATGTTGTTGAAAAAGAAGTAGAATAGATATTGACATTTCAAAAACGGTGTGATATAGTAGTATTATCAAAGGGAGGTAAATTAAGATGACAGTAAACGAAATGTTGAGAGAAGCAATTACAACCGATAGTAGAAAAAGGAAATGTCGTTGGCAGACGGAACTTGAGGCACTTGGTTTTAAAATTATAAAAGACAGGGCGTGGCTTATACGTTATGAAAAGACAGGAAGATATATTGAATTGTCTTATAACGATAATCATATACGCACTAATAATGGTTATATTAAATTTGGATATATGGGTTATAAACGCAAAGGCAAGCCGTTATCAAGTATTGACATTGAAGGACTTTTAACAAAAAGACCTTCTAAAAATGAATGTTTTAGTTGGACAAATGTAACATATATGAAAAATGCTTTAAGGGATAGAAAATATCATAGTAATGTATTAAACAATGCTATGACAGATTATCAGAATAAAATTGATAATCTTACAAAAGAATATCAGAGAAAACTTGCAGATGCAAAACGTTCTTATGATTGGAATATGGAATATCATACAAACGAACTTAAACGTATAAATGAAAGTATTTCAAAACTTTTACATAAAACCGCTTGACAATTAAATTTGAATATGGTATAGTATTTTCATAAGGAGGTGTTAAATATGAAAACAATTACAAAAAC
>Ga0310690_10007154_pt1 | contig 14457 bp, 31 predicted proteins | sample AusTroGonzalo_MG_2_FD_207661 | JGI IMG/M metagenome (GOLD analysis project Ga0310690, IMG submission 207661) | Bovine rumen microbial communities from tropical cattle in Woodstock, Queensland, Australia - Gonzalo_04 (v2) (version 2) | ecosystem: Host-associated > Mammals > Digestive system >...
ATGTGAAAAGCTCCTCGCGCTGATAAGGGTACCCCCGGGGGGTGGGTACCGTATCATTAGCCCTCGGCTAGGCCGTCCCGTATATCCGCCAGTTTATGTAAATACTCGGGATCGATCTCGCCGTTATCGGCCTGTTTATGATGAGTTATGCAAAGAGCTATTAGGTTATGATCGTCTAGTAAACCGTTAGGGTAGTCCCGTAACTTGATAATATGATGTACTTCGATATCTTTAGCCCGATAGTCTCCTTGCTCTTTACAGATAGCGCAAAGATAGAATGATCGCTCTTTGATACTCTCTCTTTTTCTTTGCCAGGAGGCGAGCGATCTTAGCTTTGTCTCCTCATTACTGGTAAACTTACGGCTTTTAACTCTCGGGCATTTCGCCCCGTAATTATGAAGTTGCCCGCAACGGCTACAAGCTCGTAACATATTTACTGCTTATCGATCTCGGCCTTTTTGCCATAGTTAAGAGACGAGATCCCCAGGAGCGCCCCGAGAAAACAATCGACCGCCGTAATAGTGCCGACTATTTGCTCGCCGTAAGGGAGCCCCCAAATAGATGAGAGAGCGAAGTAAAGAGTAGCAAAAGCGGGTAGTACGATTTGTGCTATCCATTTAAGGATATCGTAAACTTTGTTATTAAGTACCATTATTAGCCCTCCTTTAAACAGTTGGTATATTATTGATCCCCTCGTTAGCCATCCGCTTTACAAGCGTACCGATATAACAAGTCATATACTCATATTGAGATTTTAAGAGCTCGATAGGCGAGTTAAGATTGAAGTCGAGACGGCCGTCCTCGGCGGCGTCGATAACATTCTTTAGTCGCCTGGCTCGTATAATTAACTGCTGATACTCGGCTTTTAGCCTCTCCTTGTGATCGTCGGATAGCATACCCGGTATAGTATCTTTTAAATCCATCGTTAGCCCTCCTTTATTGCGGGATCTTGATTATATCGCCCGCGTATATCTTGTTTACGTTCTTTATCTTGTCGGGATTAGCGGCCTTGATAGCCTTGACCGTCGTATTATAGGCTTTAGCGATCTTTGTAAGAGTATCGCCGCTCTTGATCTTGTACTCGATGTAATTAGGCTCGGGAGCGGGCTCTTGTACTGGCTCGGGCTTTGCGGGCTCGGGAGCTGATACGCTAGGAGCGCCCTTATAGCCTCCAATAGCGGGATCGAGTAAAAGATTGAGATCAACGCGCCCCGGTATACCATTAACACGGCCGTTACTGGTATATTGCCAAAGATCCGTCTCGTTAAAAGTCGGTTGTTTATGCGGCTTGCCATCGTTAGAGCCCCAATCGGCTACCCACTTAGTAAAGCGCTCGAGGCCGTTTAGATGAGTTTTAAACCAGTAAGAGCTCGCATAGATACCACACCAGTAACCCGCCTTTTCTATGATATCGCCGAAAACCTCGGCGCGTTCTTTGGCTCCGTTTTCCGTTCCTGGCTCCTCGAGATCGTAATAGATCGGTAAAGTGATATGATCCTTGTAAGGCTCGACGAGTCTAAGAACGTGACGAGCCTCGGATATAGCCGAGTCGGTGCTCTTTGCGTAAGAATACAGATATACGCCTACTCTAAGCCCTTGAGCGATAGCGCCCTCGATATTTGCCTTAAATTTCGCGTCATCCTGGCGAGCAAGATCCCGACCATAGCCGGCGCGGATGATAGCGCCCTCGACTCCCGCCGCCTTAACTGCTACCCAATCGATAGCGCCATTGTGTATTGAAACGTCTACGATCATATAAAAAGCCTCCTCTTTTGTAAGATTTGCCTTAATCATACAACAAAAAGAGCGATATCGTAAAGATACCGCTCAAAAGTTGCATTAAGTTGCATTAAGTTGCATTAAGTTGCATTGAGTTAAAAAGTTAATTCAAAAAAGCGAGTTAAAACGATATAATTAAGAGTTAACGTCCCAAATAATCAAATATAGATAACTGGCTCTCATAATCATCTAATCTTTGACGGGCTTTTTCGTAAAACACGGGATCGAGCTCAAAGCCTACCGCGTCAAAACCTAGCTCATAACAAGCGATCAAGCTCGAGGCGCTCCCGACGTGAGTATCGAGTATCTTATCTCCCTTATCGGCGTAATTATTCAAAAGCCATTTATAAAGCGCTATCGGCTTTTGAGTCGGATGTATCCTTATCTCTTTTTCGCTCATATCCTCCTGGATCATCCCGTTCCAAGTATACTCGAAAACATTTACCGATTGAATTTTAGAGCAATAGGCGAGCTCGGCGCGGCCAAAAGCAGTACCTTTTTTATCCCAACAGATATACCCCCCCTCAAGCGGGTATCGTTAAAAAAATTAGCTCCCCATATTATTTGATTTTTTGAGACTCTAAAAAGCTCGTCGAAAAACTCTTTGCCCGGTGCCTTGTTTTCAAACTTGTGATACTGTTTTCTTTTTGCGGCTTGAGCGGACTCCTTGATACAATCTTTTTTATATATAGCGTCTTTAGCGCCATACGGAGGATCAATAATAGCGAGCTCAAAGTATTTATCGGGATACTCGCTCATCCCTTGCATACAATCTTTATTGTAAAATTCTATCATCATATCGACCTCTTAAATATCGCTTATCAGCCTATCAACGCTTTTTTTGATCGCCTCGAGAGCCTCCTCGTGTGCTTTTTGGTATCCCGCCATATAGGTAAGATTATAGTCCTCGAGATCCTTGAGCTCTAAATGTGACTCTCTAAGAATTACCGCCAGTTTATAAAGCTCCGATACTGGAAAGCCGCATACATTCCAAGTTTTAATTTCCTCGAGATCATTTACTATCATCGGCCTAGCGGGATAAAATGCTTTTGCCGTTTTGCCTTGAGCAAGTACGATTATCTTACGCGCCGCGTGATAGTCCTCCCTGGTATGCACTATGAGATTATCGCCCTTTAATTCTACTTGTTTACTCATACTTTATCATCCTCCCCGTTTGCTATATACTCCCCGATCGAATACTTAACCGTCCCTATTTCGCCCTTGGATAGCTTGAGCGTTATAGTTACCTCATCCATAAAGTCAACGTTATCGAGTATCTTTTGTATCTTTTCGATAGCAGTTTTAAAAAGTCTCTCGTTCTTTTCTACATAAATAGCCATCTGTTAAGCCTCCTCAATACTTTTTTGCTCTTTGTATTGCGTTTTTGTCATATATAAAACCTCGTCCATATTGATATAAACTCCGCTTAGTATCAAAGCGATCCCCGATACACTAAAAAGGTCTATATCTATTTCTGAAACAAAGCTAAACTCGACCGTATTTTTAAAGACGATTTTATATACAAATTTTTTATTCATCTATTAAACCTCCTCTATAACAATACCTTTGTAAAGCAGTAGCTTATACTTTAACTTGTAAATTTCCGTCTTAAAGCCCTTTACATCGACTATATGCTCGCGGCCGTCCTTGAGATCATAGTAAACAAAATCAGCCTTGTAGTTTATCGCCTGGATCCGCTCGCCCGTTACGGCAGTAAACGCCGGTTGTATCTCTATCGTTACTTGCCGCCTTATATCCTTGAGCTCGCCCTTTTTGGCTCGATCCTTGAGGATGAGATAATAGTCTCGCTCCTTTTCGGAGTCAAATTTTATCGTTTCCTTTAGAGCGGGATCGTAATACTCGGGCTTTTTATTGTTATACTTTGCCTTTTTCGGCGGCTTGCCGTAAATCCTCCGTAAATCCTCCTCAGATATCCGCATTTGTTTAGCCGCCCTCCTTTACTCGATCTCAAAAGGGAGCTCGAGCTTTAATTGCTCGCCATCGGGAGCCGTCTCTACTTTAGGAGCGGGCTCGGCCTTTTTCTTATCCAGGATATAAACCTCGTTTACAAGTATCTCCTGGCTTTTTCTTGTCTCCCCGTTTTTCTCGTAAGTGTTAGTTATGACTTTACCATAGATACCGATAAGGGAGCCCTTTTTGCAGTAGTTGAGGATTATCTCGGCGCTCTTTTGCCAGGCGATACAATCGATATAATCAACGTCCTTAACGTTTTCGCTTTTCTTTACGATTTGCCTCTTTACTGCTATCGTTAAGGACGCCATTTTCGCGCCCGTCTTAGTAGCTTTAGGCTCGGGATCTTGAGCCAGGCGCCCGATCAAGTTAACGCTATTCATTTTTTAAACCTCCCCGCTATCGTGATAAAAATAAGAGTTATACAGATTATCAAAGTTATAAGTACCTTATCGCTCATTTTTATAAGCCTCCCCCGTTAATAACAATTCAAAAATTACTTCATTGACCTCCCTTAATGACATCTTTTCTTTTTTGCATATCTCTTTAAAAACTGTAAACCATAATGCTATCAATTCGTTCGGAGTGCCTTTGTAGTCGTAAACACATTGATAACCCTCGGGGAGATTTTCTACTTTTTGTACTCCTATAAATATCCCGAGAGTACCCTCACGCCGTCCTTTTTGCCATACGGATATTTTTTTATCCCTCATATATCAACCCTCCTTTTTCGGTGCCGTTATCAGTACATAGCCCTTTTTGCCCTTTTTCTTTTCCTGGCGATATGTCATATATCCCCCGTCGCTCTCATCCTTAAAGAGCTCGGGGAGATCCCGCTCGAGGGCGACGAGATCAAGCTCCTCGACCGTTTCCATCTTGTCAACGCCATCGGGTACCAAAGTAACACGGTAGCCGCCAGGAGTTACCCAAGTTTTTACTTTTGCCTCGATCATAGCCTCCTTGAGCTTTTTTCTCTCGGCCGTGATCTTTTTCTCTATCTGTTTTAATTGCTCTATTTGAGCCTCAAAAGCGAGGATACGGTTAGTAATATCGGTTAGCTCGGCGTTAGGTAAAAGCTCGGCCTCCGTAATAAACGGATTAGCCTTTACCTTTTTGAGATCCTCAATAAAGCGCTCGACCGCCTCCCCGATCTCGGCGATAAGCTCCGTAAAATCCTCTTTGTTGATTGTAAATAACTGTAACCTTGTAGGATCAAACTCCTCGCTTAGATCATCGGGGCGCTCATATACCGCCAGTACCCCGATAGGCTTGTTTGTGTAAACCATATAAAAAAGTAACTGCACCAGGTAGAGCTTATAGTCGTTAACGTTCTCGTGTATTTCCGAAGTCGTTTTAACCTCGAGGATAGCAAAACGATTTTCGCCATCGGTATGTATTCTTATACCGATAGGCTCGCCCGCTTTTGCCTCGCGTATATGCTTATCCTCAATAAAATCATCCTCCGGAAACGTATTGTTAATATAATCTCTTATCTTAGGCTCCATCGTGTTACCGTATTCAGTATAGACGGTACCCGCGAAAGTATCAGCCTTAAACCCCGCCTTTTCGAGTAAGAGATCAAAGCGCTTTTTAAAAGGGCTGATATTCATTATTACGCCGATATCGGAGCCGCCGATGTACTTCTCTCTATCTGTTTTGACGCTCGCTTGCATAGATAATTACCTCCTAGCCTTATATATCTCGAGCCAAACCTCTTTAACGGCCTCTTTAACGATCTCCTTGAGCTCATCCCTCGAGATCGTAGTCGTATAATCTGTTATTGAGATTTGCCCGGGAGCCGTCTCGGGAGCCGTTTCGGTTACCGGCTCGTTTTCCTTAATGATATAAGCCTCGGGAGCGATCCCGTAATTGCGGGCGACCGATTGAACGATAGGAGACGCCTTACCCGATCTTATAGCAGTAGCGAAAAAGTTATCGCTAAAGCCGTTATCTTTTGCGAGCTGATAAACCGTTTTCCCGGTAGCGCCAGTAAGTAAAGCCTTGAGCTTTTGGCCGTCTATCTTGATAGTATTCTTTGACATAATATAAACCTCCTCTTATTTATATTGCTCTTTTAATGCCGCGAGCGCGTTCATAAACTCCTCGGGCTTAGATCCGTTATTGAGCTTATACATTTGTGATACCTGGATAATATCGATACCCTTAGAGTTGCAATACTCTACAAACTCGGCTCGGCCTACCTTTGACGGCGCGGGCTCTTTGGGCTCGTTCTTAATCTCGTCCGCCTCCGAGTCGGAGTATATACCCGCATAAGCCAGGCGACTATTTTTAAGGATCACTCTATCCATAAGCCTCTTTAAAGCCATAGCGTAGGGATAAGAGTTTAAGCAGTTGTTAGCGGATACCTCTCCGACTTCATAAAGCCCTTGATCGGGATTACAGTAAGAATATACTAAAGATCCCTTATAACCCTCTTTGTCGATCGTTACAAACTCGGGCTTAAATTTCTTTTCATCCGGGAGCGAGTCGTTTATCTTTAGGCAACCGTTATGAGAGATTATCAAACCAGTATAAGCCATTTTACCCGTTTTAGTCTTATTCATAAGTATCCAAAAATCCGACTCGCTTAATACTCCTTTATAGAGATCCGACTCGATCGCCTCGATCGCTTTTCTCTTAGCCTCCTCGTATTTGGGGCTTTTCCAAACTGCTAACTCGCCCTCTTTTTCCTTTTCACCAAAATTATAATTCTTTTTACTAGCCATTAAACGGACTCCTCTCTTTTTCCCTTTTGATTTCTTTTCTCCTCCGCCTGGATCTTGAGCTCCTCTAATCTGATATTGTACTCGTCATAGTTAAAAGCCTTGATTATCGAAAATATAGGAGCCTCGTCGTCGATCCTTAGCGTTTTCTCATCATAAGAGAGAGTAGAATTATCTAGGATCGTATCGATCAAGAGATTAAGTTCTTTACTAGCAATAATGTAATTTGTAAGTTGATCTCGTAACTCATCCATTTTTGAAAACCTCCTCAATAGTTTTAAAATTTACTCGCCCCTTTTAAAAAGATAATCCAGGGATAGCTTTTTCTTATTTTTCTTAGCCAGGATATAAGTTAACTTGTAACACTCCTCGAGCCTAAAATCAGCTCGCCCTTTTAGTTTTGAATAAAAGGAGCTTTGACTTAATCCGATCTCTTGAGCCAGTTGCCGCCGGTTGATCTTTGCCCTGGCGATCTCAGCCTCGAGATTAAGATATACGCCTTTTTTCATCCTCAAGCCCTCCTCTCTTAAATTGATAATTGTATGATAACTATCTTAAAAAATATTTTCAAGTCCTTTTGTCATATTTTTGGCAAATTTTGCCAGTAATAAAACAGTTATGACAAATATGTTATATTATCCCAATTTGTATAAAATCTTTGTCTATTTACAAACTGCTATTGAGAAGTGTATCATCAGTAATACAATCAAATATCAAACTTGATACCGACTAAAAGTATAAATCGAGAGTCTCGGGGAGCTTGTAACGGTGAAAAATCCTCGCGGTGCATTGTTGACCGTCTCAAACAATCATCAGTCAATCCAGGAGGCGCGGCTGGATCATAATTAACGCGCGGCGGGCTCCTTTATAGGGCTATACACGAGCTTTTGGGCTTGAGGAGAGTAAAGCGCTTGAGTGTATAGACGAGACGGGGATAAGCGACGGCGTGACGAGCGACGGGCGATATTATCCGTAAAACCCTAGCATTGTCTAGGGCGTTACTATGCCGTAACGACGGAGCTCGCTCAAACGTTCAAAGCTCGGGACGATAAAATTGAAGTTATACACAAATATAGCAGTATAGGAGGATTAAACGATATGACGCCGGAGAGATACCAGTATTTGAAAAAATACGAGGAGCATAACAGATTAAGATTATCCCTTAACTTATCTAAGGAAACAGAAAAAGATATAATCGAGGCTATACTTGCCGAGGGTAAAGGCAATAAGCAAGCGGGCATTAAAAAGCTCATCCGTAAAGGGATCAAGTATAACGAGATAGAGAAGTTAGCTTGATCGTCTACCTGGTAAATAATCCCGGTTAGTATACTGGCTTATTATACTCGGCTTTGACCCGAGAGAAAAAGGATCGTAACCTTTACCGGGAGCCAAAAGATTTATATAATTGAGGAGACTCTTATCGTTTAGAGTCCTCCAAGTAAAACCCCCGGGCTTTTTTGCTATGTTTAGGCTCGGGGGCTTTTCTTTTGTTTATAGCAGTAATAGAGCTTAGTCTATTTGTGTTTCCTGGCTGATATCTTTTCTAATGAGATCCTTGATATAACCCGACTTGTTGTCGGTATCCTCGAGCCAATCTATTATATCTTTTTCTGTTTCCTTATTTAGCCTCAATAAGTAAGTTTTGGTATTTTCTTTGTTATACCTGGCTATTGCCGCCAGTTGAGCCTTGTTTGTTTTCGCCATCTTTATATATCCTCCTCCTGGATCTCTCTTAAATAGAGATACTCCTTTAAATTGCGATCGTAATAGGCTACCGCCATATACTCGGCTCCCTTGTTAGGCTCGAGCTTGATCTTAGCCACTCGGAAAAACTCGTTACCGTAATTATCCTTAGTGATTTGAGATCGAGCTTTTGCTCGCAATTCAGATAAGGCACCTAAGCCAGTAAAGAGGATGATCTCTACATTGTAGCCGGTGCCGTTAGAGTGATATGAGTCTATTAGCTCCATAGCCTTGAATATCTTTGTAAACTTCATTATAGATATACCTCCTTTAAAGGGCAGTTTTTAGGACGATTTTTAAGGCAACCGTAATAGTGCATATTTAAAGCCCCGTACTCCTCGGCCTTAATTTCTTTTTCTGAATATTCTCCCCCCATCGAGCAATAAGCCGCTTGACCAAAATTCCTAATAAATAAAGGGCAATTCTCGCAAGTTTCGGGGTATTCATCGATCCCAATTATTACGCCTATCATTATTTATACCTCCTCTTTTATTTTGTATTCCAGTATCCACTTTATACGATCGATAACCTCGGCGAGAGTATCGCAAGGGCTCGCGCCTCCGTAATGGCTATTAGTTTTAAACTGAAAATCAACGCCTATATGCCAGTTAGTGCAATCCGTCATACAGTAACGAGCCAAGTCGATATTTATCTCCCGATCCTTGAGCTTATAACGGTAACAATCGAAAAAGTCGTTATATGCTAATTGGATCCCCGTCTCGCGCTCTATTATCGGGATGAGTCTCTCAATATCATAATCGTATATCTCGACTAAAGCGTTAATGCCGGTATCGAAAAGATCCTCGTAAGCGTCGCCCTCTATGCAAGTACGGCCTAAAGGCTCGTTATAACTGCAACAACCCTTTTCGTTATAAAGGCACCTATCACATATAAAGCTCTCTTGCTCATCCCCCAGGATATCAAAGATAGATATTTGATAATCCATTATCTTTAATCCTCCTTGATCGTCGCCCCGTCATACTCAAAGATAGCGAAAATATCGGCGAGCTTTTGAGCTCTATACAAGTTTATATCTTGAGTATCGGGATCGTTAAATGCGTCCCTGGCTATTGCCTCGATCTTTGAGAGTCGTATCCTCGCCTCCTTGAGCTCCTCGAGCCAGTTGGCTATATCGTCGTGACCTCTTGCGAGATCGAGATAGTGCTCGCCTTTTTCTATGGATCTGATATTATCCTCGTTAAAGTATACTTTGGCTACCGCTCTATTCTCATCCGCCCAAGTCCGGGCGTGTTTGATAAAGTCGTTAATATCCATACTGCTACCTCCTTAAAAATCCTTAAAGCCGGGAGCGCCCTCATCATCGTATTTATGAACGATAAGCAGTTTATCGGCGGGCTCGCTCATCTTGTGGAAACGCTTTTCGATTACCTTGATCCTTGCCTTAATATAAGTATTCTCGGCGGAGAGTGCCTTGTTAGCCTCCTCGAGCTCCTTGATATCCTCGCTATTTGCCCTATACAGAAATGCAAGGCCGAGACAAGCCAGTATTAAAATTAAAGTTGTGATCTCAAGTAAAGTTATCATAGTTTATACCTCCTCATTAAGAACGTGATAGTTAGTATTATCCTCGAGCTTGATCGTCTCTTTGTGATAGCAGTATCCGCTATCGGTTACGCCGTCCCTCTTGATAAAGATATAGGCCGCCTTACAGATTGTAACCTCGTCGCTCGTCTCCTCGATGTATCCGATCTCGCAAGGGATCCGCTCGGCTCCCCGGTAGATAAGCCCCTCGGCGAGATAGTCAACGAGTCCCGTCGCCGGCCTTAATCTGTTTACTCTTATCGCTCTATCCATTTTCTTAACCCCTCCTTGATTAAAATATTGTTAACAAGCCCGATATTGAGCCCGATAACCTCATAACTCTTGTATTGCCTCATAAAGTCCTTATCGGTTAGGATCTCATAGACTAGATCATACTTGATATTTCTCTCGCGATCCTCGCCCGGTGCCAGGACGAAAATGTTAACGCTTGCCCTGGCGTCTATGATATTAAGTAGATCGATCAAGCGGGCGTTTATTTTTGCGTTATTCCTTGCCATATCCTCAAGCCTCCTTTTCATCTACTCGCCCTATTGTGCAATAAGGGCTCTCGTATATTTTCCTAGCCTTATTTATTGCCGCCCCTATCGTTTTAGCTTTGATCTCATCCGTTTTAAACTCTCTCCACTCGCTGAATTGTGACGATCTCCTTAAAATCACTACTTTAAAAGTTTTCATATCCTCAAGCCTCCTTAGTATGATGGCGGGAGATTTGCCGCTCCCGCTCGGCTTTTCTGTTATCAGTAGTTAACCGTGTTATCCTTGACCTCAAAATGCTTTGTCTCAAATACTCGATCATTGTTACCAAACTCGTCACAATCAATAGCGAAGTCGGTAAAATCCTCGTCGATAGAGTCGTATCTTGAATACCTGGCGAAAACGTAACGGCCATTATGCTTTACACAAGATCCGTAAGGAGTCCAAGAGCCAGTATAGATATAATAAGTTGATCCGATAACAAGATTACCGTCGTTATCGTATACCATCTCCGTAAGAGTATCGCTAAGAGCTCTAAGCCCCTTGTAACCTCTCCTAGTTACGGCCTCGCGCTCCTCCTTGTTGAGTGCTCTCTTATTAAGTGTGTATTTCCTTGTCATAGCTTGCGCCCTCCTTATCATTAGGATATTATTTATTGTGTCTTTAGTATATACTTATATCCCCGACAATTCAAGCGATTTTCTTTGTTGTAATATAACTGTAACATTAGGAAAAACGGCAAAATAAAAACCCCTGGCAGGGGCTTGAGGAGATAGCCAGGGGCTTTTATGCAATTCGGATTACCTATGCACAAAACGAAAGGAAAAAATCCTAAAGTAGTTTTATCATACTTTTTGTTGTATGTCAAACTATGATCTGAAATAACCTACAACAATAGTCATATTAAATGTTAAGGACGAGCCACTCGTATTGTTGATATAAATATCCATATTATCCCCGTTTGCCTCCGATCTTACAAAAGTGGCCGAGGAGCTCGAGGGGTTAGCGGATATTATCATCCGCTCATAACCAGTTTTAGCCGCCGCTCCACTAAACGACCATTTACTGATACCCGATCCTTGAGTTAAATTTGTTCTTGTGATCTTGACGGGCTCGGGGATACTTGAGGCGATCTTTACCCAATCGTACCATTGATTATTAGCGAAAAAGCGGACGTAAGTATCGCCCCTGGTAACGGTAGAGTTACTACCAAAACAAGTAAAAATTTGTATCGTAGTCGATGGCTTTATAACTTCAAGATATCCGAAGTTGCTAACCGGCTTGTTAGTTACACCCGTTTGAGATACCCAATAAAAGCCGTTTTCCTTATAATCGTCGAGATCAACGTTAGCCAGGGCGCCGAGGGATAGAGCGCTTTGCATACCGTCGCTAGTAAATGACTTGAGGAGCGAGCCCGTAAGTTTTTTATTTTCGCCGCCTTGAACGATAGTTAACTCGTCCGATGAGCCGAGAGACGCCGCCGCCGGCATTTCGAGTATTTTCATAATCTGTTTACCTCCTTTTATTGTAATTCGATAGGATAGCCGTTTTCTGTTTCGAGCTCGTCGCCGTTTTCGGCCTGGATAAAGTTACTAATACGAGAAGTACCGCCCGAGATATCAATATCGGGGATCGCGGCCGATGGTACCGCGCTACCTTTTCTAATCAAATACCCGTGTATAGTAACATTCTCATAAACTGCTTTACCGATCGAGCCCTCGTTATACAGATAGAGATTTATACCGCTTTGCGAGTAGTTAACTACCCGCTCGGGGCTGATACTTGTCTCTTTAAAGTAATTGGATCCTACGATACCCCTCAAAGATGATACTCCCCAGGTACGGACGCGATTAGTTTTATAGTTGTTTATACCGACCGCGCCCCAATTAGAGTTGTTAGTCCTAACTTGAGCCGTAATACGATAAGCCCTCTCGAAGTCCTCGCCTATTTGGATACCGTTAAAGATCCCCCGGATGAGATCGTAATTAAAGGCGCCTATAACCGCCCTAGCTTGAGGAGTATCAAGCTCGTATTTATCAAGGATCACGTTAGAGCCGATATAAACAAAGTCGTTAGCCCTGGAGATCTCGCCCTTTACCTCGGCGATCTCTCCCTTTATCTCATCCGTTATTACTTGATTGTTTTCTGTTATCGCCGTCGTTATCTCGTTAGAGATCGAGCTTAACAGATTAGACAAACTTTGCGCGGGAGTCCCGAAAACGGCCTCCGTTATCGTCTCTCTTATACAATCATACTCGTAAGAGATAACTTTAGATAAGATATCAACGCCGATATTAGTATCCTTAACTTGTACGGTATCGCCAATATCGAGATCGTAACCCTCGACGATAGCCTTAACGTTATAGTTAACTTGTGGATACTGGCTAACTTTAAGATACGCCTCGCCTTGAGCTATTAAATCAGCTCTAAGCGCCGCCTTATAACTAGCCTCGTCGGGATAGTCCTCCTCGTTTATACTTTGCTCAAAAGATACTGTTTTAGAGTAGGGCGTATCGTATTGGATCTCGCTATACAAATAAAGCTCATCCAGGGTATACCCCTCTTTACCGACGGGGAGTAACTTAGTACAAACCGCGCCCCAATCGTAAGATACTGTTATATCCTTTAAGTTTTTACGGTATTCGATAGTGATACCGTTATCCTCGCCTATTTCCTTATTGATACTAAAGGCGTAATTATCTCGTATCAGATGGCCGCCCCAACGCTCGAGGACTACATTAACGGCCTCTAAAAGTGATTTCCTAACGCAACGATAGTTATGTTTATCCAGGATATCAGAAAAGACAAAGTAAGGGCTTTGTATATCAGTAGCCGCTATAAGATGATCGAGCGCCTCTTTACACGTTTTATCGACTACATAACTATCATCGATTAAATAGTTAGCAGCATCGTAGTAAACGTGATAAGCCTTTACCTTGATACCTCGGGGAGTTACTTCGCTTGACTTGATCCTAAAGGCTTGATAGCCGGCGGGAGTCGGTACCGATAAGATCCTATTTTGACAAACATAATCTATATATCTTGTACTGCACTCGAGATCAAGGATAAAGTCGCCGTTATCCTCGTTTTTAACGACGGCTCTCTTAGCCGCGATAACCATATCGCCGTTACTGGTAAAGTCGATATCATTAGAGGCAAAAGATTTAATCATATTACCCTCGCTTTATTTCTCGATGAGATAGTCCTCAAGGCTCTTTTCGGCTTGTTTAAGGCTCTCTATATCATTACCGTTAAGAGAGTGCTTTAAGAGTGCAAGGAGCGCCGTTTGTGTTATCTTGTTACTTTTCTCGATGGCCTTAAAACGGTTATCATCGTTTGTAAAATACTCCCTAAAAGTCGCGATAGTTTTGTCTATATCGTCGAGCCTTTTATCGATCGTATCCAGGCGCTTATTTTGCTCTTTTTCGGGCGCCCTGGCTTTATCGATCAATTTTACAATTACTCCGACGGCCGCGCTTATCGTGACGATAGCGCCGCACATCGAGATCAATATAGCCGCGAGCTCGCCGGGAGTAAAAGAGATCGCGTTATCCATATCTTTACGCCGTCCTTTTCCAAAAGTAAACAGTGATATAAGGATCGAGGATACTATGAGCCTCGCCGCCGCCGGTGCTCGTGCTATCCGGCCAAGTTTTGAGATTATGACCGACCGCGCTCGTTTTCTGTATATCGAGCATACCGGCAGTACCGACGCCTTGAGCGGCCGTTAATACATAGTGATCCGTACCGGCGGGATCGTCAACGTGATCCGAGTATATGCGGGAGTCCGTGAGCGGCATACTTGAGGAGTATCCGATATTATGCTCGTGCTCGTGTGTATGCGCGGGCATTTCGTTAACGGTCAAGGTATGAGTCTTAGCGCCTCCCGTCTCCTCGACGGTATCAAAGTCGCTATCCGATGTATCGACGCCGATAAGAGTCTTACCCGAGCCAAACGATACCCAAGTACCGCCGAGATAAGTCCCGGGATTTGTATTTGAAACAGATACGAAAATAGAGCCGACGGGATAAACTTTCGTTAATACGGCCGTCTCTATTTGTGTAGCCGCCGCCGCCGCCGCTTGAGCCAGTATGTTAGGAGTGGCCTCGGAGATAAGGCTATTAACTACCTCGTTATCGATAACCTCGTCTACTTCAAAATCCTCGTGAGATCCGTCGGATAGATGGATACGAAAAACGTAAG
>Ga0310690_10007155_pt1 | contig 14454 bp, 9 predicted proteins | sample AusTroGonzalo_MG_2_FD_207661 | JGI IMG/M metagenome (GOLD analysis project Ga0310690, IMG submission 207661) | Bovine rumen microbial communities from tropical cattle in Woodstock, Queensland, Australia - Gonzalo_04 (v2) (version 2) | ecosystem: Host-associated > Mammals > Digestive system >...
CGCCATCTGTGCATTTAATTACTTTTGTGTTGATACTTATTATGTCAGCTACTAGCAATCCAAGTAAGATTACACTGGCTACCACAATAATAATTGTTGTTATGGTTTTTGATCTCATATTATAACCTCTTTTTCTTATTTATACATAATAGATTATACAAGTTTTTAGATATTATGTAAATGAATAAAAAGTAAAGTAAATTTTTTTAAAAAATATATCAATATTAATCATTGGTTAATAGTCTATATAGTATAATGTTGTTAGAATAAGTAAAAAGGGGTGGTACATTTTGGCATTATATAAAAATCCAAAAGCAAGAATGGTCGCACGTATCGTAATCTTTTCTACAAGTGCCATTATTGCAATTATGTTACTTCTTTCATATTATGGATTAAATGTAGGTACATTTACTGTTGTTATTGATAATGATCAACAGCAAGTTGCTGAAGTACTATTAAGCGAAACTGAAGACTTTGCAAAGACTTCACAAAGATTAAACGCAGTTCAAGCTTTAGATATGAAAGAGTGTCTTGGAAACGAAGACTATGTACTAGTTCAAACTAATCCAGAAATTAAAGATGAGATTCCTCAAGAAATATTATGGCAACTAGAAGACTTAGTTGGTGGAAGTCAAAACCAAGAAGGATATTTTTGTTATACATTCTATATACTGAATTCGGGTAATACTAATTATGATTATACGATGGATTTAAATATTCAATCTACGAAAAACAATTTGGATGCCGCTATAAGAATAATGTTAGTGTGGGATCGTGAATATAATAATGCACAAAGTGGTATTGAAGATATTCAAAAGATATATGCGAAAGCTCAAGGTAATAAACCTGGACAAACACCAAATGCTCTAGATTATTGCTCAGATGACAGATTTGCAAGTTCTACTAAGATTTTTACAGAAAGTAGATATTATTTCACTTCTGGTAGCGTAGATAAAGTATCAATACTAATGTGGATCCATGGTTGGGATGAAGATGCTATTGACGAAGTATATAACGGTAAAGTAAGATTATCATTAAGAATAAGAATTACAGATGTTTTGGTTAATTAATTTAATCAAAACATCCTTTTTTTATAGGTATATTAATGATTAATTAATAGTTGGTTAATGTATTGTGTATTATAATGTAATTGTAAATAAGTGATACGGATATGGTGTTTACAAAAACCTTAAATATCGGTTAATACTGAATTAATACTTGGTTAATGTATTGCTTGGTATAATGGTAGTGTAAATGAAACTTATTCGAGTTTACAAAAAAATTGATTAAGAAAAATAAGGAGATAAAAAATGAAAAATCTTAAAAAATTAGTTATCGCAAGTTTTATGTTAGTGATTGCATTCGTTGCAGTAGTATCTTCAACATATGCATGGTTTACTACAAGTTCTGATGCAAAAGTTAGTGACATCACAATCGGTGTTGTAGATGCTACTAAATCATTATTAATCAGTAAGCAACAAGATAATCTTTCTTGGAGTAAAAACTTAAGTTATGATTTCTCTGGCGACAAATATACTCCAGTTACAATCAATACTAGCAATAAAGTATTAGATTCTACAAATCCTTTCTATGAATTAGAATTAGATAACAACCTTTATGCATATTATATGCAAGCTCAACAACTTGTTGAAGCAGACAACACTGCACAAACTGGTTATGTAAGACTTGATTTAGTATTCCAAATTCAAGCAGCTGAAAATTTATACAATTCTAAGATTTATGTTGACGTTATTAATTTACATGCTTTTGCTAAAGATGTTGCTTTAGATGTTGCAAATGATTCTAACGCACAAGAAAATGATTATGCTATGAGTTCATTTAGATTAGCATTCGTTAATAACGGAACTGTTGAACAAATTATTCAAGGCACAAGAACTGCTACATCACCAGATGTTGTTGGTACATATGGTGAAGGTAATCAATTCAAAGCTACAAACGCTTGGATGCAAAAATATGCAGCTACTGCAGCTCAAGATTATCAATATACAGATGGTGAAAACGATGTAACTCCAGTCGTTAAAGGCGGATTTGTTACTGCTGGCGCTAACAATGGTCCTTGGGAATTAAATGATCCTGATGACGCTTATGATTCAACAAACTCTATTGTTAAAAATTATAACCAAACAACATATGCTCCAGCAAATGATAATGTCGCTGATGCTGAATATGCTATTAGTACATTCTACAAAGAAGTTGCATGCACAAATGCTATTACTGCAACAGATACAGATGTAACAACTGGTTATGCTAAGATCTCTATCTATGTATGGATGGAAGGCTGGGATGGCGATTGTGAAAACTTAGCATCTGGCGGATCTTACAGATTTGGCTTACAATTCCAAGTTAAATAATTTATAACAAATTAGAAATAATTATTAAATAATTTAAAAAACTGCTAATAATCTCAACTGCTTAGGCAGTTGAGATTTAGTGTATTAAAGGAATAAAAGTATTTAAAAATATAGTAATTTATTGTATAATGTATATATAGTGAAATACTAAGAAAGGAGCTATTTATATGGCGGCTTTTGCAAGATATTTTCTTGAATTATTTGCTCAAATTTGGAGAGATATTGTAGAGTGGTTCAAAGGGTTATGGACTACATTATTTGTTAATGTCTTCAATAACGTTGTTGTTTATTTTCGTGATATTTTAGGAGCTTATAAAAAAGATTTTAAATTCATGGGATGGCTACTTTGGGTTTTCTCTAGTTTATTAATAATTGCGTTAATATCATTTATATTCTTTAGATTATATTTATTAATCAGAAAGTATGTAATTGTTCGTAAAACTGAAATTGAGAAAGATGATTTAAGAGAAGAAATAGCTATTTTAAATGAAAAAGTAGCGCAAGCTATTAGTGAAAAGAATAGTATTTTAGCTTTAAAGGTTTCACAATATAATGGTACTGCTCCAATTACTCAAGCATACGGCGGAAGTTCAGGAGCACCTGACACTAGTGATGCTAGATTCTCTAAACTTGCTGCTATTGATGCTAAATATGGCGGAAGTATTCAAGAAATCAATATGACTATTGATGACATGGTAACACTTCCTGAATTAATTCAAAGATTCTTAGACTATTCATGTTCAAGATTACACCTTTACTACAAAGCACCTACAATTAGGTATTTCTTTGCTTCAATGGCTTGTAGTAAGATCATAATTCTTGAAGGTGTATCTGGTACTGGTAAAACATCTCTACCTTATGCCATGAGTAAATTCTTTAAGAATAACGCTGAAATCGTATCTGTTCAGCCTTCATGGCGTGATAGAGCAGAACTTCTTGGTTATTTAAATGAATTCACTAAGAAATTTAATGAAACTGACTTCTTAAAAGCAGTTTATGAAGTATTATATCGTAAAGATATTAACTTCATCGTACTAGACGAAATGAACTTAGCCAGAATCGAGTACTATTTCGCAGAGTTCTTGTCAATCATGGAAATGCCTGATCCATCAGAATGGAGAATTGACTTAGTATCTAACGTACTTGATGATGACCCTAAGATGTTAATCAACGGTAAACTACTAGTTCCTCAAAACGTTCGGTTTATCGGAACAGCCAATAAGGACGACTCAACATTCACGATTACCGATAAGGTATATGACCGTGCTATGCCGATCGAGTTCTTAAAGAAAGGTGAAGCATTTGAAGCCCCACCTACTGATCCAATCAATATGAGTTATGAATACTTAGATAACTTATTTAGACAAGCTAAAGAAGATTATCCAGTATCACAAGCATTACTAGAAAAGTTTGAAAAGCTAGATGAATATATGATTGATCATTTCAAACTAGCATTTGGTAACCGTATCTTAAAACAAATCTATGAATTTATTCCTGTATTTGTAGCATGCGGTGGGACAGATTATGATGCACTAGATTATATGCTAGCTCGTAAAGTATTAAGAAAATTTGAAAGTTTGAACTTAGCTTTCTTAAAAGATGAATTAGGAGAGTTGATATTAGAGTTAGCTAAGAGATTTGGTAAAGGTAAATTACCTGAATCAACAGAGTACATTAAGGCTCTACAAAAGATGGTATAATCTTTTAAATTAGAACTAATTTTTTAATAGATATAAATAAATATGGAGGATCTTGACATATGGCAGGACAAAAAGTTGATTATGCAAAGAAGTATTTGGAGAAGGTCAACAGTAAGCTCGTTGCTGTAGATGGCCAAGATCCTTTTTACGAATTTTGTAGTAATGCAATAAACGGTGGAGATAATATTCTCTTCCAAAAATATAGAATGGAAACAAGACTATTTGACTTCGACTGGATTAACGCAGTAGAAGATTCTTTGGATAAGATTGATAACATCATTAGAAATCCAAAATCATTCATTAAAGAAGATCAAGAAGTTGTTCCAATTGAAAAAGCAAAAAGAACAGGCTATGAAGCTGTTAAGCATCTATCAAGCCATTCACAATTTGTGAAAGAAGTTACACCTGATGGTTTTATTAGACCTTCTAAGATTTTAACTTCTGAAAGAAACATTGATTATGCAATCTATGAAAATAGATTCGTTAAGACTTTACTTTTAAAACTAGTTCCATTCGTAGAAAAAAGATATGATGCACTAGTTAAATTAATGAATTCAGATTATTTCAATAAAATGAATTCAAAATCTAAATTTAATTTCAATGGTACTGATGTAGAGTACGAACTTAACATGAGTATCCATCGTAAGATTAACGACGGTGATAAAGCTGAACACAATGCTTTATTACTTGAACGTGCAAAGATAGTTAGACAAAGGGTTATGGGCTTCTATACTTCTGAATTTATGGCTAACCTAGCCAGTGCTCGTGAAGTATTCCCACCAATCCAAAGAACTAATATTTTAATGAAGGAACCTAACTACCATAAATGTTACCAACTATGGGCATATATTGCGGAACAAGGTGAATTCAAATATGAAATAGATGTTAAGGAAGCAGAAGTTGACTTCTCTAGAGAATATAAAGAGCAAGTTAAGCACTTAACATTACTTGCTTACGCTGTTTCTGCCGCAAACGACCCTGCGTTTGCTAATGCAGCATTTGATAAGAATGTATTTGTTCCAATTAAACCAAAAGAAATGAAGGTTTTAAAGGATCTTGATGAAGAAGCTAGAGATAATAGCTTAAAGATGGAAACAGATATCATCAATGAATTCTATTATCAAGAAGCAAGAAAACTATATCGTAAAAACATCGATTCAATGGTTAATGATGGTGAACCATATCATATCGCTCTAAAAGATGTATACATGCAATCTACAAAGATTACCGATGCCATCTTCACTAGCTTACTAGAAGTGCCAGATGATGTTAAGGATTCACCAGTAGCCTTACTAAGATTCAAGAAACGTAAACTTGAAGCATTCAAAGCCATCATTAAGTTCAAAGAACAAGATATGAACAAATGGCGTAAGGCTCAAAACAAGTTAGAAAATGATATTATTAAAGATACAGTTAAAGCTAATATCGCTTTAGGTATTAAAGATAAAGAAACTCTTGAAAAAGAAAGAAAAGCAGCTGAACAAGTATTAGCTAAAGAAAGAGCTAAGGAAGCTGCAAGACTTAAGAAAGAAGCTGAAAAGCAAAAAGCTAAAGAAGCTATCGAAAAAGCTAAAGCTAAAGAAGCTGCTAAGAAAGCAAAAGAAGCAGAACAAGCAAGACTTGCTAGGGAAGCTGCTAAACAAGCTCGCGAAGACGAAAGAATTCGTAAAGCTATGGAAAAACAAGAAAGAGAAAGAATAGCAGAAGAAAAGAGATTAGCTAGAGAAGCTGCTATGGCTGAAAAAGCTAAATTAGCTGAAGAAAAGAGACTTGCTAAGGAAGCTGAAGAAGCTGAAAAAGCAAGAAAAGCTGAAGAAGCTAGAATTGCTAAAGATTCTATTGAAAGAGAAAAGAACAATAAAGCTGTAGCTGAAGCTAAAGCAGCAGCTATTGCGAAAGAAAAAGCTGAAAAAGAAAAAGCAGAAAAAGAAAAGAATAAACCTAAAGAAGAAAAGAAAGAAGATTATTATAGCGACTTAGTAGATATGTTCGAATTCGGTGTTGCTCCTGATAAAGAAGAGGAACAAGAACCTGAATTTGCAGAACAACCTATTGAAGAACCTGCTTCTGAAGAAGTTGCTCCTGAAGAACCAGTAGCTGAAGAAGCACCAGTTGAAGAAGTTCAAGAGGAAACTCCTGAAGAACAACCTAAAGAAGAAGTTCAACCTGAAGAACCTCAAGAAGCTCCAGTTGAAGATGCTCCAGCAAGTGAAGAACCTAATGAAGATCAACCTGAAGAACCTCAAGAGGAACCAGTTGAAGAGGCTCCAGTAGATGAAGCACCTGAAGCTGAACAAGCTGAAGAAACTCCAGAAGAAGCTCCTGCTGAGGAAGCACCTGAGGAACAACCTTCTGAGGAAACTCCAGAGGAAGAACCAATAACTGAAGAAGCACCAGTTGAAGAACCTCAAGAAGAAGCTGGTGAAGAACCTACTGAAGAAACTCCAGAAGAACCAACTGAGGAAGAAACTCCAGAGGAACCTAGTGAAGAACAACCTGAGGAAGAATCAGAAGAACAAAATGAAGAACCTCAAGAAGATAAAGCTGAAGAAGGTAGTGAAGAAGTTAAACCTAGAAGAAGGGGATTATTTGCTAATCTATTCGGTAGAAGAAATAATGGTAATGAATAATAATGAATAAGATACGAAATATTGTTGTTGCTATTCCTGCTATTATCTTCGTATTAGCAATTATTCTAATCTTTAAAATATCTTTCTCTTTACAAAAAGGTGAAGTACCAAAAGTATTTGGCCTAACTTTTATGGAAGTTCAAACTGGAAGTATGGAACCTAATATTCACCAATATGACTTTATTATTAATAAAGCTAAGAAGGAATATAAGGTTGGAGATGCTGTATCATTCAGTTATACGTTAAGAAAAACTGGTGATAAAATTACTATGACCCATAGAATCATCGATATGAGAGAAGATGGAACTATCGTTCTTCAAGGAGATGCTGTAGTAGCAGATAGTAATTATGAGACTGCATTAAATGAAGATCAAATACAAGAGATTACTAGTGATAAAATAATAGGTAAAGTAATTTACAGAAGCAGTAGAATAGGTAAATTATTTACTACTAATATCTTTAAGAATCGTAACTTTTTGTTTATGTTCTTGATTGGATCTTTAGTTATTTTCATGATTTATCAATCATTTAATATCTTCAAGTTATTAAAAGAAGATAAGAAATTAGAAAATGAAACAGTAGAAGAAACTACTGAAGAAGTAAAAGAAGAACAAAGTAGTGAAGATATTGAAGCTGAGATTGCAAGACTTCAAGCTAAACTTAAAGAAAAAGAAGAGGAAAAGAATGAATAACGTAGTATTATACGAACCAGAGATTCCTCAAAATACTGGTAATATAATGAGGACTTGTGTTGCTTCCAACACAACTCTTCATTTGATTGAACCTTTAGGGTTTAGCTTAGATGAAAAAGAAATAAAAAGAAGTGGAGCCAATTATATTAAAGATTGTAATTACATCATTTATAAGAATTGGGAAGACTTCTGGGAAAAAAACAAAAATAAAGGCAGTTTTTATTTCTTAACAAGATATGGACATCATACGATGTATGATGTGGATGTTAAGGATATAAATAAAAACTATTACTTTATTTTAGGAAAAGAATCAACTGGCATTCCAAAAGAGTTATTATTAGAGCATTTAGACAAATGTATTAGACTACCTATGAGTGACAAAGTTAGAGCCCTAAATGTAAGTAATGTTGCTGCCATCATGGTTTATGAAGCTTTAAGGCAGCAGGGGTTTGTTGGCTTAGAATTTGAAGAACCGGAAAATTTTAAGGGCAAACACTTTTTGGAAAAATAATTATTGTTTGAAAAAGATGTGCTATGCCTAGCACATCTTTATTTTATTATTACGTATTTTAGGAAGGAGGGATTGCTATGGGCTTTTTTAGAAAATTTAAGATTTTAATTCCTAGCTTAATAGCTATGTTTATAACATTAGCTATGGGTGCTACTGTGGCAATCACTTATGCCTGGAGTACAACTAATAGAAATGTTATTGGGGAAGGTGACACAGTTAATGTTAACTTACCTCTAATTGTATTAGCATCAGATAGTTACGAACCATTAGAAGATCAAACAACTATTGCTTTTTCAGATTTAGAAGATAATGGCTTTGGTGTTAGTATTAACTTTAGTCCGCTAAATGTATTATATCCAGCTACAACTAATGATGGGATTACATTTAGATATGCTACTAACGTAGATACAAATGGTCAATCACTTCCTGCTACTGATAACATTGATACGTATGAGGCCGTTGATGCTTTATATGAAAGATATTTCTTCTTAGAACATTCGTTTTATTTAGTATCGGCTTATACTCAAAATGTATCAGTATACATAAGTTCAGTTGAGTTTTATGCTGGTACAGAAAATAGTAACTTATATAAATCAATAAGACTTTGTGCATCGTGTGGAAACACTAGATGTATCATCAGTGATAATGATGGTCAGGCATATCCTGCAAATGGCCCAGAAACGGTTGCAAGTACGGACCCAGCAATTAGAGCTTCAAGCATTGGTAGGAATACATTTGTAGTTAACTTACCAGCGATGCAAAAGGATGAACAAGATAATTATTACTGCACACCAGTATTAGTTACTTTTAGAATTTGGATTGAAGGCCAATCACCATATGCAGTTGTAGCCTATTCAGGCCATGCATTTGGTGTAAATGTTGATTTTGATATTAGATAAATAAAAATATTTATTAAAATATTTGGAAAGGAGTATGGATGAGAAAAGAAATAATTAGAAATTTTGTTTTCTTGGCTATAACTGGTTTATTTCTTTTAGCTATTTTAATGCTAGTTGTTATGCCTAAAACTAGAGCTTGGCTATTAGAAAATAAACACGTAGATGTAGATTCTAATCTCATCTATGCGATTAACCAAGGTTATGGTGATGACTTAGTATCACTAAATAACTTATCAAGAATTTATCAATCAAGTGATGAAACAGTAACCCAAGTTACTTTCATCCCTGGTGAACAAGTTTACTATACATTCGTATTTAAAGTAGCCGCTAGCGACTATATCGCTAGTAAAGCAGATTACCATGCAAACCTAGTTATAAGAGGTGAAGCAAGAGAGACTGCTACTGCAACTTCAGGAGATTATTTATCATTTCTCCATGACTGTACAGTTTTAGAAGATTCTTGTTTATTTGCGGTATTACAACGTGGTGAAACAGGTAGCGGTGAAGATACGATTATTTATTATGATATTGTTAAGTACCATAACAATAATGGAACTTATACAATTAGTGCTGATGGAGAAGTATCTGCATTTAGCAGTGAAACAACGGGGGCAGTAATAAGCAATGATGCGGTTGCATCATTTTGCCCTGGTAAAACAACTAGCTCAATTGGAGCTGAGTTTGATGTAACGATTCCAATTGTTCCAATTAGTAATGATTTACTTTATCATGAAGCAGGTAATGATTACATATTCTTTATGTTATATGTACAAATTACTTACATTGATACAGGTATTAATCAAAATGAACAAATGGATTCAACTCTGACTATTAACGGATCAAGTTTACTTTGTAAAAACTAAGAATAAGTAATTTGGAAGGAGGAAAATATGAAAAATAAGAAGATGTTAATTTTAAGTTTTCTTGCACTAATCGTTTTATTTGCATCAATGATTAGTGTCACTTTCGCGTGGTTCTATTTTCCAAGTTCTAAAAACTTGATTATTAATACGGTGCCAGAGCTTGAAATTGATATTGACCTATATCATTTGGAAGCAAATGATGAAAGTGGTTCTTATCTATTTAGAAAAATAAATGCCCAAAATGGAAAACTAACAGTTGATTCAAGTTTAGTATTCTTCCACTGGGGAACTGAATTTATTTGTGAATCAAATAAAGAAGATTATTATGCAATCGTAGCAACATATGATTCAAGTGAATTTAGCGCTCAAGGTAACCTAAAAGCGATGTTAGATGCTACTATTGTATGTAGTTCTGAATCTTACTATGAAGATGAACAAACTGGCGAAATGATTAACTTTAGAATTCCAGTTGTGCAAATTGCTTATGCATTTGCGAATTCAAATAGCCTTAACTTAACCCAAAGTGTAGCAACGGCTGAAGCAAGAGGTGCTACATATACTGATATCAGTATGTTAGGTGAAGATGATCAAGCTAATGCTTCATTTACTGTAACAGGGAATGTGGAACAAGTGTTGAGTGGACTTAATTCAGCTCAATATGTTCAAAACTATACAAATGAAGAAGATCAAGCAACTTCAAGAATTAAAGTTATTATCTTTATCAAAGTTACAGCTGATGAAGATTATGTAACTGAATCATTATTAGATATTGAAAGAAACTTTGGTAGCGATTTAGCAATCGTCGTTAGCAACGAGTTAACTATCAATACAACATTCAGAAGCGTTCCAAAGAACGCAAATGCAGGAAATTAGAGGTGAAGCGATGAAAAAAGTATTTACTCTAATTAAGATTGCTTTAGTAGTATTAGCACTATTCTTTAGTGTTACAGTTGCCACATATGCATATTATGAATATTATGGCAAATATTCTAATGTTATTAATATTACCGGAACAATTAAGCTAGATGCCTTCGATGTACTATATCCAACATTAAGAGAAGATGATACATATGGTATCACTCCAGAAAACCCTTATGTAATTGATAATGTAGCGAGACTTCAAAACTTAATTCAATTAAATAACTCTGGTAAACTTAGGAAATATAAAGAAGATTATTACAGAAAATATGGAATTACAATTGATAAATTCTATTTCTGTTTAGAATTTGATGCTCAACAGATTCCACAAATTCTTGATTTAGCAAATGAAGGTTTGTTTGAATCAATTGGTAACAATGATTATCCATTCGAAGATGAATTATCTGGTATCGTATATGGATACGAAATAACTAGTGGTAATATCGTATATTTAAGTGGTTGCTTACCAAAAGTACAAATTAAGGTTGAAAATGACCTTGTTTATGTAAATGGTTTAGCAGATCCATCACTAAATGCAGCTGATTTTACTAATGGTATTTATTTAAAAGCTGAACGTTTATACGATGTAACAGCATTTAATCCAAGCAATCCTGATAGTATTGTATTTGATGCTAACTCATCAACTACTTATATAAGTATTAAAGATGTAACTCCAATTCATCAAGTTATTGCTAATGAACAAATTACTGTTCCAATCGAACAAATCGATGTTGGATTTATCAGTAAGATTGCAAGCAATGCTTCAGTGCATGATTTAATCCTTTACAATATTTCAATTAACTGTATTGAAGACGTACAAGGTTCAACACATAATGCATTAAAGCAATTATTCGCATTATTAGAAGGTCACCACTTCGCTGATACTGAAAACCATTCAGATGAAAAGCATATCGGTATTTTTGCTGGTCATATCGATGGTAATGCTAGCGATATTTCTGTTGGTGGTACAAGTACCATCAACATTGATACGCCAGAAGTTAACTATTATTCTAACTATATGACAGTTGGATACATTTATGACTTCGCAACTATCGGTGGTGTAACATTTAACACTCTTCAACAAGATAGTTTCTTAGAAGGTGGTAGCGTATCTGGTTGCTTATTTGCCGATGACATTTATGCATCTGTTGCGGATGATGCGGAATTTAGTACTGCAGATGGAGCTAAACATTACGCTTTAGTAAATATTTCATCTAATACTACTCATGGCTGGCCAGGAGTTGCTAATGGACAATTTAGTTATGGCTCATTCATGTTCTTACTATCAGCTAACGATGATACAGTAAGTAACATTTGGAATGGCAATAATGCTTATAAATTATTAAACGATGAAGGTTATACAATTACTGGATCAGTATTATTCTGTGCTGATGAATATCGTTATTCACCAGATCAACAAGCTGGTGGATCAATTATTCCATCATCAGCCAGTGTAAAAGAAATGCTATTCAATGGTATTAGTAGCTTAAAAGCTACTGGATCAGTAATTGATGCTGGTAAATATTTAATCGTAGCAAAAGTCGCTGATAATTCACGCGATGGTGGCTATGCATATTACGCAATTAAACTAAAAGCTAGCGATGATGGAACTGGTAACGCAGTCTATACACTTGATGCTACAAGTTCAGCTGATGTTACGGAATTCATCCTAGATGATAGCGGTACTGTATCTTTATATCAATCAGCATTATGGAATGTAGATGTAGCATCAACTACACCTGTATTTGAAAACTGTAGATACGAAGATGTATGGTTAAATCGTGATGAAAATGGTTTAGGATTTGGCGCATATAGCGGTGATGAAAATGATCATCTATTCCAATATAGCGCTGCTAATAATCATTTATACTATAATGTAACAACAGGTGAAGTAACTACTCAGTACTATGTTGCATATGATGATGCAACTGGTGAATGGGCAATTACTGATGATGTGGAAGCTGCTGCAACCATTGAAATGTATCATGTAGCCGATGGTTACTATGTAAACTTAGTAACTAGCGTTAGTGATATTGAGGAAAACGGCGACTATGTAATCGTTGCTCGTAGCGGATCTACTTCATATTTACTTGGTATTGATAATACTGATGGAATAATTTCTGATAGTTTTGCTCATGTAGATAAAGAATTTACTACGGCATCATTCCCATCATTAATTACGCTTGATGAATATGAAGCAATGCGTAACTACGTATGGAATGTTCAATCAGCATCGAATGGTGTTGCATCATTTGTAGATAAAGCGAGTCTAACATACTACTTAACTACAAGCGATGGTGCTCTAGATTTATCTACTACATCAGCTAACTGGACATATGCACAACTTGCAACTGGTGGAACACTTACTAACAGTAATTTATATTTGAATTATTCACATAATTCAGAATCATTAACTACATGCTTTGGTGTAGGTTCTAGTTCTTATACAATCTATTTATATAGATTAGAACCAGTCGATGATACTCCTTTATATATTACTTATGAAGGTGCTAAGTATCTTGATGCGGAATCATCACCAATTGATGCTGGTACATATGCCATCATTGGTGTTAATGGCGCTAATACTTATGCATTAGGCTTAAATGGAAATAATATTGTTCAAACTTCAACTAATGTAACTGGTGAATCTGATTTGACAGCATTATATCAATGGACAGTAGATGCTCAAACATCTACACCAGCATTTAAGAATGTTAACCAACCAACTAGATACTTAAGTCATAACAATACTAATACATTAACTTACGCTACAAGCACAGTTACTTGGATGTATGACTCACAAAATTACCGTGTATATTACAAAAATGGTAATTCTACATACTATCTAGTAACAAATAATACTGGTGCCTTTTCGATTGTAGAAGGAACAGGAAATAATAATGTTTCTTACCAAGTAAGATTATACAAATGTGTTACACAACACGAATTTACTGGTGTAAGATTAGCTACTTCATTTACTGATGATTATTATTATTTAGTATCATATGCAAACTTAACAGACACTAGCAAGTCACAATTCTTAGTTGGTTATAAGATTGTAGATGGTGAACCAGTTATCGATAAATATGATTTATCAGATAAGTATGAAATTACTGGTACTATTACTAATGATAGTAATGCTACAATTACTACTACAGCTGACATGATGGATTATGCATGGCAAAGCACTAGAAAATATAGTGATGACCGTAGAGAATATTATTATTTATTATCTAATGCTGGAGATGCAGAAAAGAATAATGGCGACATTATTTATATGGGCTGTTCATCTACTGGTGGTAGCCGTACTCTAATCATTACAGATTTAGATGCTTATCGTGTAAGTGGTGTAAACTCAGGTATTAGTATTGACACAACTCATACTAATAGTCCAGTTTATAGTGGTTTACGTATTGCTATTCGTGGTACAGGTTATTACTATTTCTTAACTTCTTCAAATATTGAAGGCGTATTTGAACTAGTATCTACACAAAACACTAATAATTTTGCAGATAATAGATATAGCGATACAGTATTACCTACTTATATTTATCAAGCAACTACAGTTAATAATACACCTGTATTAGAATTAGTAAGTTCTAATGGTGATTCTTTAGACCAAGATATTCACTATATGATTACAGCCGAAGATAATAGTGGTGCTGCAACTCAATATTATGCATTGGCTATGGAAGAAGATGATGAAAGTAACATCACATTCAAAGGCGAAAACGTAACTAGCCAAGTAGAAATGATAATGGGTTATGGTGATACAGGCTATAAAGGTTCTACAAACGTACCTACAAATGCTGACTGGACACAAAAATCAGATAGTTATGAATTAAGATTTTATCATACTGCTACATCAT